>Ga0272446_1002927_pt1 | contig 22376 bp, 20 predicted proteins | sample YNPCB0061_FD_194587 | JGI IMG/M metagenome (GOLD analysis project Ga0272446, IMG submission 194587) | Hot spring microbial mat communities from Yellowstone National Park, WY, United States - YNP-CB-006-1 | ecosystem: Environmental > Aquatic > Thermal springs > Hot (42-90C) > Sediment | place... | reverse complement strand
ATCGGGAAAGGCTTGAAGCGAGATTTTTTCGCTCGGCTTCAACAGGCGCTGTTCGGCGTAATCGTTGCCGCTTGGCTGGCGATAGACTTCCAATTGATTGTCCTGCAAATTCAAAATCCACGCTTCGGGAACGCCCGCGCTGGCGTAAAGCGGCAACTTGATTCGGCGGTCGTAGAGCAACGATGCATCTGCCACTTCAATCAGCACATACACATCGCTTGCTGTTGCCTTGCCTGACAAGTAGTCGTCCGCTTTCCACTTCAACAGCGCAATATCGGGTTCAGGTTCGGAGTCGTCGCTTAGAATGACGGGCAATTGCGTGAATACAGTCATTCTTTTACCGAATGTCTCAATGAATAATCGAGACAACCTTGCCACGTAGGCAATGTGTGGCGCGTTCATTGCAGCCATTTTGACAATCTCCCCGTTGATGAGTTCCAAGCGCTCATCGGGCTTGAAGACGCCCGCGTTATACATCACATAGTATTCCTCAACCGTGATTTTGCGGCGCGTTATCGGTGCTTCAATCGCTGCTTCTGTTTGCATCGGTTCTTTGAGCTGGTTCTTCATCATGTCTCATCTGGACGAACTTACTTGCCGATGTGCGCTTTGTAATCGGCGGCGGTCATTAAGGCTGCAACGTCGGCAGGATTTGACACTTTGAGTTTAATCATCCACCCGCTTTGATACGGCTCTTTATTTACAATTGACGCATCTTTCAAGGCTGGATTATGCTCGATGATTTCGCCGTCGACGGGCAGGAACAAATCCGACACCGTTTTCACCGCTTCCACTGTTCCGAAGATGTCGTTGGCTTTGAGTTTTGTTCCCACATCTTTGAGATCGACGAACACAATGTCGCCCAACTCCGACTGCGCAAAATCGGTAATACCAATGAGCGCGACATCGCTCGATTCAAGAATAATCCACTCGTGTTCTTTGGTGTAGCGGAGTGTTTCAGGAAAAGTCATGTCTGGAAGCGTTTGAAGTTGTGATAAGAAAGCGCGTTTGAAATTCTTGGCGCTAATCTAACACTTTTCGCCTGACTCTGAAAGCAACTTGACGCGCGCCTTAAGCCTTGCGTTGTATCACATAACTTTTCATCTGGCGCTGCGTATCATTGCGCACTCATCTGCCCCAACTATAATCCTGTTACATAACATGTTCTTTCAAAACAGACCTGAGCTGCTGTTCACTGCTGCGAGTATGCTCATCGCATTTACCGGAGGGAGTTTCATCTTGGAAAATTGGGTGATTGGATTTGTTATTGCTGCTTTTTTTGGTGTTCTGAACGGAGCGGGACTTTGGCTGCTGTATCGGCGCAATCGGCTTTCACGGGCGGCGACAATTCGGCAGGTTCGAATGATGCTTTGCGACGTTGTCAATAATAGACTCGCAGTCATTTCGCTGGCGTCGCGAATGTCGACAACTGCCAACGCAGAAGAGACATCGCAACGCCTTCGACTTATTGACGAATCAGTGAAGGACATTTCCGAGTGTATCTCGAACTTATCGGAAGAATCGCTTGACCGTTGGCATGCAAAATATGCCGCTGCTGAGTGCGAGAGAGCCACATGCATTACGCCGCGCCTCAAGAAGCGTCGTCGCCGTTTAACTGGGGCTTCACAATCACGACCTCCTCGCGCTCAACCGTAACGCTTCCGGGCGGCGCGCCTTTGGGTTTGCGGACGAATTTTTTTTCGGCGCAAATAACCGGCACATATTCCGAACTTCTTGCCGACGAATAATACGCCGCAATTTGCGCCGCCCGCAGAACATCGTCTTTGCTTGGCTTGCGCGATGTTTTCAGCACGCAATGCGAGCCGGACACGCCGCGCGCGTGGAACCACAACTCGTTTGGCTTGGCATATTTGAACGTCAGTAAGTCGTTGTTCTTTGCGTTCTTGCCCACCCAAAGTTCACTATGCTCGGCAATCTGAAACCGCCGAAAGAGGCGCTCCTTTTCAGCCTCTTCTTTGGAGACCAGCGAAAATTTTTTCAGCCATTCCAAATTGTTTTCACGCCACGCTTTGAGGTCTTTCGGACGCTCAACGGTTTCCAATTCCGACGCCAAGCGTTGCTGCTCCAAAAGCCATGTCTCCAATTCCGACAAGCGTTTTCGGGCGATAAGGGTATTCTGGCGCGACTTTTTGGCTTTCTCGAAATACATTTCCGCATTTTCTTGCGGCGTTTTTTTTACATCGAGCGCGATGGTCTCTACGGCATTCTCGGCAAAGACATTTTCAAGGTCAATCGACGCCATGCCGCGTTGTAATCGCGATAAGTTCAACAGGAGCAGCTGCCCGAACTGTTCATATTTTTCAGCACGATTGACCGCCGACTGCTCTTTCAATGTCCGAAGTTGCTCCGCCGTTTTCGCTGCGAGCTTCGCGGTCGATTTTTTCAGCGCGATAAGTTCTTTTCCAAAACGCTCGAGCTGATGAGCGCGATGTGCGTAAGTTTTCATCGCCTCGTTTATTGAGTCAAACGATTCAGCGCGCTCAAAAGTGTTGTGCGTATCAGCGACGATGGAAAACCAAACGGCGTTCTCTGCGTAATAGACTTTCGGCTCAGGCGAAAGAAGTTCGTAGAAAATTTCTTGAACCGCCTCGTATAGATTTTCAAGCGCCGTTGTCTGATGAAACGTTTTGGCGCGTTGCACAGCTTCACGCGACAGATACGCATCGAATCCCAGCAAGACTTTCGGCAGATGTTTTGCAAGGTCGGTTTCGCTAAACGGCGCAAGCGCGGCGGCAAATCGATTGAAGTCGGTCGCAAGCGATTCTAAGGTTAAGAGAATAGACTGACGATTTTTCTCGTTGAACTCTTTTCCAACATAGGCTGTGCTATCTTTGAAGGCGTCGAGCACAACGCCGTTTTGCAGAAGAAAAAAATTTGTGTCGGCGCTGAAGAGCTGGAACGCCAGCGACAGGTTATCTTCAAGCTCGAAGTAGATGACGCGCTCGCCGTCGGATATTCTGACAGAGCGAATTTGTTTGTCGTCCGCTGTTCGGAAGAGGCTTGCAGTGTTGCGCGTGCGCCGTGCGGCGTCTTCGGAAAAGTGCAGCGCGAGTCGGGCAGCGTTTGCAGTCGCCGAAAGCGTGAAGCGGCGTTTATCGTTGGAGATGAGGGCGATGCGCAGTTCGTTTTTTTCCTGCGAGAACGACTCGAAGACATAGCCGCCTTCAAAGAGCGATTTAAGCTCGAGCGTTAGGGCATATAGCGCGAAATAATTTTTCACCATAATTTTAACTGTCGGTAACGGCTCTGCTAAGCCATGAAAAAAGTGTATCTTCTTCTCACTTTACTTCTTTCGATGATGAGCGCAACTGCATCGTTTCAACCAGCCACGGCGACGGAGTTCAGCCACGCCAAATTCGACACGCTGCTCAAGCGGCATGTTGCGGACGGCAAAGTTAACTACAAAGCGCTCAAGCAAGACAAGCTGCTTGATGAGTATTTGAGCGACCTCAGCCGCGCCAATCCAAATGCGCTTGGGTCGCGCGATGAAAAAATCGCCTTTTGGATAAACGCCTACAACGCCTACACGCTCAAACTCATCGTCGATAACTATCCGCTCAAAAGCATTAAAGACCTCAGTTTTCTCGGCACGATTGTCATTAACAGCCCTTGGAAGAAAGAGTTTTGTAACATTGGCGGCAAGCTTTATTCGCTCGATGCGATTGAACATGATATTTTGCGCGGCGAGTTCGGCGAGGAAAAAATTCACTTTGCGGTCAACTGCGCGTCGGAGTCCTGTCCGATACTGCGCAACGAAGCTTACTCGCCCTCGAAGTTGAAAGCGCAATTAGAGGAACAAGCTCGGACGTTTTTGGGCGACGGCGTGCGCAACCAGATGAGATGGGAGGGCAAAACACTTTATCTGTCGCAGATTTTCAACTGGTATCGAGGCGACTTTGAAAAAAAATCTGGGTCGCTGGAAGCGTATCTTGCGCAATTTTTCACCGACGAACAAAAACGCTGGCTTGCGGCTGGCGAGGTCAAAATTGAATTTCTCGATTACGATTGGAGTTTGAACGAGCAGCCATGACGACCGACCTATCACCACACAGCCTTTCGGCAACGACGGAAAAGCCGCCGCGCATCGGTTGGCAGGAATACTTTATGCGCGTGGCACATTTGATTTCGCAACGCGCCACATGCGAGCGAGCGCACATCGGCGCGGTCATCGTGCGCGATAACAACATTCTTGCCACCGGCTACAACGGCTCGCCCTCTGGGTTGCCACACTGCGACGGGCCAACCTGTTTGATTTACAAATCCACGCACCCCGACGGCACCGTTGAAGAAAATTGCATGAGAACCATTCACGCCGAAATCAACGCCATTGCACAAGCCGCCAAGCACGGCACATCGATTAAAGACGCTGAGATTTACATTACCGCCAGCCCGTGCATCAATTGCTTGAAAGTCTTAATCAATGTTGGCATTAAGACCATTTACTACGATAAGCCGTATAAAATTGAAACCATTTCAGAATTGCTGCGGCTTTCAGGCGTGCGGCTGATTCAAGTGCATCTCGATAAACCATAACGACTGTTTTCAGGCGATGACCCCTGTCGCTTAAACTTTGACCGAATGACCGTGCGACCAAACTTTAAACTCTGGGACGATGCGTTTCAAGTCGATGTCAACGCATTAACCAAATCGACGATACAAAAACTGCATTCCTCCATCACGCCCGACGGCAAGCGCGAAGCGGCAGCGCTGCTGTTTTTCTTGTATGCCTCAGGCGTCGCTGAAACTGAAAACTTGGAAGTGCAAGCGAAAGCCGAACTCATCAAGGCAGGAGAGAGCGGCGTTGTTACAAACGACCGACAAAGAATCGTCGATGAACTCGACGCCGCGCTCACGGTTCTGAGCGGACAATCGATGCCGACAACGCCAGTCCCGTGGAAATACGAGGGACTTCGGCTGTCGGCAATGCTGCTCAATGCGCCGTTTGACAACGCGATTATGGATGAATACATTGATGCCATTACGCTCTTTTCGCGCTCTAAAGAAATCCCGTATGACGCGTCGTTTCTGCTGCTTTGGGACATCTATGAAAAATTCAACGCCTCGATTTATCAGCGTTTTTTTGCCGCCGCCGAGCCCGACTTCTGGGAAAATTATGTGGCAATGGCGTTGAAGGTTATGGGGCTGTATTTGCGCGACGCCGTGATGGAATACATCGAGTATTATGAACTTCCGCCCGGCGCAGCAAGCACCGTCAGGCATTTGGAGCGATGCGGCAAGCTGATGGACGTCGCGCTTGAAGGATGCTTTTTGGTTCACAAACTTTCGCCGCTCATCTCGGCGCAACTCGATAAAACTATCTTCGCCTTTTGTAGCGATGTGATTACGAAAGTCAATCCACAGCCGTTGGTTACGTATTCGTATCGCTTGCTTGATTTATCGAGCGAAGACTTTTTCGTTACCTTGCCGAAGGAGCAAATCAACGACCTGATTGTCAAAGCCATTTCAAAATTGCCGCAGTAGTTGAGCAAAGCGGCGCACGACTAAAAAACCAAGCGGCGCGTCTATGTCGAAAGCGCGTTCATACAGTTCGCGTCCAACGCAACAAGAACATGAGGCATTTATGCGTCAGTGTCTTCGGTTAGCGCGGCGCGGCGCAGGCGCGGTCAGCCCAAACCCGATGGTCGGCGCTGTCGTGGTGCATCGTGGCGTCGTGATTGGGCGCGGGTGGCATAAGCGCTATGGCGAGTGGCACGCAGAAGTCAATGCCATCAATGCCGTCAAAAATCCTGCGCTCTTACGCGAGTCGACGCTCTATGTCAATCTCGAGCCTTGTTCGCACTTTGGTAAAACACCGCCCTGCGCCGATTTGATTATTGAGAAAAAAATTCCGCGCGTCGTCGTCGGTTGCAAAGACCCATTCAAGAAAGTCTCGGGCAAAGGCATCAAAAAATTGCGCGCGGCTGGCGTAAAAGTTACCGTTGGAATTTTGGAAGAGGACTCGCGCCGACTTAACGAGGCGTTCATCAAATTTCATTCACGCGGCTTGCCGCTCGTCGCCTTGAAACTTGCGCAAACGCTCGACGGAAAAATTGCCACGAAGACCAAAGACTCGAAGTGGATTACAAACGAAGTCGCCCGCGCCTATGCACATCAGCTTCGCGCCGAGTATGACGCCGTCTTGGTCGGCACTGGCACTGCGCTTGCCGATAATCCCTCGCTCACGGTTCGGCTCGTCAATGGCAGACATCCCAAACGAATTTTGTTAGACCGAAAATTGCGCGTGCCGCTCGACGCCAAAATTTTTGACAACGCCGCACCCACGATGGTCTTTACTTCAAAAGTCAATCGTAAGCACCCAAAAATTCATGCGTTAGAACGCAAGAGCGTCAAGACATTTTTCGTTGGCGAAAAAAACGACGAACTAAACTTACTCGATGTGCTGGAACGACTTCACGAAGAAAAGGTTTTATCGGTCATGGTCGAGGGCGGCGCGAAAATTTTTGCCAGCTTTTTGAAGACGGGACTTTGCGATAAACTCCATGCGTTCATTGCGCCTAAACTGCTCGGCGCAGACGGACTGGGCGGCATCGGCGCGTTGGGATTCAAACATGTGCAAGACAGCGTCGCCCTGCAACACTTGTCGCTCAAACTTTTGGACGACACGCTGCTTGTAGAAGGTTATTTCGAAAACGGATTTTACTGATATGTTCACTGGAATCATCAAGGACATTGGCTCGGTCGTCGGCATCTCACGGCGCGGCGATGGGCTTCGGCTTGCCATACAAACAACCAGCCCTGAATTCTCCGACCTCCAAATCGATGAGAGCGTCTCGATTAGCGGCGCGTGCCAAACGGTCGTCTCGGTCACTCAGAATATCTTTGAAGTCGATACGGTCGAGGAGACACTGAAAAAAACAACGCTCGGTAGTTGGCGTGTGGGCGAGCGCGTCAATCTGGAACGGGCGCTGCGGGCGAGCGACCGATTGGGCGGACATATTGTTCAAGGACATGTCGACGGCGTCGGCGTCATTCTTTCATTAGAAGAACTTGCTGGAAGTTGGTCGCTCCACATTTCGTTCGAGCCGCGCTTTGCACCGTTCATTGTTCCGATTGGCTCGATTGCCGTCGATGGTGTCAGCCTGACGGTGGCAGATGTTTTGGACAATACTTTCAACGTTGCCATCATTCCATACACCTTCACACACACGACACTCGGCGAGCGCAAACGCGGCGAAAAAGTTAATTTGGAGTTCGACATTTTGGGAAAGTATCTTGCTCGGCAAGTTCAGGCGTTCACCTCTCCGCAGGCACAGCCCTTGACCGAGGCACGCCTGAAAGACTTGGGCTACTGACCCTTGCCAACAACAAACAACATCGCTCAACTACAAACCTGCAACGGAGATGACGATAGAACGGTCAGACTCTTAGCAGACTCAAGTTCGGAATGTCCGCGATTGCCGCAACGCAAATCCACTGAACTCATAAATCCGTATGCTGCTTACATTTGCCACTCCATTTATTCTGAATCCGCTTTTTCTGTTGCAGCTTGCGTCCCTCTTTTTTTGTGCTGACCGCGCCGCCGTAGGCATTGTTTTTTGTTCTATGCGTCCGCCACGACTGGCTTATTTACGATGCCCCGCCAATCGCGCCACGCGTCCATTTCTCGCAGCCTGATTGGCGCTGTGCCGATTTTTCGCTTTGGAAAAACGTATCTGTATCTTTCGCCGGTGCAGTTATTAATACATGACATCTGAACTGTTGCAGGAATGTTGAACACTGTTGAAAACACACCGTCAAAGACCGACACGTCGACATCGCAAAGCAATGAGGCGCGGCAAAGCAATGAAACTGTTCTGGCGCAGTTTTATCTGAACTCGCTCTTGGAGACGAGCAAACTCATCAACTCGACACAAGAGTTGGAGTTTATTTTGTCGCACATCTTGCGCACGGTGATGGGAAAAGTCATGCTGACCAAAGCATGCGTCATCACCTCGTCGTTCAACGGGCTATTGCAGGAAATTTACCGCCTTGAAGCAGCACGCGGGTTTGGGGACGCGCCCAAAGAGTTCTACGACCTTGAACGCTTCAAAGCGCATTACCACATTCAAACCGTCGTGCCGATTATTTCGCCAAACCGTATGATTGGGTTTTTGGCATTAGGCCCGAAATTGAACCAACAGCCACTTTCCGCACAAGAAGAGTCGTTTCTTGAGTCGATTGCCTCGCTTACTGCCAGCGCAATCGAAAGCGCCGCCGCCGTCGAGGAACTGCGCTCGCTCAACCGCTCACTCGACCAATCGTTGCAAAAGCTCAAAACGCTGTTCGATTTAGCCAAAGAATATAACCTCAGCACCAGCCGCGGCGATATCCTGCGTCTTCTTGTTCGCTCCGTTACGGGACAAATGCTCATCAGAAGCTACGCCGTTTGTTTCAAGAAAGACGACGGAAGCATTGAGGCGGAAGTCTTAAAAGGCGTCGATGCAAAAGGGCTTTGGCAAAGCGATTTGAAAACACTGTTTGAAACGAGCGCGCCAATTCGACTGACAGAGTCCGGAACACGCTATCTTTATCGCGCTGGCTTTCGGTTGTCTGTTCCGATGCGCTCGAATGAACAAACCGTCGGCTTGTTCCTGTGCGGCGAGCGATACACCAGCACGGACTTTTCCGATTCGGATTTAGATTTCATTTCGCTTGCTGCCTCGCAAGCTACAAACGCATTAGAGCAGGCACGGCTCTTTCAGGAAACACTCGAGAAACGGGCATTTGAAAAAGAATTGGAAGTCGCCCGCGAAATTCAAACGGCGCTCTTGCCAAGCCGTTTACCAAAACCAGACGGCTTTCAAATCGCCGCGATGAACATCTCCACGCTCCAAGTTGGCGGCGATTACTACGACGTCATGCAGCTCGATAAAGAGCATCTGTTTTTGGCTATCGCTGATGTTACTGGCAAAGGCGTTCCCGCCTCGCTCTTGATGTCGAACCTGCAAGCGTCCATCAAAGCTTATATGCTTATGTTTGAGCCCAAACGATTTGATTTAGCAGAGATGGTCGGGAACATTAACACGATTATGTATGAAAATACACCCGCAGATAAATTCGTTACCTTCTTTGGTGCCATTCTGAACTTGAACACCCGCCGCCTCACCAGCGTCAACGCCGGACATAATCCGCCTTACATTGTTCGTAAAAACAGCACGCTGGAAACGCTCACCAAAGGCGGCATTATCTTGGGCGTCGTGCCAACCGCGCAGATGCCCTACCTCACTGAAAGCACGACGCTACACGAGGGCGATACGCTCTTTCTATTCACCGACGGCATCACCGAGGCGATGAACAAACAGCGTGAAGGCTTCGACGAAGCGCGCTTGGAATCAATTTTGAAAGTCTATGCCGACCGCTCTGCCGAAGAAACGCTCAACGCTGTCATTGGCGCCGTTAAAGCGTTTCAGCCCGACGGCGAGCAATACGACGACATCACCGCCGTGTGCTTGAAAGTCAAATCGTAACTGCGCATAAATGTGAAACGCCCCTGCTCACGTCCTTCCGTGCCAGCGAGTAACTCTCTGCAACTTGACCTTATGTTTAGGGGCAATTCAAGTTGTTACTTTGCGCGAATGGTCTCTTGCCAATGTTTTATCCAAACGGCTTGATTTGCGCGCGCGCTATCTGCGTTGATGTCGAGCGGTTCAAATGAGCGTCCCGTCATCCACTCCGTTTGAATCATTACGTCTTTACGGGCGGGCAGGCGATAAAATTTTTCGGCTTGTTCTTTCAGGCTTTCGGGCGTTGTAACGAACTCGTAAAATTTCTTCGCATTCTCCAAATGCTTTGCACCATCAATGAGCGCAATGCCCTCGATGGCGAACACCGTGCCGCTTTTTGGAATCATAAAGCCAAACGGGTAGTTGTTTTCGCGTGCTTGTAAGAGCGCGTCGTTCATATTCCAGAGCGTTACGATTGCTTCACCACGCGCGAGTTTGATAAAGAGTTGCGACGGGTCGGCGGCGTAGCTTTTCGTGTTGGCATGAAGTTTAGCAAGCCACGCAAACCCTGAATCGATCGAGCCTGTGCGCTTGCGCTCTTTTTCAATCATGGCGGCGAAAATCGTGCGCATCGTGCCAGAAGGAATTGGGTCTCTGATGATGATTTTTTGTTGCCATTTTTCGTCGAGCAAGTCGTCCCAATCTTTCGGCGCGGCGATGGAATCCAAGAGTTCGGTGTTATACATGATGCACTGCGGCGAGAGAAAGGTCGCAAACCAAAATCCGTTTCTCGATTTGTATTCCGGCGCAAGGCTTGCCGCCCACGACGGCTGAAATGCCGCGAAAAGATTGAGCGATTCGGCTTGTTCAAAAATTTCTTTCGGTCCGCCCCACCAAATATCAGCTTGCGGATTTTCCTTCTCGGTTCGCACGCGGTCAAGCACATTCTGCGACCCCATATCGAGCCAAACGACGTCAATACTTGGATTTGCTGCTTCAAATTTTTTTTCGAAGTAACCGAGCATCTCTTTGCCATGCGGCGAGTAGATGACGACCTTTTCCTTCGGCGACGGAGAATTACACCCAAATAAAATCGTTAGGGAAAACAGAAAAATCTTGATGGAGAAATTGCGTTGCGGCACGGTTCGGAAATTTTATTTCTGCAATATCGCTCCGCCGCGCCGCAATTCAACTCTTTACAACAGGGCTACCGAAGCGACAGGCGACGGCAGTCTTTGGGTCTGAACTTTGGTCTTGCCGCTTGCGGTAATTTTATCGACCTTTGTTCAAATGTTTTTGAACCACTGGTCTTTTATGGCTCGCTCGATTTATGTCCTCCTCGCGCTTATATCTCTTTTTATTGCCTCCGTTTGTTCAGCACAGACGGGCGGCGCAGCAGCGGCGTTCGCGCGATTGGGTTTTTCGGCACGCGGCATTGCGCTCGGCAACGCGGCTAACGCGGTCATTACCGATGGAGAGCTGCACCCGTATTACAATCCTGCTGCCGTCGGCTTCGCCGAGTTCTACAATGCAACCGCCGCATACACGTTCCTGTCGTTTGACCGACGGCTCAACTTCATCTCGTTCACCGGAAAAATCGGTCCAACAGCAGGCATCGGCGCATCATTTATCAACTCCGGCGTTGGCAACATCGACGGGCGCAATCGGGACGGCGAACCCACTGGCGTGCTCTCCACGTCGGAAAATCTCTTTATGCTTTCCTTCGCCAATAAATTCATTGATGAACTTTCCGTTGGCATTACCTTACGCGGTTATTTAGCGTCGCTCTCACCCGACATTCCCAACTCGTTCACCATCGGATTCGATGTCGGTGCAATTTACCGCATCGCCCTTGACTCGCTGTCGTCAGTTTCCATCGGCGCAAGCGTTGCGGACGTCTCTTCAAATTATCGGTGGGACACAACGCCGATTTACGGCACACAAGGGGCGACGACGATTGACCGAATGCCGCTTGCCTTACGATTCGGCGCAGCTTGGCAACACGAAAACACGTTTGGCTTGCAACTGCTATTGCTCTCGACCGATGTGCAATTTTTATCGCAACAATTTGAAGGTCGCCGAACAACCTTCACGGTTGAGAACGGCATTCCGCGAGAAACGTTTGAGACATCGACGCTCACGCGCTCCGAAATTCATTTACGATTCGGCGCCATGCTTCAGCCAATACGCCAACTCAAGTTCCGTGTCGGCATTGACCGCTTGGGCATTCAGGGCATTCAATTTTTCGACGCAGCGCGTCCCGCCATCGGCTTTTCGTTTGAGTATCCGATTGAAGGCGCGTTAGCCGTTTTGGATTATACCTTTTCATTTGAGCCGAACAGCGCTGGCGTCAATCTTATTTCGCTCGGCGCGCGATTTTAAACTCATCAAAGCCGGACTCATGAAAAAATTTGTGTGCGCTATCGGTGCGGTTGCAATAGCGCTGGTCTTTATATCGGGCTGCGGCAATGATAACAATGCAGAGATTGCTTCCTCGAGCGACCACCTTCCGCCGTTTGACGTGTCGGAGATGACGCTCTCGCCCGCCGCCATTGATTTGGATACGCTTCAATTCGAATCCAACAACCAAGCCTTGGTTACACTCCGCGCGCGCGTGCGACTTTCACCACCGCCTGCGTCCTTGCCAAGCAGTTCAACGAGTTCGATTCCTCCCTACCGCATTCGTTTTTTCCTGAACGCAGTTGATTCAGACGCGCCAACGCCGTCCATAGAACTCACGCCGACGCCCCAAGGTCTTCCGCCGAACAACGGAACAGAACTGGTTTACACATTCACAACGCGGTTCTCGCGCGCGCAAGTTGGTGCATACACATTCATTGCTTTTACAGAGAGCGTGATGTCAGGACGTGTTGGACAAACCGCTCGACAAAAAGTAACGATTCTGGATAGCCGCGCCTCCGCGCCGCAGCTCGTCGGTGTCAATTCGCCCGATACGGTTCGCATTCCAGCGAGCGGCACACTGCTCATACAAATCACAGCAACAGCAACGCATCGCAACGGTGTTGGCTTCATCCGCGAGGTTCTTGCCACCCGCACCGATAATCGCAGCATCACGTTTCAACTTTTGGACGACGGAGACCGCAACGGACTTTCAGGCGACCTCATCGCTGGCGATGGCATCTTTACTGCAACACTTCAAGTTCCCTCGACCAATTTGCCTGCGGTTCGCACATTTGAGTATCAGGCTATCGACCGAAACAACACTCGAAGCAACGTTATCTCGAGAAGAATTGTATTCATTCGTTGAACTTCTTTGTGCGAAAACGCAAAGCAGTTTAGGCGATTTTTTGTAACTTTGTATTCGCGTCTCTGGCGTCTCAATACCATTTCCAACTAATCAATAACTCTTATGAAGAAGCCGATTCTTTCCTTGTTGCTCATTGTTGCTGTGGCTGTTAGCGTTGCGTTTGTGGCTCAACAAAGTCCAAAACAATTTTACACGATTATTGGCGAGGACGGAAGCAAAACGAAAAAGTATTTTTTCCGTGATGCCGCGCGCGGCGTCGGCGTCGCTGTCGTCGGTCAATATGAAGTTATTGTTAAGCCGCTTAAAAATGAGCGCGTGCGACTTGCCGCTGTGCGCTCCGTCGTAGAGCTTGATTTGGAGAACAAAGGCACAGAGACGATGGAGATTGACATTTCAAAATTGAAACTGCTCTCGTCGACGTTTCTTTACATCAGCTTCAAGGAATTTGCGGCGCGCTACAAAATGGAAGTTCCGAACAAGCCCGATAAAATCACGGTCGCGCCAGGCAAGGGCGAAAAAGTCTATGCGACGTTCATCGCTGATTTCGCCGACTCGACGGTGATTTACCCGTATGATTACCCCGGCGCATACAAAGTTGGCAATACCGAAGATTTGGTGCTGCTCTGGAACAGAGCTGTCAAGGTGAGCAAAGACACGCTGGCACTGCAACCGATTCGTTTCAAACCGGAGTAATTTTCATTCCCTCTATGAAACCGCTCATCGCGCTATTGCTCTTCGTGCTGACAGGGGTTTTCGGCTGCGGCACGTCGCAACAGGTCTTCAAAATTGTAAACGGCAGTTACGCGACGCATAAATTTTTTCACCGCGATGAAATCAACCACTTCGGCGTCGCCGTAGCAGGCAGCTACAAAGTGCTGAGCGTACCGCATCAAAATAATCAAGTCAAACTCCGCGCGGTGCAGTCGGTTATCGAGATTGACCTCGAGAATCGGAGCGGCGGCACATTAGAACTTAACACGCGCAAATTCCAGCTTATCTCGACAAATTTTTTCTACGAAACTCTGCAAGAATTTATCGCACGAAATAAAATGGAACTGCGCGTGAAAGATGAGCGCGTCAGTTTGCCACCCAGTAAGCTAAGCCAGAAAGTCGTGGCGGTATTTGTCGCTGATTTTGCCGACTCTGTCGTTGTATTTTCACCTGACCACATCGGCACACAAAAACTCGGCAAAGGCGAAGAACTTGTCCTTGTTTGGAATGATGCGCTTACGCTCAACGGCGTTAAGATGTCCATTCCACCGATTCGTTTCAAGCCCGAAGAGTAACCGCGCCGTTGTTTGACGACTTATCTCATCGATTATGAAACACGCTCTTGCCGCTCTCTTTTTCAGTTCGTCGCTTGCTGCGCTTGCGCAAAAAACAGAGCCGACGACCTTCGCGTTTGAAAAGCCCACACCGCGCACACTGAGGGTTTCCAATACGACTGGCATCGGCACCAATGTCGTCAGTCAATTCCGATACAGCGATGCACCACGTCGGCTTTGGCTGGGCGGTCGAAACGGACTCGTCTCAACGACCGATGGCGCAACATTCACAACCGTAACCGCAGTTCGCAAGTTCAACGAACAAGGGGTGCAGGGCTTGTCAGTTCGAGATGCGCGCATTTGGGCATCGACGACGCGCATCACCTTCAACAACAATAATGCTGTTCCAACTGGCGACGGACTGATGTTTTCCGACGACAACGGCGCTACTTGGCGCACCCTGCCGCAACCGCTCGATGCGCCCGGTGACAGCACGGAACGCTACGGCGTAAGTACGCTTCGCGCCTTGCCTGTAACCGTCGCACAACAAAACGTCATTTACGACATTGCTATTGGACAACGCGCTGGCACAGTTTGGGTTGCCTCGTGGTCAGGCGGCATTCGGCGCACGCAAAACAACGGTCAAACATGGCAGCGCATCGTTCTACCACCGACAGGCGTGCAGCGCATTCGTCCAACTGACACCCTCCGGTTTTCATTTGAGCCACGACGCGGCACACTTGGCGACTTGACATTTCTTGGATTCGCAACGCTTCAAGCCTCCGACGGTGCCGTTTGGGTTGGCACGGTCGACGGCATCTGCCGCACCGACAATCCCGACTCACTCTATCCCTCTTGGGTAAAGTATAATCGGACGTTTGGCGGACTGACAGGCAATTGGGTCATTGCCATTCGTGAACAGGCTGCAACGCGCGCGCGCCCCCGAACCATTTGGGCGGCATCGTGGCGAGCGGAAAGCAATACCGAGGTCTTCGGCGTCTCCTATACCCGCGATAACGGCGCGTCGTGGAACACAGCACTCGAAGGCGAGCGTATTTATGACTTCGCGTTCAACGGTGATTCGGTGGTCGCCGTCGGCACAAACGGCGTGTTCATTTCGCCCAACGGCGGCGAGACATGGTTCAACCGACGAAACCTTGTCGACCAGAACAACACACGCCAGTTCATTAAATCGGGTGCTGAATTTATCGCCGCGTTTGTCGAGCCGCGCGTAGCTGGTGCACGTCTTTGGCTTGGCACGGAAGACGGCACGGCGAAATCGGACGACGGCGGCGCCTCATGGACGCTCTTTCGCGCCGACGTCTCAGCCGCCGAAACAAACGCTAATACTTACGCTTACCCGAACCCCTTTGCGCCGCGCATAGACGCCCTTGTTCGGATTCGTTACAAATTAAAATCGCCTGCCAGCGTTACGGTTCGCATCTACGATTTCGGAATGAACCTTGTCACCACCCTTGTCCAAAACGAAGCAAGGCAAAGCGAGCGCGAGGAAGAAGAGTCGTGGAACGGCAGAACAAGCGCGGGCGCGAAGGTCGCTAACGGCGTTTATTTTTACACCGTTGAAGCGCAAGGACAGGAGACGCTTCGCGGGAAAATTATGGTGCTGGAATAATACAAAATAATTAGAAGAGGAGTAGATTTTACAACGGCGTCATTGCGAGCGACGCGAGGAATCCATCTTTATGCTTGGATTCTTTATCCCGCTTTGCGGGATTGAGAACGACAAACCCTACCTTCTTCAAATTATATCCGTATTACTCCTGCGCCTCTGGAATAATCACCCAAAGAAGGATATAAACGAGAACACCCGGAAACGCTGCACTGACGATTGACACAACCACATACACAGCGCGCACTACCGTTGGGTCAATGCCGAGATATTCACCGAGTCCCGCACAGACGCCGCCGATAAGCCCGTTGCGCCGATACAACTTCTTCTGCGTTTGGGTTGCTTGCCTTGATTAAATGCGTAACAGTTTTTTTACAGCCTCGCGCAGTTCTATGGCGCTGACCGGCTTATGAATAAACGCTGACGCGCCAACGCCAAGAATGTTCTTGACCAGATTGGAATCGTTCATTGAGCTCATCACAACAAACGGCGGAAGTGGAATGGCATGGTGAAGCGTGTTACGGATAAAGTCGCCACCTGTCGCGCCCGGCATCATCAAGTCGAGCAGAATTAAATCATACCGCTCTTGTTTGACTTTTTCCAACGCCTCGTCGCCGTCGAAAGCATCTGCGATAATCACATCGTCATCTTTCAAGATGGCTTTGATGAGTTGATGAAACTCGTCTTGGTCGTCGACCACAAGAAGTTTTTTGGCAATAGAGTTTCCCGGCACAGTTTAAACGCGGTTGGAGCAACACTACTGCCCGTTGGTGTTGACAAGATTTCCCGACACAAATGTTACTTGCAGAAACTTTGTGCGCTTGGCAGCCTCTAAGGCTTCTAAGCCAGTCAAGCCTGCAAATTGAATTTGTTTCAGCTTCCCTTCTTCGTAGGTCATCACGCCGGTGTTCTTGCCATCATCAAGCATCAATTTGCCCGTCGATTTCATCATGGTCATTTCGCCCATATAACTCGATAGCGGACGCTGCGCGACAGGACTGCCCGTTTCATCGAGATGCAGAATGCCGTAGACGGTTTTTCTGATGCGGCTCGGGTCAGCCGGTTTGATGATGTAGTCCGAAACACCTGCGCTCAAGCACTTAACGATGAGGCTCGTGTCGGACATAGAGCTTAGCACAATCACGGGCGGAATTTTGAACTTCGATGCAAAGAGCGCTTTGATTAAATCGACGCCGTTCATCTCTGGCATTGAAAGGTCGGTTACGATCACGTCGTAATCCATTGTTTCAAATTCCTTGAGCGCGTCTTTTCCGTTATAGACCGACTTGATATTGAGCCATGACGATTGCAGAACAGATTGCACATAAAAATGAATGTCGCGGTCGTCATCGGCAAGCAGCACTTTTCTAATCATCGCAGATGCAAGATTGATTGGAGTTATTTAGGATGGAATATACAAAACATCGTTAAAAACCTTTTGTAAAATCTAAACGCTTCCTATTTTCCAGCACTGGTAGTTTTTTTAACCTTGTCGATAGAAAGTAGAGAGTTGGTATGTCGTCTTTTTCGATTGAGCGCGAAACGCTTGACATGGACGTGGTATTTGTCGGCGCAGGGCCCGCAAATCTTTCCGCCGCGATTCACTTGCAAAACTTGATTGCTGAACACAATAAAAAAAATCCCGATAAAAAACTCGACCCTCAGGTCGCCATCATCGAAAAAGGGCAGCGCGTCGGCGACCATCTCTTGTCGGGCGCGGTCTTAGACCCGATTGCGCTCAAAGAACTTTTGCCCGATTACAAAGAGCAAGGCTGCCCGATTGAAGCCGATGTTACAACTGAATCGCTCAACTTCCTCACTGAAAAATCAAAAATTCCGTTTCCGTTCATTCCGCCGCCGATGCAAAATCACGGCCACCATATCATCTCGCTCAATAAATTCGGTGCGTGGCTCTCGCGGCTCGCCGAAGACCGCGGCGTGAATATCTTCACCAACTTTGCGGGCGCGGAGCTTTTGATGAATGGCAAAAAAGTCGTCGGCGTTCAAACCGATGATAAAGGGCTGGACAAAGAGGGCGAGCCAAAACCCAACTTCGAGCCGGGCGTCAATATTCGCGCCAAAGTAACCGTGCTTGGCGAAGGACCCAGAGGCTCGCTCACCAAAAAAATCGTCCCGAAACTTAACCTTGATTACGACCGCAATCCGCAGAGCTACGAGACAGGCGTTAAAGAGATTTGGGAAATTCCTGCTGGACGCATCAAGAAAGGCGCCGTGATTCACACGATGGGGTTTCCCCTGCCGTTTGATGTCTATGGCGGCAGTTGGATTTACGCCACGAGCGAGACAACGCTCTCCGTCGGCTTTGTTACTGCGCTCGACGCTGCCAATCCAACGAGCGACCCACATTTCAATCTGCAAAAATTTAAAACACATCCGTCGGTCAAACGGCTGCTCGAGGGCGGCAAAATGGTCGGCTACGGCGCTAAGACGATTTCTGGTGGCGGCTATTTTTCAATGCCGAAGCTCTATGCCGATGGGCTGCTGCTTGTGGGCGAATCGGGCGGGTTTCTGAACATGATGCGGCTTAAAGGCATTCACCTTTCTATGAAGTCGGGCATGCTTGCCGCCGAAACGATTTTCGAGGCCTTGCTCAAAAATGATTTTTCTGAAGAAACGCTCAAAGGCTACGACGAGCGGTTTCAACGGTCGTGGGCGAAAAAAGAACTTTACAAGACGCGCAATTTTCGTCAGGCGTTCAACTACGGACTCTACATCGGCATGCTCCGAGCGGGCGGGCAGATGCTGTTCGGCGGCAGACTCCTGAAAGACAAACTTCCGCTCTTCGCCGACCATACCCACATGGAACGCTACTCGCGCATCTATCGACAAAAATTTATGCAAGAGCGTGAAACCTTCAAGTTCGACGGCAAACTCACCTTTGATAAGCTCACCGATGTCTACGAGTCGAAGACGATGCACGAGGAAAATCAACCCTGTCATTTGTATATCAAGCCCGACATCATCGCCGATATTTGCAACACCAAGTGCGTGATTGAATACGGCAATCCCTGTCAGCATTTTTGTCCAGCACAGGTCTATGAAATGGTCTCGACCGACGCGCTGATGGGGACGAAGAAGCTGCACATCAACGCGTCTAATTGCGTGCATTGCAAAACGTGCGACGTCGCCGACCCGTATCAAGCCATCACTTGGAAAGTTCCCGAAGGCGGCGGCGGCCCGGTTTATACCAACGGGTGATGTATGCGAATTTCTTACCGTTGCAACGTCGTCTTTACAGAGCGCTATGCCCGACACGCCCGTTTTGCCTGAACCAATTACGCTGCGCCAATGGCTTGGGGCGTTGTGCGTCTCGCCGGGTATGCTGTTCGCGGCAGAATACGGACTGGTGCGGCTGATTCAGGTCTTGGAAATTGACTTCCTTTTGCAGTGGATTCCGCATTGATTTTGTCAAATTTTTGGGCTGTGTTGCAACTTTCTTTCGTCGGGCGGGTATGAGACGAATACTTTGCGGACGATAACCATTTCAATCATTTGGAGTAGGGCTAATACAATGTTCAGAGGCTTTATTTTTCGCGGCGCAGTTTTTGCCGTATTTCTTCTCGCCTGTGATGGTTTTGCCCAAGTCTCGTCTCGCTCTGTTTCGCTTTCAGGCGAGCGCGCCCTCAAAGCCGATATTGAAGTCGGCGCTCTGAAATTGATTCTTACCTCGCATTCCGCGCCCGATGTCTTTCGCTACGAATTTGACGCCGACGATACCACCACGCTTCAATGTCTCTATGACATCCGAAACGGCGTCGGCTACTTGGAACTCCACAACAATTCGCAGGACAAAAACCGCAAAAAGAAATTCCGCCTGCGCGACCTCTTCGGCGGCGAGGACGATGAGGACACCGAACACGGACGCCGCAGCAACGCGATTCTTCGGCTCTCACTTACCGACTCGATTCCGATTCACTTGGACTTGACCGTTGGCGCCGCGAATACCGAGTTGGACTTTTCAGGCTTGAAGCTCTCGAACTTCTCGCTCAGTTCGGGCGCGTGCGCCGCCAAAGTGCGCTTTAAGACGCCGAACCGCGTTACTATGCAACAAATGAAACTCTCGACGGGCGCGTCAAAACTCATTGTGGAGGGCTTAGGCAACGCCAACTTTGAACGGTTAGAGATGAGCGGCGGCGCCTCAGACGTCGTGCTTGACTTTGACGGCAAAGGCTGCCCAGCCGCAAAAGCAAATCTCTCCATCGGCGCTGGCTCTCTGCGGATTATTTTGCCGCCGACACTCGACGTCGATTTAAACTACTCCAACGATTTCTTTTCCACCTTTCGCGTGCCAGACGCCTTCGAAAAAAACGGCGACACCTACATTTTGCGCTCAACAAACGGCGCAAACAATCTGAAAATGAATGTCTCCAGTGGTATGGGGTCGGTTCGCATCAAACTCAAAGGCGAAGAAAAATAACAGCTTCTCAGCGCCCAAAGCATTGCAGCTTGCGGATAAGCCCGTCGTAACCAATACTCCTGACACACACTCTCTCTGACGCCGCACAGACTCTTATACCAAAATAATTAGAAGAGGAGTAGATTTTACAACGGTGTCATTCCGAGCGAAGCGAGGAATCCATCTTGATGCTTGGATTCTTCATCCCGCTTTGCGGGATTCAGAATGACAAACCCTACCTTCTTCAAATTATATCCGTATTACACTGCCCGATGGTCTATTCAATTTTTCGTTGTAAAAACCAGCGCTCGCCAATGTTGAGCGAGACATTGATGCGAAAGATGTTTTCGCGAATCAGGTTTTGAGCGGTTGTGCCGCGCGAGGTGTATTGCAGGTTTAGGTCGAGCCGCGCCGATTCCGCCGCAAGCGGCAACCCAATGCCCGCCGTTACGCCAAATTCATCAATGCCTGTGCCTTGCACCGCCACATTAGTTTGCTGATAATACACACCCGCTCGATAGGCGGCGCGTTGAAAAAAACCAGCGCGTAAGTCCTGCGATTGCACGACCTCTCCGCCCACGCCGATGCGCAGGGAATTTCGTCGGAACGACACATCATCGTTGAAGTATCGAAAGTCTGACCAATTTTGAAGCGCGATGTCGACGCCCAGCACATAAGTATCGTTGCCTCTATAAGAGATGCCCAGCGCAAGTGAACTCGGCAGCGCGGCTTGTCCTGATGTAATACCAATCGTATCGCGCCGCTCATTCTGCGTCAGCCAACTGGTTGTTACGATGCTTTGGCGCGTGCCGTTGAGCGTTACGGGCGAATTGAATGCCGCGCCGAGCGTCAGTTGGTCGGCTGCTGAGAACAGTCCGCGTTTAGACGTGTAGCCGACACCGAGCGTGTAGCCAACGCCTGAGAGTCGGTCTTCGCGGGCGAGGGCGGCGTTGGAAAATGTGGCGGGAAAAAAGGTGCTTTCTGAGGCTTCTTCAAAAACGCCAAACGCAAAATTCAGCGACGCGCCCAGCCGCAGGGTGCCAAGCGTCTCATCGCTAAACGGCGCCGCAGCAATTGTAATCGGTACGGTGTTCAGCCCGCCCACGCCCGAATAGGTGTAATCGAATTGAATTGTGTCGCCAGCGGTCGAGCGAAACGCCCCTGCTTCATTTTGCAGATAGTTCATGCGCGAATACGGATAAAGTCCCGTCGAGACGACGAGTTTCCAAATGGGAAATGCCAGTCCCGCACCCTCGAAGCCGACGACAGTTTGATAGGCGCTGCGCGTGCTTGCTTGCGCCGCGTAACCGATGTAACTGAAGTCGCCCGCAATTCTCGCTTGGTCAATCGATGAGAGCATCGCTGGATTCAGGCGATTGATGTAGAGTCCGTCTGCAATGCCGACGCCGATATAGCCCATGCCTGCCGCTTGTCCTGTCGGTGCATAGCGCAATTCTCCCACGCCGAAACGCGAATAGAGCGAGCCGCCCTGCGCAAAAGCCGTTGCCGATAAGGCGGCAAGTGCAAGGCTCATCAACACAATTTTTTTCATCTGGATTTCAACATTAACGAATGATTGTTCCGATTCTTCCCCAGCGCACTGAGCCAAGTTTCTCTGTAATCTGGGAAAGCGGAATTTCAGTGTCCCACGACCAATAAATCATCAGTGCCGAGCCAACGATGTTCGATTCTGGCACGAATCCCCAATAGCGGCTGTCTAAACTGTTGTCCCGATTGTCGCCCATCATAAAGTAGTAGTTCTGCGTAACCGTGTAGTCGCTGGCAGGTTTGCTGTCGATATAGACTTGGTTGCCCATCAACGCTGTCGTGTGTCCGTCGTATTCGATGATGGCTTTGTAGGTATAAAAATTTTCGGCGGAGAGTTTCAGCACGTCGCCTTTTTTCGGCACATAGAGCGGTCCGTAGTTGTCTTTATTGAACGACGTGTATTTCGGAAAAATGTTCATTTCGGCTCGCCCTGAGGCAACGGTGTCGGCATTCACGCGCGCGTTGAGCGGGAGCGGATACGGTGCGCCATCAACCAGAATGACTTTGTCTCGAATTTCAATTGTGCTGCCTGCTGTCGCCACGCATCGCTTGATGTAGTTTATCTCTTTATCGGGCGGAAATTTAAAGACGACAATATCGCCTTGCTCGACGTCCTTAATGCCCGACACCCGAACGTCGGTAAAGGGAATCGCTGCGCCGTAAATGAACTTATTGACGAGCAGAAAGTCGCCGACGAGCAGCGTGTTTTCCATTGAACCAGTCGGAATTCGATAGGCTTCCACGATGAACGAGCGTAAGATAAAGGCAGCAATGACGGCGATGA
>Ga0272446_1002926_pt1 | contig 22376 bp, 12 predicted proteins | sample YNPCB0061_FD_194587 | JGI IMG/M metagenome (GOLD analysis project Ga0272446, IMG submission 194587) | Hot spring microbial mat communities from Yellowstone National Park, WY, United States - YNP-CB-006-1 | ecosystem: Environmental > Aquatic > Thermal springs > Hot (42-90C) > Sediment | place... | reverse complement strand
GCGGCGTGACCGTGCAGCCAGTGGATCGCGAGGATTACGATCACCTGGTTGCGCGATTGCAACAAATCGCTGCGCCCGCAGACGCGCTATCCGGGAGTGAAACGGGCACTCCTCTGAACTGGCACGCCATCTGCCGCGCCATCGAGGCCATCCCGTGCTGAAACCAGGGGACTCTGGGTGCTCTTAGAAGCTGTTTGGTAAGGTCGCTTCTGACGCAGAGACGCGGGGACGCAGAGGTTCGCAGAGGTTCGCAGAGAAATAACAGTGCAGTTTCCAAAGCGCTTTCTCTGCGTTTCTCTGCATCTCTGCGCCTTTGCGTCAAATCAGGTGACTTTGCAAACAGTCTCTTAGCTTTGCGTCCTCAATATGGCTCATCGCTGAAGAACACGGCGCCCGACGCACGCAATTTGCGGCGGGCGTCAGGGTTGACGAGCCAGGCTCACCCCTCGGTCACGCCGTAGCGTTAAGCACAGCCAGGCGCAGCCAGATGCGCCACCCCAGAGCGCCGCTTCACGCACCACAAGCGCCATTCGCCTGTGTACGCTCATGTGTACTAAAATACAAACCGTGACTATGCTTCGCAACCAGCGACGTTTGCTGCTTGGGCTGTTCCTGGGCCTGGCAGTTGTGCTGACCGGCGTCTGGGTGGCGCGCCTGATGCTCCCTGCGACGCCCCTCGGCCCCCAGCAGACCGTCTACACCAACAATCCCAAAATGGGCATCCATACCCGTTTGACCGACGAGGTGGAGGAACAAAAGATCAAGCGTAGCCTGGAGATGGTGCGCGAGATGGGCGCGCCGTGGGTGGTGGAGTACTTCCCCTGGGCATACATCGAAGGCGAACGCGGACGTTACAACTGGGTGCACGCCGACCAGGTGGTTGCGCACGCCAGCCGCCAGGGACTGACCCTGATCGCACGCCTGGGCTTCGTGCCCACATGGGCGCGCCCGAAAGATACGACGCCGCTCTATCTGGACGAAGAAAATTTTGATGATTTCGCCAGGTTTGTTGCATTATTCGTAGAACGCTATCGCGGCAAGGTCAATTATGTCATCCTCTGGAATGAACCGAACCTGGCGCTTGAATGGGGCTACGCTGCGCCAGACGCCGCCAAATACACAGCGCTGTTGCGGGCAGCCTATCCATTGATAAAAGCGGCGGCGCCGGAGGTGCAGGTGTTGGCCGGCGCGTTGGCGCCCACGCTGGCGCCTCCTGGCAGCGAGTTTGGCGTCGACGATCTGGTCTTTCTGCAAGCAATGTATGACGCGGGCGCAGCGGCCTACTTCGACGTGCTGGCGATCCACGCCTACGGCTGGCACTTCGACCCCGACAGCCCGCCCGACCCGGCAGTGGTCAATTTTCGCCGTGCCGAGTTGTTGCGGGAGATCATGGTCAGGAATGGCGATGCAGCCAAGCCCGCCATCATCACCGAAGGCGGCTGGAACGATCACCCCCGCTGGACGCGCGCCGTGCGCCCGGCGCAGCGCATCGCCTACACGCTGCGCGCCTACGACATTGCACAACAAGAGTGGCCCTGGCTCGATGCGCTTTGCCTGTGGGTCTTCCGTTTTCCCTGGGATCAAAACTCGTACCAGGATTACTTCACCTTTGTGCGCACTGACTTCGAGCCAAAACCCATTTACACGGAGGTGCAACGATACGCACGCGCATCAACGCCATGATAGGGCGACGCTGGCTATGGCTGGTGGCGGGGCTGACGACGATCATCGGCGCGATGGGGGTGGCCTGGCTGCTGACAGCCGGGCAGGACGCCGCGCTGTTGCCTTTTCTGCGTCGCGACTACACCTGGCAGACGATCCAGGAGCGCGGCGTCTGGCGCGTCGGGCTGGATCCAAGTTTTCCTCCCTTCGAGATGCTGGATGAAACCGGTGAGCCAGTGGGCTACGACGTCGATCTGGCGCACGCGCTGGCGGCAACGTGGGGGGTGCGTGCAGAAATCGTCGCTGTCGGCTTCGACAGCTTGCCGGATACGCTCAAAGCAAGGAAAATTGATAGCATCGTGAGCGCCTATCCCTATGACGAACGCCTGACCGGGGACTTCCGCTTCTCGGCTCCCTACTTCGATGCAGGTCTGCGGATTGCCGTGCCGCGCGATTCATCGATCCGCACCTTGACTGATCTGACCGGACGGCAAGTAGGCGTAGAATGGGGGAGTGTGGGTGACATGATGGGTCGCCGTTTACAAAGAGAAGGCATGACAATGACGCTGAAGTCTTTCGAGACGCCAGACCAGATGATTTCGGCGCTGCTGGATACGCAGCAGGTGGAGGCAATCTTCGTCGACAACGTCTCCTTGCGGCAGGCGCAGGGTGCGGGTCTGCCGTTGCGCGGCGTCGATGCCCCGCTGGAAAGCGTTCCCTACGTGATCGTGATGCCACACCAGGCGGATACGTTGCAGGCGCGCGTGGCCGACTCGCTGCAACTTCTCCAGGAACGCGGCGTGCTGCGCGAGTTGGAAGAACGGTGGTTTGGCGCCCGCACTGCGGAGGAGCAAAGCCAATGAGTGATCCTGCCGCGACGGTGATCGCGCTCGTGACGGACACACATTTCTGGCAGCGACCTCGATCGGTGATTACAGCAGATGGCGCGTTGCAGCTACAACCCTGGTCAGAACAATTGCTGGAAATGCTGATGGCAGACTTGACGGCGGCGCAGGTCGATCTGGTGGTGCATCTGGGCGATCAGACGTGCGGAGGGGGCAGCTACGCGATGCCGCCCGACGAATTTGTCGCCACGTTGCGCCATGTTCATGCCCGCCTGCAGACGCTCGACGCCCCGGTGATCGCGCTGCCCGGCAACCATGACGCGCGTCCGGGCGACGGCGATCTCAGCGACTTTCATGGGCTGTGGCAATACGAACCCGGAATCGGCAAGACGATCGACCTGCCCCATGCGCGCCTGATTCTGCTCAACGGCATGGGGCACACGCCAGAACAGATTGCGGCAGCGCATGACCATGACCCGGTGTACGGCTGGGTGAGCGCCGCCGAGCTGCAACGTCTCGACACCGCGCTGGCGACAGCGGATGGTCGTCCAGTGCTGATCTTCACGCATCAGATTCTGCAACCCTGGCAGGACGGTCAGCCCTGGTATGATTATTTTGGCGTTGCCAATGCGCCAGAGGTGCTTGGGGTGATTGCACGGCGCGGGGGTGTGCGCGCCGTCTTTCAAGGACATGCGCACCGCCTGAACATCCAGGAGCACCCCTGCGCATCGGATCGATCGTGCGTCTTTGGCGTCATGCCTGCCTTGATCGAATATCCGGTCGCCTGGGTGCAATTGACGCTCACCGCCACACAGGGGCATTGTGTGCTGCGGCGTCTCCCAGTGGGGCCGCCCGCTCACCTGTCGGCGCAAAGCGGCGGTGGGCAAAGCTGGCGTCAGGGCAAACCAGCCTGGTGGGATTATCGTTTTCCGTTATAGCGCTGCAAGATCATTCACAACATGTTCCGACGCATTGCCTGAATCCGGTGCAGTGCCTGAATAGAGAGGAGCCTTCCTTTGTCGCCAGTCAAACCCTTGCCCCCTGAAGCATTGCGGCGTTGCTGTACGCCGGATGAGTTCCCATTCACCACCACCGCCGAGCTCAACGGCCAGACCTCGTTCCTGGGTCAGGAGCGCCCGCTCACGGCAATCCGCTTTGGCGTCAAGATGCGCCGCCAGGGCTACAACATTTACGCGCTGGGACCCGCAGGGCTTGGCAAGCACACACTGGTGCGCCGAATTGTGGAGGAGCGTGCAGCGCAAGAGCCGCCGCCCTACGATTGGTGCTATGTCAACAACTTCGACCAGCCGTACCGGCCGCGCATCCTGCGCTTACCGGCGGGCAAGGGACGTCAATTGAAGCGCCACATGGAGCGCCTTGTTGAGGACATGCAGAGTGCGCTGTCAGCGGCGTTTGAGAGCGAAGAGTACCAGGCGCGGCGTCGCGCCATCGAAAGCGAGTTTCAAGATCGGCAGCAGGCCAGTCTGATGGCGTTGCAGGAACAGGCCAGACGGCGCAACCTGACGCTGCTGCGCACCCCTTCGGGCCTCGCCTTTGCCCCGCTCAAAGGTGAAGAGGTGCTGCCCCCTGACGAGTACGAGAAGCTCTCCGAAGAGGATCAGAAGCGCATCCAGGCCGACGTTGAAGTGATGCAGGAGGAGCTGCAGAAGGTCGTCTCCAAAGCGCCGCGCTGGGAGCGTGAGCTGCGCAACCGAATGCGCGAACTCAACCGCGAGGTCGCCAGCATCGTTCTCAACGACTTGATCGCCGAACTGGCTGCCAACTACGCCGACATGCCCGACGTCTTGAGCTACTTCGACGCTGTGCGCCAGGATGTGCAGGATCACCTGGGCGATTTCATGGTGGCGGGTGAGAAGCAACAGCAAGCCGCCGACGGCGACAACCCCGCAGCATTTGTCGAAAATGTTTCACCGTTGCGCCGCTACCAGGTGAACCTCCTTGTCGATTCCGGCGACGCGCAGGGGGCGCCGGTCGTCTATGAAAGCAACCCGACCTACACCAACCTGACCGGGCGCGTGGAGCAGATGGCGCAGATGGGCGCGCTCATCACCGACTTCACCCTGATCAAGCCGGGGTCGCTGCACCGGGCAAACGGCGGCTACCTGATTCTGGATGCACTCAAGGTGCTCTCGAACGCCTATTCCTGGGAGGGATTGAAGCGGGCGCTGGAGTTTGGCGAAGTGCGCATCGAGTCGGTGCTGCAGATGCTCAGCCTGACCAGCACCATCTCGCTGGAGCCAGAGCCAATGCCGCTCAACGTCAAGGTGGTGTTGCTCGGCGATCGGATGCTCTACTACCTGCTGTCACAATACGATCCCGATTTCAACGAACTTTTCAAGGTGGCCGCTGATTTTGCCGACGAGGTGGAGCGCACGCCGGAGACGCATCTCGCCTATGCCCAGTTGCTGGCTTCGATTGTGCGCAAGGAGGAACTTCGCCCGTTGGATCGCTATGCAGTGGGTGCAGTGATCGACCACGCCGCGCGGCTGGTCAGCGACAGCGAGCGACTCACCGCGCAGTTGCAGTCCATCGTCGACCTCCTGCAGGAAGCGAACTACTGGGCCGCCGAAGCTGGCGCCGATCTGATCACCATCGAGCATGTCCAGCGCGCCATCGACGCCCAGGTCTTCCGCCTCGACCGCGTTGCCCGCCTGATGCAAGACGAAGTGCTGCGCAAGACGATCCACATCGAGACGGACGGCGAAGCGATCGGGCAGATCAACGGGCTGTCGGTGCTGCAACTGGGCAACTATGCGTTTGGCCAACCGTCGCGCATCACCGCGACGGTGCGCATGGGGCGCGGCGACGTGGTTAACATCGAGCGCGAGGTCAACCTGAGCGGGCCGATCCATTCCAAGGGCGTCCTGATTCTGGCGAGCCTGCTCAACGCACGCTACGCTGCCGAGCAGCCGCTGGCACTCTCGGCCAGCCTGGTCTTCGAGCAGTCCTACGGCGGCGTCGAAGGCGACAGCGCTTCCTCCACCGAGCTATACGCCCTTCTTTCCGCAATCGGGCAGATTCCGATCAAGCAATCACTGGCTGTCACCGGCTCGGTCGATCAAACCGGACGCGTGCAAGCCATTGGCGGCGTCAACGAGAAGATCGAGGGCTTCTTTGACCTGTGCAAGGCGCGCGGGCTGACCGGATCGCAGGGCGTGCTGATTCCCGAAACCAACGTCAAGCATCTAATGCTGCGTCGCGACGTCGTGGAGGCGGTGCAGGCCGGGCAGTTCCACATCTACCCGATTGCGCACATCGACGAGGGGATCGAAGTCCTGACCGGCATACCGGCTGGCGTCGCCGATAAACGCGGCAAGTATCCAAAGGGTACGGTCAACCACGCCGTGATGACTCGGCTGGCGCAGATGGCGAAAAAGCGACAGGCGTTCGAAGCAAAGGGCCGTGCGCAGAAATCATCCGCACCCGCCGACAAACCAGAAGAACCAACGTTGGAATAGGAGACCGTCACACATCAGGCGTCACCCGCGTCATTGACGCGTGACGCCCGACGTGTGTGACACGTCACGCATGGCGTACATGGAGCAGATCGCAATGAGCGCGGAAGTACATGAGGAAACAAGCGCTGAGCCGAACAACGAAACGGTGCAGACTGACTATATTCTGGTGGCATTGGACGCATCACCGCACAGCACGGCGGCTTTGATGGCAGCGGCGAAGGTGGCGGCGGCGCTGAATCTGGAGTTGCGCGGGCTATACGTCGAAGATATCAACCTGTTGCATCTGTGCGGGCTGCCTTTTGGCCTGGAGATCGGCTCCTTTACCGCCAACCCGCGTCGCCTTGAACAGGCGCACATGGAACGCGACTTTCGGATTCAGGCTTCGTTGCTGCGCAAGATCATGGCCGACGTGGCAGGGCGGCAGCGTGTCTCCTGGTCGTTCAAGGTCGTGCGCGGCGGCGTGACCCAGGAGGTGCTCGCCGCCGGCTCAGCAGCGCACATGGTCAGCCTGGGGCGTGTGGGCACGACGCCAGGCAAGCGCACCGGCTCCACCGCGCAGGCCGTTGTGCGCAACACGCAGCGCCCCGTCATCGTACAGAGCGCACAGAACGCGCTGAGCGGCCCCTTCACCCTCGCCTATCTGGGAGACCCGGCCTCTGATCATGCCGTTGCGCTTGTCATCCAACTCGCCAAAGCGCACAACGACCACGTCGACGTCCTGATGCTCGGCCAGACCGACGCGCAGACCGACGCCCTGGCGCAGACGTTTGCCAGCGCCGAAGTCGAAGCAAAACTCTACACGATGCCCTCCATCGACGCAATGATCCACAGCTTGCAAGGTCTTAGCGTTGGCGCCGTGCTGTTGCCGGCGCCGCTCGCCACCTGGCTGGACGACATCTCGACGCCAGTGGTGGTGGTGCCGTAAGCGACGCAGCGGGCAAGCGAGTTCTCGAAAGGCAGCTTGTGCCAGGTGTGACCATGCTGCCTTTCGGACGTAATTCCTGGTGGGAGCAACCATCGTGGGGTCACGCCGGAGGCGATGACCTGCGGTGAAAGCCCTCTGTCACGCCGGAGGCGATGACCTGCGACATAAGTGATTTCGCCCCCAATATGAAATAGCCCCCTACTTTTGCGCCTGTACAAATATGCGCACCGTGATATACTGTGACAGGCTCCTCAAGTGTGGCGGATTTGTCGGCGTTATTTTTGCCCCAACCCCAATACCGCAGGGAAAGCGACCCAAACCATGCACAACCAGACACGCACTCGACAACGTATGCTCGACAATTTCCTCAAAGTGATCGCAGGCGTCGCCCTCGTGGCGCTGGCCTGGACATTGATGCAGCAATCGACACTCCAGGCGCAGAACGGTGCGGAGTTGGCAACGCCAGAGGTTGCGCAGCTCGATGCGCCAACGGCGACGGCAACGCCAGCCGCGCCGGCAGTGGTTGGCGCGCCACGTCAGGGGCTGATCGTCGGCGGCGAACCGGCGGCCGTGGGAGAACTGCCCTGGCAGGTGGCGGTGTACCCAGGCCCGTATCTCTGCGGCGGTACGCTGATTGCACCGCAATGGGTGGTGACGGCGGCGCACTGCGTCATCGACGACGCTGGTGCAGTGATGGCGCCGGGCGACATCGAGGTGATCGCTGGCGAATATAACCGCAACCAGAGCGACGGCACCGAGCAGCAACGCGCTGTCACCGCCGTGTATGTCCACCCCGATTACGACCCTTCTGGCAGCAACGACAGCGACATCGCTCTGCTACAACTGGAGTCAGCCGTTACGCTGGGGCCGAGCGTGGGCATCGTTCCGCTCGCCTCTAGCCCTGCACACGATGCCCTGGTGGCGCCGGGCGTTTCATCCCTGGTTTCAGGCTGGGGCGCCACCTCAGAAGGCGGCAGCTCAGCCACCATCCTGCAAAAAGTGCGGCTGCCGATCGTGAGCAACGCGACATGCAACACGTCCTACGGCGGCAGCATCACGGCAAACATGCTGTGCGCCGGTTTCGCCAGCGGTGGCAAGGATTCGTGCCAGGGCGACAGCGGCGGTCCGTTGGTGGTGCCGGATGGCAGTGGCTGGCGATTGGCTGGCGTGGTCAGTTTCGGCAACGGCTGTGCGCGCCCCAACTACTACGGCGTCTACACGCGTATCTCCAGCTTTACAGCGTGGATCACAGCCCAGACCGGCGACCTGCCCACGCCTACGCCAACCGCTACACCCGCGTCGCGCGCCTATCTGCCGATGGTGCGGAAAGCGCCGACGCCGACGCCAACGCCGACGCCGACGCCGCCTCCCAATGTAGTCGTCAATCCTGGCTTCGAACAGGGACGCAACGCTGGCTGGCAGGAATACTCGACCCACGGGTGGACGGTGATCATGAGCAGCGGCTTTCCCACTGGCGTTTCCGCTCACGGGGGGCAATGGTTGGCCTGGTTGGGCGGCGCCGACGACGAGATTTCCTACATTCGCCAAAGCGTCACGATTCCGGCGAATGCGTCGATCCTGAGCTACTGGGCCTGGATCGCTTCGGCGGATGTTTGCGGATACGACTTTGGCGGCGTCATGGTCAACTCCACTGTGGTGAGTGTATTCAACCTCTGCCAGAGCACTGCCACGGGCGGTTGGGTGCGACGCACGGTGAATCTCAGCGCCTATGCAGGCCAGACCGTCTGGCTGCAATTGCGAGCAGAGACCGATGGGTCGATGAACAGCAACCTGTTCATCGATGATGTGAGCCTCACAAACGCCGCCGCCACCGTCAATGCACCTGTGGAGCTGACGCCGCCGACGCCAGCGCAATTTGTCGAGCTGAAGCAGGCGCCTGGAGTTGATCGCAGCGCGCCTGTAGCTGCGCCAGAAGCCAGAGTGTGGCCGCCAGCAGCGACCGGGCAGAAGTAAGGCAGGCAGCCAGCGTGCCATGATCGGTTTTTCCGTAGCGGGGACAGGCCAGCAGTTGCGTGAGACGCATGTTGACCCATCCCCACTACGCTTCTACGCTTCTACACAATTGACCCAGAGCGCCGGCCTCCAGATCGAGGCCAGAACAGGAAAATCAACATGAAGATCATTCGCACGTTTGCAGGCGCAGTTGCCGCTCTGCTTCTCCTCCTGGCATCGGCGCTGCCCGTTGCCGCCACCCCGGATCGTAACCAAAACGATGAGCCTGAATGGTTAGTCATGCTCTATCAAAATGCCGACGACGAGGTGCTCGAAGGCGACATCTTCACCGATCTCAATGAGGCGGAGCTGGTTGGCACAAGCGACGACGTGACCATCGTAGCACAGTTGGATCGCTACGATGCAGGTTTCGACGGCGACAGCGATTGGACGACGGCAAAGCGCTTCCTGGTGACGCAGGATGACGACCTGACTGCGCTGGCGTCGGAGGAGATCGAAGACCTGGGCGAGATCGACAGCGGCGCGCCAGAGACGCTGGTGGACTTTGCGATCTGGGCAATGACGAATTATCCAGCGCAAAAGTACGCGCTGATTCTCTCCGACCACGGCGCCGGTTGGCTCGGCGGCTGGAATGACGACGCCCCCGACGAGGGGAGCAGCCTGACGATCAACGAAATTGACCAGGCGCTGGCGACCATCCTGGCCGAGACCGGCGTGGAGCATTTCGAGTTCGTCGGCTTCGACGCCTGTCTGATGAGCCAGGTCGAGGTGCTGGTCGGGATCGCGCCCTACGCCCGCTACGCCGTCGCCTCGCAGGAGACCGAGCCAGCCATCGGTTGGGCCTACGCTTCCTTTCTGGGCGACCTGGTGAAACGGCCAACCCAGGATGGCAAAGCGTTGGCAAAAAACATCGTCACCAGCTACATCGCCAAAGACATCCGCATCCAGGATGACGATGCGCGCCGCGACTACGTGGCTGAAGTCTACGGCGTCGAGGAAGAGGTCTCGCCGGAGGAGGTGGCCGAGGCCGAAAGTCAAAGCGTCACGCTGACGGCGATCGATCTGGCAAAAGCGCCGGCGCTGATCGAGGCGTTGAATGAGTTCGCCTTCGCCCTGACGGAGGTCGATCCAGCGGCCGTGGCGCGGGCGCGCACCTACGCGCAATCCTTCGAGAGCGTCTTTGGCGAAGAAACGCCATCGCCCTACCTCGATCTGGGCAACTTCGCTGCGCTGGTTGCGGAATTCGCCGGGTCGCGCCCGCTTGACACGGCGCTGCGCACGTTGAACAAGGCGTACAAGGCCGCCATCATCGCCGAGAAGCACGGCGCAGGTCGCCCCGGCGCCACCGGTTTCTCAATCTTCTTTCCTACGCCCGAGCTGCTGGTTGCCGTCGGCACGGAGGAGAGCGAGGCGTCGTACACAGCGTACGCCAGCCGCTTTGCTGGCGCCTCGCTGTGGGATGACTTCCTGGTCTTTCACTACACAAATCAGGACATCGACCCGGACGCCGTCGACCCGGCGCTGCTCGATCCAGAAACAGCCGCCGACGCCAATCTGGACGACTACGCCGCGCCCTTGTTAGCAGAGAGCGCCGACCTGCCAGCACCGGGCATCGCCACCGGGCTGAGCATGACGCCACTCGAAGTGAGCAGCGACGAGATCGCCGCCGACGAAACTGTGCTGCTTGGCACGCAGATCACCGGCGAAGAAATCGGCTACATCTACATCGAGGTCTCTCGTTACGACGAAGAAAGCGAGAGCTACATCGTCGAAGACATGGACTACATCGCCGCCGACGATACAGTGGAGTTTGACGGCATCTACTACCCGGCGTGGACAGAGGCCGACCTGGAAGATTTCATCTACGAATGGGAGCCGACCATCTATGCGCTCAGCGACGGCGAGAGCGAAGCCTTCGCCTTGTTCGAGCCGGCGGTCTATGGCGCCACCGATGAAGATGGCGAATACGACGTGCGCGGCGTCTATACCTTCGCCGACAGCGGAGAAGAACGCTACGCCACGATGAAGTTCAACACCGCTCTGGAGTACAAGGGACTGCTCACCTTCACGGGCGCCAACGGCACGGGCGCGCCGCGCGCCATGAATCCGCGCCCCGGCGACACGTTCACAATCATCGAGCAGCGCTACGAACTCGACGATGCCGGCGAGTGGGCGACCAGCGACTATCCTGGCGACACGCTGACCTTCAGCGGCAAGCCCTTCACCGTGACAGCGTATGCCAGCTACCCCGGCGAATACTCGCTGGGCATCATCGTCACCGACCTGCTCGACAACAGCGTGGCGGAGTATGCGACGGTGTATGTGGTGGAGTAGCTCGCCCCGTCAAGTTTTGCACCCTACAGGGAAGAAGTCCCCCCTTCCCTGTAGGCGTCTGCCAGTCATCGCCAGACCAGTCCACTTGAGTGGACTCTGGCTGCCAGCCGGTGAATTGATTCACCGGCTTCACGCTCGGTTCACTCTCCAGCGCATTGCGCGGCGCCTCCCTCTCCAGGTATAATAGGCTATGAATTGTGCAGATGGCTCTCCAGGAAGATGTGACCTGGCAGCAGCATCGGCAGTTGGAAGGAGAATGCACTTATGCTTCCGAACACTTCGGTCAATGGCGATGTGGCGTTGCGGCGAGCCGGTGCGCGCCCGGCTTCTGTGAGCCAGGCGGCTGCCGAAGTGGTGGAAACGACCGATGGAGAGGACAGGCCAGCCACCCTGATCCCACACGCCAACGGCGCGCACCCACATGCGACGCCTGAATTGGGCGAGTACGATTCGCTGCAAGAAGTGGTGGACGACGCCGACGCCGAAACGTTGGCGCCTGATGCTCTGCCGGCCAGCGCCGCGCCCGCGCCGGCGCCAGATGACAGCCGCGCCTCCACGTTGTGGCCGACGATTGCCCGCCTCAGGCCACTGCCAACCGCAGACGGCCAGGATTGGATCCGCATCGAACCATCAGACGAAGAACGGCGCGCCGTTGAGACCCTGTGGCAACACCTGCCCGACACGCTCAAGCCGGAGCATCGCGACCTGATCGCGCGCGCGTACGTGCTTGCCAGCTACGCCCATCGGCTGACACTGCGCGACAGCGGCGAGCCATACATCACCCACCCCATCGCCGTGACAATGATCCTGACTGAGCTGCGCATGGACCCTGAAGCGCTGGCCGCTGGTCTGCTCCACGACGTTGCGGAAGACACCGAGTATGGCATCGACTACATCCGCACCCACTTTGGCCCCACGATTGCCAAACTGGTCGACGGCGTGACCAAACTCAAGAAAATCCAGGAGAAAAAGAGCAAGACCGACGCTCCCGTCAGCAACCAGAAGGCGGAGTCGTTGCGCAAGATGATGCTCGCCAGCATCGAAGACCTGCGCGTGCTCATCATCAAGCTGGCGGACCGGCTGCACAACATGCGCACGCTGGGTGGACAGAAGGAACACAAACGCCGCCGCATCGCCCGCGAGACGCTCGACTACTACGCCCCGCTTGCCAACCGCCTGGGCATCTGGCGCATCAAATCTGAACTGGAAGACCTCAGCTTCCGCTATCTCAACCCGGCCAGCTATAAAGAGATCAAAAACACCATTCAGCAGAAGGAAAGCGACCGCCAGAAGCTGGTGATCCGCATCAAGGCTGACCTGGAACGGGCGTTGGCGGAGGCAGGCATCCCGGCCCAAATCTATGGGCGCCCCAAGCACATCTATTCGATCTTTCGCAAGATGGAACGCAAAGGCGTCGGCTTCGAACAGATCTACGACGTGCACGGCTTTCGCATCATCGTCGAAACTGTGGCGCAGTGTTACGCAGTGCTCGGCGTCGTCCACACCATGTGGCATCCGATCCCCGGCGAGTTCGACGATTACATCGCCAACCCCAAAGACAACATGTACCGCAGCCTGCACACCGCCGTGCGCATCAAAAAGGATGGCCGCCCGGTCGAAATCCAGATTCGCACCGCCGAGATGCACGAGACTGCCGAGCTGGGCATCGCCGCGCACTGGCAATACAAGGAGCAGGCACGCCACAGCGAAGATGTGCAGAAGAAGATCAACTATTTGCGCAAGCTGATGTCGGAGCCGCTGGCGCTGAGTGACTCCGACGAGTTCGTCGACGGCATGAAGACTGACGTCTTCAGCGATCGCGTGCTGGTCTTTACCCCCAATGCCGACATCATCGAGCTACCGGCCGGCTCGACGCCGATTGACTTTGCCTACGCCATCCACACGGAGCTGGGGCACCGCTGTCGCGGCGCCAACGTCAACGGCAAGCTGGTGCCACTCGACTACAAATTGCAGAATGGCGACCAGGTGGCAGTCATCACTGCGTCACGTGGTGGGCCAAGCCGCGACTGGCTCAACCCCGACCTGGAGTTCGTCGCCACCCAGCGCGCCCGCAGCAAGATTCGCGCCTGGCTGCGCCGTCAGAACCGCGATGAGAACATCCTGCGCGGGCGCCAGGCGCTCGACAAGGAGCTGCGGCGCTTGTCGGCCGACTTGAGCTTCGAGACAGTCAGCAAGCTCTTCCGCTACGAAGACCTGGATGACTTCCTGGCCGCCATCGGATATGGCGACATCAACTCACAGCACATCGCCACCAAAGTCATCGAATACGAACGCCGCGAGCAGGAACGGCTGGCAGCCAACGACTTCTTCACCTTTCACACCGGCCAGAACGCCGCCGACGCCGACGGGGGCTTCGATGGCTTACGCGTGCAGGGCGTCGAAGGGCTGCTCACCAACCTGGGCAGATGCTGCAATCCTGTGCCTGGCGATGCCATCGTCGGCTACGTGACCAAAGGGCGCGGCGTCACCATCCACACGCAGAAATGCCCAAACATGAGTCGCCTGATTGCCCGGGACAGCGGGCGCATTATCGAAGTGGCGTGGACGACGAAACAGGAAAAGACCTACCCGGTCAAGATTCACATCAGCGCCTACGACCGTTCAGGACTGGTGCGCGACGTGGCTGCATTGGTGGCTGACGAGCATGTCAACATGCGCAATATCGAGGCTGTCACAGGACAAAAAGACAACCTGGCGGTGATCACCGCTACCCTCGAAATCCAGGACGTCACGCAACTTACCCGCATCATGACCAAGATCGAGCGCCTGCCCAACATCAAGGATGTCTTCCGCAAGGTCAGTTGAGGCTGTGCTGGAAGCAGATTGGCGCCAGGACGCAGCGGTGCAGAGGAAGCACACCGAGTGCGGTTGCTCCTACGCGCCTGCACATCCCTGCGCCCTGCACCGAATGTGGAAACCGGCGCACCGGCGCTCAGGCGACGAAGCGATAGCCCCGCCCGCGCACCGTCACAATGTAGCGTGGATTCGAGGGGTCCTGTTCGATGCGTTCACGCAGCCAGCGCATATGCACATCGAGTGTGCGCGTGTCCTCCAGGAAATTCGTCTGCCAGATTTCTTGCATAATTTCCCGTCTCGACACCACCTCATTCCGCCGCTCCATCAAAATCTGGAGCAGTGCGCACTGCTTGGGCGTCATGTGATACTCGCCCCTGGGTGTGATCACGACGCGGTTGTGCAGGTCAAGGCTGACATCGCCCGCCTGAATCAGATAATCATTGCCGCCCGTGCGCAACATTTCACCGATGGCGGTCTGCAAGGCGTGCGCCGACACCGGGTGCGGAATGATCTTTTCGAAGTGCAAGGCAGTGTCTGGCAGCGGCGAGTTGGTGACAGCGACCAGGCGCGTCGAGGGCCAGCGAGAGGCAAACTGCGTGCAAAAGTCGAGCCGTTCCACCAGTCCCACAAGCTCAACAACGGCAATCCCCGGCGCCTGGGCGCGTGCAGCCAGCAGCGCGGCCTTCTGGTTGCTCACCAGCGTCCAGGTCAGCAGCGGCACATCCTGGCGCGTGACGCTCTGCTGCACTTCATCGAGTACAGCCTGCAACGCCCTGTAATCTGACAATGGTCGTCGTCCACGCGCTATATAAAGCACATGCACGATCTCACTGCTTTGAGTCAAGTCACCACATCCGATGATTCGCTGCGTTCAGGGTGTATTGATTGGAGCCGTATTTGATTATAGCGCAGGGACAAAATCCGCGCAACGGCGGCGATTCTGTGGGTCTATTTCATATTGGGGGCGAAGTGACTTATGTCGCAGGTCATCGCCTTCGGCGTGACGTGGCGCCATGTCACGCCGGAGGCGATGACCTGCGACGGTTGCCTCACCTGAAGTGCACTCGATTGTTGTAAGAATCGCCCGCCGTGGCCCGCGACAAAGTCGTTGCCGGGGCAAGCGCTGCAACGACGGCGCTTACTCCATCGCCTCCAGCTCGTCGATCATGGCGCTGATCACGTCGAAGCCGCCCTGCCAGAAGGCCGGGTCGGTGATATCGACGCCCGCCTCGCGCAGGATCTGCTCCGGGTGCGCCGAGCCGCCGTATGCCAGCAGCTTGAGGTAGCCAGGCTTGAAGGCGTCGCCTTCCTGTTGATAGCGACGGTAGAGCGCCAGCACCAGCAATTGCCCAAAGCTGTAGGCGTAACAGTAGAAGGGCGTGTGATAGATGTGGGGGATGCTGACCCACTCGTGCTGAAATTCCGGCGCGATCTCCACGCTGTCGCCAAATTGCGTGCGCAGGTTTTCCATGTACAGCTCATTCAGGCGGTCGGGCGAAGCGTTGTCGAGAATCGCCTGGTGCGCCGCCTTCTCGAAGAGCACGAAGAAGGCCTGCCGCATCACCGTTGCGTACATATCATCGACCGAGGACGCCAGCAGTTCCCGGCGCACCAACGGGTCTTGCTCTTCCTGCAACAGCCGCTCGGTGAGCAAGATTTCCGCAAAAACCGATGCAGTTTCCGCCAATGGCAGCGAAGAATGTTGCGTCAGCATCGAGTGATGCTCCGCCAACATGCTGTGCAAGGCGTGGCCGAGTTCATGCGCCAGCGTGGCGACATCGCGCACCTTCCCCGTGAAGTTGAGCAGCACGTAGGGCGTCACATCCGGGCGCACGGTGGCGCAGAAGGCGCCGCCGCGCTTGCCCTTGCGCGGCTCGCTGTCGATGTGGTTCTGGTCGAAGACGCGCTGCACCTGCGTCGCCACGGTCGGATCGAAGCGCCGGAAGGTGTCGAGCACCAGCGCAGCGGCGTCATCGTACTCGATCTTGCGGTCGGAGGCAGCCAGCGGCGCGTAGATGTCGTAGCGACGGAGTTTCTCGACGCCGAGCCACTTCGCCTTGAGCCGGAAGTAACGATGAAAGACTGGTGCGTTGCGGTGCGCCACTGCGAGCAGGGCTTCGACGGCCGCGTCGGGCACGTCGTTGGCGACGTTGCGCACCGCCAGCGGCGAGGCGTAGCCGCGCAGTTGCACCTGCTCGTTGTACCAATCGCGCACGCGGTTGTTGTAGATTTGCGCCAGAATCTTGGCTTCGCCCGCGTAGACGCGGTAGAGCTCCTGGTAGGCGGCGGCGCGCAGGTCGGGGTCGGGCGAGTAGACATACGCCATGAGCGCGTCGCGCGTCAGCGTCTTCTTCTCGCCGTCGACGGTCAGCTTGAACTCCAACCGGCTGGTGAGCATCGTGTAGACGGTCATCAGCCCCGATATACCGTCGGCGTCCTTGAGGTTGATGATCTGCTCGGACTTCTCGTCGAGCGTGTACGGTTTGGTGCGGCGCAGGTCTTCCAGATAGAAGCGATAATCTGGCTCGGCGTGCGGATCAGGCAGCAGGCGCGCCGCGGCATCGTCGTCCAACCCCTTCCACCAGAGGTCGAAGAAGAGCAGCCGGTTCTGAATGCCGGTCATCACCTGCTGCATGCGGTTCTGGAACGTGATGGCTTCCGTCGATTGAGTGTCGGCGGAGAACCAGAGCATGCCATAGTAGCCGAGCGTCCACGTCTTGCGGATGATCGACTCGTAGCGGCGCACGGCAGCCAGCACATCGTCACCGGTCACGGCGCCGCTTTGCAAATGCGGGCGCAGCCCCTCAAACGCGCCGACCTCTTCCTCGATGTCCGCCAGCCGCGCTGCAATTTCCGCTTCCGAAGGCTCCGGCAACAGTTCGGACAAGTCCCAGCCGGAGAGTTGATAGTGTGTCGTCATGAAGTGTTGTTCCGAAACTAGAGATTGGAGATTAGGAGATTGGAGATTGGGAGATTATGCAATTGAGAGATTAAGAGATTGCGAGATTGATAGATTGAGAGATTGGAGATTGCGAGCTTCATTGCGCCAGTTTCCCAATCTCCAGTCTCCAATCTCCAGTCTCCAATCTCCTAATCTCCTAATCTCTCAATCTCTTAATTTGCCATTCGCCGCAGCACTGTCTGCAAGATGCCGCCGTTCTTGTAGTAGTTGACCTCGACCGGCGTGTCGATGCGGCTGATCACTTTGAATTCGGTGACGGCGCCACTTTGCGACGTCGCGCGCACAGTGTATTCCTGACCAGGGTGCATCTCTTCGCTGAGGCCGAGGATGTCATAGGTCTCGAAGCCGCTCAGCCCCAGGCTCTTAACGCTTTCGCCAGGCTTGAACTGCAACGGCAGCACGCCCATGCCGACCAGGTTGCTGCGATGGATGCGTTCGAAGCTCTCGGCGATGACGGCGCGCACACCCTGGAGCAGCACGCCCTTCGCCGCCCAGTCGCGGCTGGAGCCGGTGCCGTACTCCTTGCCCGCCAACACGATCAACGGCGTGCCATCCTGCATGTACTTCTCGGCGGCGTCCCAGATCGCCATCTTCTGCATCGTCGGGATATAGACCGTGTCGCCGCCCTCCTCGCCGTCGAGCATCTGGTTCTTGATGCGGATGTTGGCGAAGGTGCCGCGCATCATGATCTCGTGGTTGCCGCGGCGCGAACCGTAGCTGTTCCACTCCTCGCGGGGGACGCCGTGCGCCTCCAGATAGCGCGCCGCCGGGCTGTTGCGCGCAATGTTGCCGGCGGGGCTGATGTGGTCAGTCGTCGTGCTGTCCGGCATCACCGCCAGCACGCGCGCACCAACGATCGGTTTGACCGGCGGAACCTCCCGCGTGATTGTGAAGAAAGGCGGCTCCTTGATGTAGGTGCTGTTCGGGTCCCATTGGAAGAGCTCGCCGCCCGGCACGCGGATGTTGTTGAATTGCTCGTTGCCGTCGAAGACGTTGGCGTACTGCTCACGGAACATCTCCGGCTTGAGCGCGCGGCGGATCGTGCGCTGAATCTCCTCCTGCGTGGGCCAGACATCGCGCAGGAAGACCGGGTTGCCGTTCGGGTCGTAGCCAAGCGGCTCCGTCGTCAGATCGATGTTGACGGTGCCAGCGATGGCGTAAGCCACCACCAGCGGCGGCGACGCCAGGAAGTTGGCGCGCACGTCCGGGCTGACGCGACCCTCGAAGTTGCGATTGCCGGAAAGCACCGCCGCCGCCACCAGGTCGCCCTGCTTGATCGCCTTGCTGATCGGCTCGGGCAGGGGACCGCTGTTGCCGATGCAGGTGGTGCAGCCATAGCCGACCGTGTGGAAGTTGAGCGCCTCCAGATAGGGCGTCAGACCGGCTTCGTCGAGATAGCGCGTCACCACTTTGGAGCCAGGCGCCATGCTCGCCTTGACCCAGGGCTTGACATCCAACCCACGTTCGACCGCCTTCTTCGCCAGCAGACCGGCGCCGACCATGACGCTGGGGTTGCTGGTGTTGGTGCAGGAAGTGATGGCGGCGATGACAACGTGACCGTGCTTGAGTGTAAACTCACGGCCCGCATAGCTGACCTCGACGGCGGCGTCCAGCGCATCGCGTTCTAACCCGTAGCCGCGCGGACCGACCGGCGCGGTCAGTGCATTGTTCCACATCTGCTTCATGCCGTCGAGATCGATGCGATCCTGCGGGCGCTTGGGGCCGGCCAGCGCCGGCTTGACCGTGCTCATATCCAGCTCGAGCGTGTCGGAGAAGTCCGGGTCGGGCGTGTCGGCGGTGTGGAAGAGCCCCTGCTCCTTGCAGTATCGCTCCACCAGCTCGACCAGCTCCTCATCGCGCCCGGTGCCCACGAGATAGCGCAGCGTCTCGTCATCGACGGGGAAGAAGCCCATCGTGGCGCCATATTCCGGCGCCATGTTGGCGATGGTGGCGCGATCTGCCAGGCTGAGCTTGCTCATGCCGGGTCCGTAGAACTCAACGAACTTGCCAACGACGCCCTTCTTGCGCAGCATCTCGGTGACGCGCAGCACGAGGTCGGTGGCGGTGGCGCCCTGCGGCAGCTCGCCGGTGAGCTTGAAGCCAACCACTTCGGGCATGAGCATAAAGATCGGCTGACCGAGCATCACCGCCTCGGCCTCGATGCCGCCGACGCCCCAGCCGAGCACGCCCAACCCGTTGATCATCGTCGTGTGGCTGTCGGTGCCGACCAGCGAATCGGGGTACGCCACTGTCTCGCCGTTGGTGCGCGTCTGCACCACCTTCGCCAGATATTCCAGGTTGACCTGATGCACGATGCCGGTGGCGGGCGGCACAACGCGGAAGTTGTCGAAGGCTTCCTGTCCCCACTTCAGGAACTCGTAGCGCTCACGGTTGCGCTCGAACTCCAGCTCGGCGTTGTACTGGAACGCCAGCACGCTGCCAAATTGATCGACCTGCACCGAGTGGTCGATCACCAGGTCGACCGGCACCAGCGGGTTGACCTTCTTAGGGTCGCCGCCCATGCGCGCCATGGCGTTGCGCAACGCCGCCAGGTCAACGACGCTTGGCACGCCGGTGAAATCCTGGAGAATCACGCGCGCCGGCTTGAAGGGAATCTCGACCTTGCCGGCGCTCTCGGGTCCCCAACCGGCGATCGTCTCGACGGCCTCTTTGGTGATCTCGAAGCCATCGGCCTGGCGCAGTGCAGCTTCCAGCAAGATGCGGATCGAGAAGGGGAGACGGCGAATATTGAAGCCGTGCTGTTCAAGCGCGGAAAGGCGATAGATGACAGCTTTGCCGCTGCCAGTGTCGAAGGTGTCTTTGGCGCCAAAAAAATCTTGTACAGCCATGAGCGAATCCTTTCTTTGGTAGATGCCAGCATAACCATGCGCCGGGCGTCGACGTCATCACACTGGAGTATCGAGTCAAAGGTAGATAGCTAATGATACCAAGAAGCCAAAGGATAGACCTAACCTGCACCATAACAGGTTGCAATAATCCGCGACAGCGTCAGAGGCCAAACTTACCTGCACCGCAGGGAATTTAGAGATTCTCGTAAAGTGATTTCCAAAAATTTACAATTATCAAAAAGTAAATAACCAATAGCTGACGGAATGACAGTAATGAGTAAGAAATTACTGGCAATTTCCCCTGTATAGTGTGGGCATGGATATAAACGTTCGTAATTTGAGAGTCGGGATCGAAGGAGCAACTATGTACATGCGCCTGGCGACAGGAAAAAACAGATCAATGATGCACGCAGCGTTGGCGGGGATGCTGCTGCTGGCGCTGATGGTGCTGGCGACGACGCCAGCCATGGCGGCGGTTCCACCGCAGCCCACCCATGGAACCGCTGTGATCGATGGCGCTTACGCTGAGTGGAATCTCACCGACGACTTCTTCGCATACATGTATCGCGCTGGCAACCCCAGCAAGCCAATTGAATCGTCGCTTTACCTGCGCTATGACTGCGCAACTTCGACCGGTTACGCGCTGGTGCTGGCGCAGCCGGGCGTCGATGTGCTGATGCAGGCAAGCGACGCCTTTGTGAAGCTGGGCAACAGCACGAAACTCGTGGATGGCAACTCAGCGACCTTTGCCTGGGTGCAACCCAATGCCCAGACCGGGCGCTCGCAAGGCTGGGAGGCTTCGTTCTCACTGGCGCCTGGCAGCTATTCCAACTTGAACGTACACACACAGGTTTTCGATGAGGAATCACAAACTTCGGCCGTAGCCGATCGCTCGATCCCTGTTTTGATTGAGTGCCCGGCGGCGACGCCCACTCCAAGCGAGACGCCATCCGCAACGCCGACGCCGACCGCAACGCCAGGCGCGCCGACGCCGACATTGACGTGCGAAAACATCACCGTCGACTATCATCGCCCACTCACCAATGGCGACCATATCAACATGACGATCAAGAGTGGCGCCAGTGAGTTCCAGGTCAGCGCCTATGTCGACCTGAATGTCGCAGGCGGGTACAATGGCTTGGGGCTGCGCTTCAGCGACGGTGCGACGCGCCCGCTGACGCAGGCCGAAGTCAACGCAGGGATCATCGCATGGGCGTATCCGTCCCACGCCAGCATCGTAGCGCTCAATGGTGCGGCCTATCAAGTGACCTTCCTTCAAGCGAACCAACATGATAGCTGGCCGGCGTTGACCTGTGGCAGCGAACCGACGCCCACCGAAACTCCCACGCCGACCGAGACGCCGACCGAGACGCCAAGCGCAACACCATCGCCTACTCCGACCTTGACGGGACCGTCCTTTGGCAGTTGTTACAACCCTGAAGAGCAGGTCTTCAAGCTGACGGTTGTGAACAAGGCGTCGATTGCCGCCTACATCGGCTACGACATCTACGGGCAGGCGAATTCGTTCGTCAACCTGGGGCGCTTCGATGCTGGCGAGACAAAGGTCTTTACAGTGCACCAGGAAGGCACGTTACGCAAGTTCATCAGCTACGATGGGCAGCAGTGGCAGCAGAAGGGTGGAACGCATGTCCTGAGCGTTGCCGGTCACACGGCCAACAATTTGCTCTGCAAAGGCAGCGTCTCCGCCTGCAAGTTCGATGACAGGAACGCCAACGGTGTGCAAGACGCCGACGAACCGTCGATCAGCGACTGGACGATGTCCATCTACGCCGGTGAAGTCACAGAAGGCGAACAACCGATCGCCAGCGGCGTCACCAACGCCAGCGGCTTCATCAACTTCGAGAAGCTCCTGCCCGGACAATACACGGTCTGTGAAGGCGAGGTCGAGGGCTGGCTGCCTACTGTCAGTCTCTGCCAGTCTGTCACCGTGTTGAGCGAGCAGGAGACGAGCGTCACCTTTGGCAACGTGCGCGGCGGACGCATCATCGTGGACAAGATCACCGCCCCGGCAGGCGCCGAAGATAGCTTCACATTCAACCTGAGCAAGGGTACGGCGACGATCACCTTCACCCTGGCCGATGCCAGCACGCCCTTCGACAGCGGGCTGCTGTTCCCCGGCGTCTACTCGATTGCTGAACTGGACGCCGATGGTTGGAGTTTGACCGATGTGACTTGTGAGAGCGTCAACGAGCAGGCTGTAGCAGCGGCGCTGGCGAATCCGGTGACGATCAGTTTGCAGGCAGGGCAGGTCGTGAAATGCACCTTCACCAATACCCAGGACACGCCGCCTACCGAGACACAGACGCCGGAGCCGACGCCGACCGAGACGCCGACGCCAACTGAGACTACAACGCCGGAGCCGACGCCGACCGATCCGCCGACACCGACTGAGACTACAACGCCGGAGCCGACGCCGACCGATCCGCCGACACCGACTGAGACTACAACGCCGGAGCCGACGCCGACCGATCCGCCGACGCCCACCGAGACCACAACGCCGGAGCCGAC
>Ga0272446_1002925_pt1 | contig 22379 bp, 15 predicted proteins | sample YNPCB0061_FD_194587 | JGI IMG/M metagenome (GOLD analysis project Ga0272446, IMG submission 194587) | Hot spring microbial mat communities from Yellowstone National Park, WY, United States - YNP-CB-006-1 | ecosystem: Environmental > Aquatic > Thermal springs > Hot (42-90C) > Sediment | place... | reverse complement strand
GCGAAGCTGGCGCACCGCAACGCCAACAACATACCCCCCTCTCCCAGGCTGGGAGAGGGGGGGAGGGGGGTGAGGGCAAGCAGCGCATCAGGACGCCATCCGCCAGAAACGCTACCCCTGAAAGCCCGACGCCCCGGACATGCGCCAACCCGATCGTCACCCCATCACTCCGCGAAGCGCCAGGCGTATCCTGGCGCTTTCGGTGCATGCGGGCGACAAAATCGCAAACCTGGCGCATAATTAAGAAAGAACGAACTTTTGAAAATAAGGACGTAGGTGGACAGTGAGTATTGACCAGCGTGAGTTTCGTGCCACCATGGGCCTGTTTGCCACCGGGGTGACGGTGATCACCGCCCGCTCCGGCGAGGAGACCCGTGGCATGACCGCGAACGCGGTGACCTCGGTCTCATTGGAGCCGCTGCTGCTCCTGGTGTGCATCGACCGGCGAGCGCGCATGGCCGGTCTGATCGTCGAGGCGGAGCGCTTCGCGGTGAATATCCTGCGGGCCGACCAGGAGACGCTCTCGCGCCACTTTGCCGGCCGCCCCGATCCCGCCCTGGCACCCCGGTTCGATGAACTGGCGGGCACGCCGATCCTGGCCGCGAGTATGGCGTCGCTCGTCTGCGCGATCGATCGGGTGCTCGACGGCGGCGACCACCTGATCGTGATCGGCCGGGTGGAGGCGCTGCGGCGTGCCGATGACGCCGGCGGGCCGTTACTCTACTACCGGGGACAGTACCGCCAGCTCGCGGCCTGACACCACACGCGGGTGAGGCGTTGCCCATACATTGTGCCAACGCGCACGCAATGTCCTGCGGCGTGCCCTTGTGCCGGTAATGGCAAGTTGGTACCATAGATGTAAGGGCTGGACGACGGCCCGAGCCGACCACTAGTGCGATTGCAGATTGCAGATTTGCGATGGTAGATTGGGCGCGGCGCAGCTGGACACGGTCGAGGTCGCGCTGATGCCCGAACAGGTCGCCTGGAACTGCACTAGCTTCACCCGCGGAGCCACCCATGATCAGCCGCCTCTTCATCTGCCTGGTTCTCGGCTTCGTCCTCGGCACCATCGGCCTCACCATCGTCCCCGACCTGGGGCGGGTGGCCGGGCCTTTCGTCTGTGACGGCGTCCTCGAGCCGGAACCGCGCGTTCACGGTTTGCGCTATCGCTGTGTCAACGCGGCCGACGGCCGCGTGCTCCCCGTCCCGACGGATCGTGTCGTGTTCCAGAGCATCCCCATCCTGGCCGGCGTCCTGTTCGTGCCGGTATGCCTCGTGCTGCACCGGCTCGAACAGCGCGGCCGCCGCCTCCAGCAGCGCATCCAGGCCGACCTGGCCACCGCGGTGCCGGCCCAGGCCGAGGTGTTGCGCATCGCGCAGCACGGCAACCTGAAGCGCCAGATCCTGATGCGCGCCGCCGAGCTCAAGCTGGTGCTCTGGGTGCAGCCACCGAATGGGCGGCCCTACGAGGCGATCGTCCCCTGGCTCGTCGAGGAGGACGGCGTCGGTCAGCTACGCGAGGGAGCGGTGCTCCCGGTGCGCATCAACCCGTTGCGCCCGCAGTTTGTCTACCCTGCGCAGCCGTGGGCCCATTTTGCCTGGTGGCTGGCCGCCCAGCCGACCGCCAGCAGGTAGCCGATGAGCACCAACCCGCCCTTCGGGCTCTGGTCCAGTCCCCTGACGCCCCGCGCCATGGCCGCCGCGCTGCGGCTTGATGATGTGCAGTGGGACAGCGACGGGCGGCGCGTGGTCTGGCTCGAGGCGCGTGATGGTCGTGGCAGCCTCTGGTGCGCCGATACGGCTGGCGTCGACGCGCCCCGTGAGCTGACGCCGGGCGATATGGCGGTGCGGGGGCGTGTTGGCTACGGCGGCGGCGATTTCACCGTCGCGGACGGCCATGTTTTCTTTATTGACGGCGCCACGGGCCGGCTGTTTCGCCAGAGTCTCAGCGGCGGGCGGCCCCGCCCGCTGAGCCCGGCCTTCGGCGCCGCCGCCGCGCCGGCCTGCTCCCCCGATAGGCGCTGGCTGCTCTTTGTCCACAGCTACGAGGGCACGGATTGTGTCGCACTCGTGGATGCCGAGGGTCGCCAGTGGCCGCAGCGCCTGGCCACCGGCCACGACTTCTACATGTGGCCGGGCTGGCATCCCTCCGGCAACCTGGTGAGCTACGTGGCCTGGGACCACCCGCAGATGCCCTGGGACGGCAGTCTGCTCTATCTGGCCGAGCTTGAGCATGGCGGGGCGACGCCGCAGCTAGGCGCCGCACGGGTCATCGCTGGCGGTCCGGCGACCAGCATCTTCCAGCCCGTCTTCTCGCCCGATGGCGCCTGGCTCGCCTATGTCTCCGACGCCGACGGCTGGTGGCAGATCTACCTGTACGACATAGCGACGGGGAGCCACCGCCGGCTCACCGATGGCGCCGCTGAGCACGGCCAGCCGGCCTGGGCCCAGGGCATGCGCACCCTCGCCTGGGGGCGTGATGGCCGCCGGCTCTACTACCTGCGCGCCGAGGGCGGTCAGCGGCGGGTCTGGGTGCAGCCGGTGGCCGGTGGGCCGCCGCAGCCGCTCAGCGACGGCGAGGGCTACAGCTGGTTCACGCAGCCCGCGGCCTCACCCACTGGCGACGCGCTGGTCGGCATTGCCTCATCGCCTGCGATCACGCCGCGGGTGATGCTGGCCGATGGCCAGCAGACGCGCATCCTGCGGCGCAGTTCGGGCGAGCTGGTGCCCGCGGCGCAGCTGGCCAGCGCCCTGCCGGTGACCTGGCCGGCGCCGGAGGGCGGCACGATCTACGGTATGCTCTACCTGCCGCCCGGCTACATGCCGGGGGCCAGCGGCCCGCGCCCGCCGGCGGTGGTGCGCGTGCACGGCGGCCCTACCGGCCAGGCGGTGGCCGCCTACGGCGCTGAGGTGCAGTTCCTCGCCACGCGCGGCTACGTTGTGCTCGAGGTGAACTTCCGTGGCAGCACCGGCTATGGCCGCGCCTATGCGCAGGCCCTGCGCGAGCGCTGGGGCGTGCTCGACGTGGCCGATGCCATCGCCGGGGCGCGCTATCTCGCTACGGCCGGCCTGGCCGACCCTGAGCGGCTGGTGATCATGGGCGCGAGCTCGGGGGGCTACACGGTGCTCGAGGCGCTCTGCCAGGCGCCCGAGCTGTTCCGGGCGGGCGTCTGTCTCTACGCGGTGACCGACCTCTTCAGCCTCGCGGCCGAGACGCACAAGTTCGAGGCCCACTACACCGACTGGCTGGTCGGGCCACTGCCCGAGGCTGCCGCGCGCTACCGGGAGCGCTCACCGCTCTTCCACGCCGAGCACCTGCGGACCCCGCTGGCGATCTTCCAGGGTGAGGACGACCGCGTGGTACCACCAGGTCAGGCAGAGGCCATCGTCGCGGCGCTGCGCCGGCGCGGCGTGCCCCACGTCTACCACCTCTTCCCCGGCGAGGGCCATGGCTGGCGCCGCAGCGAGACGATCGAGCGCTACTACAGCGCGCTCGATGCCTTCCTGCGCCAGTACGTGGTCTTCGCCTGAGGCTGCCTCCGTGAGTAACGTCGTCGGCGCGGCGCAACGCCTCTCATTCTCACCCAGGGCCCCGTCAACGTCGTCCGCCCGGCGACGGACGCCGCGGGCTCGCCGCTGCGACGCCCGTCTGTGCGGGCGCGACCGGCCACGCAGGTGGCATGCGCACCAGGAGCCGGGGCGTTGACGCCCACAGCGCGGACGATCAACCGGACGTTGACGTAGTCCTGGTTCCCACCGCCGCAGGCGACCGGCCGCATCATAGCCGCGTATACTCACAGATCACGGCGGGCTGGCCGAGGACGATCACGCGCTGGCGCGGGCCGGGGCGCAGGTTTCGGGCAGCGCGGTTACGCGCCTGTTCGAGCAGGCGCGTATCGCCGGTGAGCGCCACCAGGCGACCGCCGGGGCGCAGCACGCGCGCGATCTCCGCCAGTACGGCCTGGTAAAGGTCGGGTAGTTCGGCCTCGTTGCTGACCTGCTTGCCAAAGGGCAGGTTGACCGCCACCTTGTCCACGCTGCTGTCCTCCAGTGGCAGCCGGCGCGCATCCCAGCGACTGGTGACGATGCGGCCCTTCACGCCACGCAGATTCTCGCGCATCGCGTTGACCGCCTCGCTGTTCAGGTCACCGCCGTGGAGCTCGGCGAAGGGCCCGGCGGCGGCGCGCTCCACCAGGATGGTGCCGGCGCCGGCCATCGGGTCGAGGAAGACATCCTCAGGGGCCGGGTCGGTCAGCGCAACCATGGCTGCCGCGAGCGCCGGGCGCAGCGAGGCCGGCAGGTGGCGCAGTTTGCCCCGCTGGCGCATGCTGGCATCGGAGAGCCGGATCGTACAGAGCAACTCCTGCTCGACCAGCGTGGCCCAGACCTCGAGGTCGCCATCGTCTTCGACCAGGCGCCAGGTGCCGGGCCAGCCCTCGCGCACCGCATCGGCCACGGCGCGGCCCACATCGCGGCGCAGGTAGCGCTGGCGCCCGACAGTACGCGCGATCACGCGAAACGTACCGCCGGGCTTGCGCAGCCCGCTCAGGCGGCGCCAGGCCTCCAGGGCCGGTGCGACGTCCTCGGCGGCCCGCACAGCGGCGTAGATCTGGCGCAGGCCGCGCTCGTCGGGGGCGATACGATAGCCACGGGCGGCAACCACGAAGACGTCTTCGGCCAGGCGCAGGCTGAGCAGCGGCTTCGGGCCGCCCTGATGGGCGATCAGCACCAGGTCGTTGCGGCCCGGCACGGCCTTGATCCCGACCAGGCGCGGCGCCGTCTGCGCGGGGCCGCTGGACAGCACCTGTTCGGCCTCGCGCCAGGCGAGGGTGCCGAGACCAGGCACAGTTTGCAGCGCGTAGAGCATAGCCAGTTCGCCGGCTCAGGTCGTCGCGTAGGCCAGCAGCACGTGGTAGAGATCCACCAGGCTGTCGATGCTCACCCACTCATCGTCGGCGTGCAGGCCGGCGCCGACGGGGCCAACGCAGATCGCGGGGATGCCGGCGCTGGTGTAATAGCGCGCATCGGTGGCGAAGTGCTCGCGGTAGAAGCGCGGCGTCGTCCCGAGGCGCTGGGCTAGCAACTCGGCCACGCGGCCCACCGCGGGGTGCTCGGGATCGGTGTAGAGCGGCATGCAGCTGTCGACCGCCAGCACCTCGCTGCCGGGGAAGCACGCGCTCAGGGTTGCCAGAATACGCTCAGGCGTATCGTCGCCGGTCCAGCGGATGTCGAAAGTCGCCTGCACCGCGGGGGCGATCTGGTTGCGCGAGCCGGCCCCGCTGTGCAGCAAGGTCGGGGTCACGGTAGTGCGCCACTCGTGGGGGCCGGCGGGCACGGGGTAGTGGGCCTCGAGCGCGACGAGGCCGTGCGCCAGGTCACGCACGGGATTGTGGCCGTCCCATGGGCGTGAGCCGTGCGCCGGGTGGCCGGGGAGGCGCAGGTCGACCCACATGCCGCCTTTGTGCGCGAAGAGGATGCCCATATCGGTGGGCTCCAGGCAGAGCATAAAGTCACAGCGCCAGCCTTCGGTGAGCAGGCGCCCGGTGCCCTGGGCCCCGCCGATCTCCTCGTCGCAGACGAACTGGAAGCCAACATCGGGGCGCGCGGGGTGGGCGGCCAGGTCACGCAGGAGGCGCAGCATCACCGCGCAACTGCCCTTCATATCCTGGGCACCGCGCCCATAGATGCGCCCATCACGCACCACGGGGACGAACTGCTCGGGGCGGCCCACGACGACGTCGAGGTGGCCGTTCAGCATCAGTGCGGGGGTACGGGTCGCGTGGAGGGTGGCGACGATCGCCGGTTTGCCGCCGGCCTCGCTCCGCTCGACGAAGATCCCGGGGATGCTGTTCAGGTACGCGGCGACGTAGTCGCTACAGGCCGCCAGTTGATCCGGCCGGTCGGCGATCGACGCGAAGCGCACCAGCTCAGTCGTCAGCGTGACAAGTTCCTCGCGGAGGGCGCTATCCATGGGGCTCCTCGGGCTACGGCAGTGGGCAGTTACTGTATTGTACCATCGAAGTCTTGACCGTTTCGCTGGCGCGGGGCGAGGCGTTCGAGGGCGAAGAGCACGATCGCGACGTCGGCGGGGTTGATCCCGGCGAGGCGCGCGGCCTGGCCGAGGGTGGCCGGGCGGAAACGGGTGAGCACCTGGCGTGCCTCATTGCGCAGGCCGGGCAGTGTGGCGTAGTCGAACTCCGCTGGGATGCGCCGGCCCTCCAGTTTGCGCAGGCGCTCCACCTCGCGCTGCTGGCGGGCGATGTAGCCGCCGTATTTGCACTCCACCTCGACCAGTTCCACCACGTGGGCCGGCGCCTCGGGCAGCTCGAGCGCCGCGCGTAGCTGCGGGTAGCGCACTGCCGGGCGGGCGAGCAGGTCGGCGGCGCTCATGGGCTGGCTCAGCCGGTCGATGCCCACTGCCGCCAGCGCCCCGTTGATCGCGGCCGAGGGGTAGAGCCGGTGGCCCGCCAGGCGCGAGCGCAGCGCCGCGGCGACCGCGCGCCGCTGCTCCACCGCCGCGGCGCGGCCCGCGTCGACCAGGCCCAGTTCGTGGGCCAGCGGGGTGAGGCGCAGGTCGGCGTTATCGCCGCGTAGCAACAGCCGGTGCTCGGCGCGTGAGGTGAACATGCGGTATGGCTCGCGGATCTCCCTGGTCACCAGGTCGTCGATCAGCACCCCGATGTAGGCCTGGTCGCGCCGTAGGATGACGGCTGGCGCGCCGGCGACGTAGCGCGCGGCGTTGATCCCGGCCATCAGGCCCTGGGCCGCGGCCTCTTCGTAGCCGGTCGTACCGTTGATCTGGCCGGCGAGGAACAGGCCCGGCAGCCGCCGCGCCTGGAGATCGGCGCCGACCTCGCCGGTCGCCACCGCGTCGTACTCGATGGCGTAGCCGATGCGCATCAGTTCGGCGTGGCGCAGCGCCGGGATGCTCCGGAGCATGGCCCACTGCACCTCCTCGGGAAGCGAGGTGTTGCAGCCCTGCACGTAGACCTCGGAGGTGTGCCAGCCCTCTGGTTCGAGGAACAGGCCGTGGCGCTCCTTGTCGGCGAAGCGCACGATCTTGTCCTCGATGCTCGGACAGTAGCGCGGACCGACTCCCTCGATCACCCCGGAAAAGAGCGGCGCCCGGTCGAGGTTGGCGCGGATGAGTTCGTGAAAGGCCGGCGTGGTGTGAACCAGGTAGCAGGGTAGCTGCGGGCGCCAGCCGTCCAGGCTGGGCTGTGGGTAGACGGGGTTGGGCGGGCCGTGGTAGGCCGGGACAGGTGGCGCGTCGTGGCCCTCGTAGTAGTGGCCAAACCAGACCGGCGTGGGGCTACCCGGTTGCAGCTCGCTCAGCGCAAAGTCGATGCTGGCGGCGTGGACACGAGGCGGCGTGCCGGTTTTGAGGCGCACCAGTGGGAAGCCAAGCGTCGCCAGGTCTTCGCCGAGGGCCACGGCGGGCGCCTCGCCGGCACGCCCGGCGCCCCACACCGCCTGGCCGGTGATCGCCCGGCCGCGCAGAAACGTCCCGGTGGTCAGCACCAGCGCCTTCGCGTAGGAGCGCCAGCCAGTGTGGCTGAGAACCGCAAAGGCCGCGCCCGGCGGCGCCTGGTCGTCTCCGCCGCGCAGCGGGACGATCCGCTCGACCATGGCCTGGCGGATGGCCAGGTTCGGGACACGCTCCAGTGTCTCCTTCATCACCTGGGCGTAGAGGCGCTTGTCGCACTGGGCGCGCACCGACTGCACCGCCGGGCCCTTGCTCTCGTTGAGCACGCGCAACTGGATGGCGGTGCGGTCGGTGACCCGCGCGATCAGCCCGCCCAGGGCGTCGATCTCGCGCACCAGGTGGCCCTTCGCCGGCCCCCCGATGCTGGGATTGCAGGACATGTGGGCCAGTTTGTCGAGGTCAATCGTCAGCAGCAGGGTCCGGCAGCCCATGCGGGCTGCGGCATTGGCCGCCTCACAGCCGGCGTGGCCGGCGCCAACAACGATCACGTCGTACAGTGTCTGCATAGGCCGTGCTATAATAGCGCCCCGAGTCAGCCGATGCCTGTGTGGCGGCGACCACGCGCGCCACCGGTGACAGGCCGGCGCTGTGCTCGCGGTTCGTCACCTTTCGCTCTTCCCCCCACCTGCACAGGAGCAGTGGTTTGGCTTCCATCCTGATTATAGACGACGATGTGACGCTGTTGACGCGCCTCGCTGCGCAACTCGAGGCGGCAGGCTATCAGGTCGCCCGCAGCAGCGACGTGGTCCACGGCGAACAGCTCTACGTCGAGCAGCGCCCCGACCTGGTGGTGCTTGAGGTCCGTGCCGGCGATGGCCGTGGATGGGACCTGCTCGAGCGCTTCAGCGCGGAGACGCCGGTGCTGGTGCTGAGTGGCGCCGCCCGCGAAGAGGATGTCGTGCGCGGCTTCGAGGCCGGCGCGATCGACTATGTCAGCAAGCCCTACCGTTCCGCCGAGTTGCTGGCGCGCCTGCGCGTGCGTCTGAGCGACGCGGCCCCGTCGCCGCTGGCCGCCAGTGCGGTCACGAGCCCGGCGCCCGCACCCGTGGTGACGACAGCCGCGCCGGCAGCGCCCACGCCGGTGGTGGCGGCAGCCGCACCAGCAGCAGCTGAACCCCGGCCCGCCAGTGGCACGCCCGCGCCCCGGGCGGCGAGCAAACGCCAGCCCGCCCGCCGTGGCGGCGACATTGACGAGACGGTGTTTATGTCCGAGGCGGAAGAGATGGCGCTCCTCCGGATGCCACCCGCGGACGGAACACAGGCCGGCCCGTCTGTGGACCGCATCATTGAGGAGGGCAGCGGCAGCTTTGGGCCACGGCTGCGGGCCGAGCGGCTGCGTCGCCACCTGACCCTCGTGCAGGTCGAGAACGACCTGCGCATCCGCATGTCCTACCTGCAGGCGATCGAGGACGAAAAGTACACCCTGCTGCCACGCGGTCCGGCGGCGCTCGAGATGGTGCGCCGTTACGCCGAGCATCTGGGGCTGGACGCGGCGGATATGCTCGAGGAGTTCCGGAGCAAACACTACGTCGAAGCGCCGGAGCCCATCCCGGCCCTCGGCGGCCCATCGGTGCCACGCAGCCTGCCTCGCTGGCCGTTCGCGCTCGCTGCCGTCCTGCTGGCCCTGCTGGTTGGCCTGGGCGCCATCCTCGTCCTTGATCCCGGCTTCTTCAGCCGGGTGCCGGCCTTCCTCCAGGGTCTCTGGACTCAGATCCTGGGTGGGATGGGCGGCTGATGGTCAGTGGGTCAGCGGCACCAGCGACATCTTGATGCCGAGCACAGCACCCCGATACCAGAGGAATACCCCCAGCCAGCCGATCAGCAGCACGGCGGCCACCACCACGGGGCGCGCCGCGCGGCGTGCCCAGAGCTGGTCGAGCACGGTGGCGAACGCCAGGCAGCAGAGGGGCGCCAGGAAGTAGATGTAGCGCACCTGCAGTGTGTTGACATAATCGACGAGCGCGAAGACGAAGGGCGTGATCAGCCAGCCCAGCACGCCCGCCCGCCCCAGCGGGCGCCGGGCGCGTGCCAGGATGAGCGGGATGCCCGGCAGGAGCATCAGAAAGGGCAGCATGCCCACCCCGCGCCAGAGAGCGACCGGCAGGATGCGCACGATGTAGGCCCGGTGCTCGGCGAGTTGCTCGGCCGAGAGGCTGCTCCGCTCGCTGAGCACGCCCCGGGTTGCGCCAAACATCGGCGCTGCCACCACACTCAGGTAGAACAGGACGCACACCGCGCCCGCCGCGAGGCCGGCGAGCAGCAGGCTGCGCCAGGCCGCCGCGGCAGGGCGCGGGCGTAGCCACGCCAGACCCAGCGTGAAGGCCGCAGCTGTGCTGGTGAGGATGATCACGCCGACATGTGAGAGCGCGACCAGGCAGAAGCCGAGGAACAGCAGGGCCGCGCTTGTCCGGTCAGGGGCGCGCACGTGGCGCAGCAGCAGCCAGAGCAGCAGCAGGAAGAGCATCTGGCCGCCGATGTTGGTGAAGAAGCCCCACCAGAGCGCGGTGAGCTGGATGGGCAGCACTGCCAGCAGCCCGGCCGCGATCAGCGCCGCGCGCCGGCCCAGGTGCAACTCGCGCGCGATCAGCGCCAGTAGCGCCGGCCCGCAGGCATCGAGCAGCGCCGCGCCGCTATGCAGTGCGAAGGGCAGGTGCGGCTGGATCAGCAACAGCGGCAGCGCGAGGAGGTAGGGCCCCGTGGGGTAGAACGTCGTCCCGCCGCCAAACTCGTGCGCCCCGACGAACAGGTAGATCTCGCCGCTCTGCACCTGCCCGATGATGATCGACTGGATGTCGAGGTCGTTGAACTCGAAACCGGGTGCAGTCACGCCGATCAGGCGCAGCGCCAGGCCGCCCAGGCTGATCAGCCAGAGCCAGCGGGCGAAGCGCGCCTCAGCGCTGGTGTCACGGGGCAGGATCCACGGCGCTGCCAGGCTGGCCGCCACCAGCGTGGCGCCGACCAGGGCCAGTGGCCAGACGCCCAGCCCGCTCCAGGCGCGGGCGCCGAGGTTTAGTCCGACCAGTAGCGCCGTCATCGCCAGGGCGCCGGCGATCACCGTGCGGGGTCGCGCGCCATTGATCCGCAGCAGGGCCGCCGCCATCGCCACCAGGGCCAGTTGCACCAGCACCAGCGGTAGTGCGGGGCGCGCCAGCCCGGCAACTGGTTGGACGCCCACCCGGTCGAGCGCGACCGCCAGCAGCCGGTTGTCGCCAGCGGGGGTCACCGTGGGGCTCGCAAAGCGCAGCCGGATCAGCCCGGCCTCGACGGCCGTGTCCGGCAGCAGCACGTGGTACGAGCGCACGGTGGCCGGCACCTCGAAGCGCAGCAGCGTCGCGCCAGCGTTCATTGCAAAGGCAAGCGGTTGCTCGGCGGGCTGCGGCGCGGCGTTCATCGTGGCGGTAAAGATGGTCGGACCGGTACGGCCCACCGGTAGCAACACCTCGGCGTCGCCGCGCGCCCAGCGGTAGGTGCGCGCGCCCGGGTCATTGGGCGTGACCACCTCGCGATGGTAGACCCCGCGCAGGAAGATCCGGTCGCCGGAGCCGGCGGTGCCAACATCGAGCGCGAGGGCGCTGGGTGAGGCCAGCGAGACCCAGAGGGCGGCAAAGAGCGCCACGGCCAGCGCCGCTGCCGCCAGGGCCGCCCGCAGGTGCGGCAGCGCCGGCGCGCGGACAGCGGGGCGCGTCGCCGTGGCAGCCGGGGGCGGGCGGGTAGATGCGCTCATCGCCGCAGCAACTCCCTGGCCCGCTCGGCATCCTGGCGGATCTGCGCCACCAGGGCCTCGACCCCGTTGAAGCGCTGCTCGCCGCGCAGGCGGTGCCGAAAGGTCACCCGGATCGCGTGCCCGTAGAGGTCGCCGCTCCAGTCGAGCAGGTGGGCCTCCACGGTATGGTGCAGGCCATCGAAGGTGGGCCGCACGCCAACATTGGTCACGGCGGGAAGCGCAGTGCCGTCGAGATAGACATGGCCGGCGTAGACCCCGTCGGCGGGCAGCACGTGGACCGGATCGATGTGCAGGTTGGCGGTGGGGAAGCCGATCGTCCGCCCACGGTGATCGCCCGCCACCACAACGCCGCGCAGGCCAAATGGCCGCCCGAGCAGCGCCACGACGCCCTCTACGTCACCGAGGCGCAGCCGTTCGCGCACACGCGAGGCGCTGACCGGCCCATCGCCGACGATGATCTTGCTCACGGTGCCCACGGCAAAGCCGAGCTCAAGGCCAATCGTCATCAGGCTGGCCACATCCCCGCTCCGCCCGCGGCCCATGGCAAACCCCTCGCCGACCCAGAGCTCGCGCACCGGCACCGCGGCGACGATCTGGCGCATATAGGCCTCGGCGCTGGTCGTTTTCGTCTCGTTGGTGAAGGGCGCGACGATCAGCAGGTCGGGGCCGAGCCCGGCGATCAGTTCGATCCGTTCCTCCAGGCTGGTCAGCAGTTGCAGGGGCTGGTCGGGCCGGAGGATCGCGTTGGGGTGCGGCTCCCAGGTGAGCACGGCGCTGCCGAAGCCCAGACTGCGCGCACGCTCGACGGTGGTGCTGATGAGTTGCTGGTGGCCGAGGTGCAGCCCGTCGAACTTGCCCATGGTGAGCACGGACGGCCGGGTGCTGATGCCTGGCGCAAGGGAGCGAACTACTTCCACGGGGATCCCTGTACGCTGTGTTACTGACAGTTCCTCGTGCGCAGTGTAACACAGGTTCACCGGCACAACGCCGGTCTCGGCCCAGGGCTGGTGCATCAGCCCTCGCCGGCCAGTTTCTGCAGCTCGTGGAGCAGGTTAAGCGCCTCAAGCGGGGTGAGCTCATTGATGTTGAGCCGGCGCAGGTACTCCAGCACCGGGCTGGGCGCAACATCGAAGAGACTGAGCTGGTTGCTGGCCGGGCGGCGCTCGCGCCGGGGCGAGGGGCCCGCCGCAGCGCTGGCGCCCGCCCGGGGGCCGGAGTGCACCGGCACCGCGCCCGCACCCGGCTCGGATGCATCGTCAGCATCGGCGGCCGGCGCCGGCTCGGCGGGCGCCAGCGCGTCGGGCTGGTGCCTGCCCGCCCTGCGTCCCTCCAGTTCGGCCAGCAACTCACTGGCCCTGGTCGTGACGGCGCGGGGGATGCCGGCCAGTTCGGCCACGTGGATGCCATAGGAGCGGTCAGCGCCGCCGGGGCGCAACTCGTGCAGGAACACCACCTGCCCGTCCTGCTCGACCGCAGCCATGTGGTAGTTGCGCACCCGCGGCAACAGCTCCTCCAGGGCCGTCAACTCGTGATAGTGGGTGGCAAAGAGCGTACGACAGCGCAGGCGTGGCTCGTTGTGCAGGTATTCGACCACCGCCCGGGCGATCGCCATCCCGTCGTAGGTCGAGGTGCCACGCCCCACCTCATCAAGGATGATCAGGCTGCGCCGGGTGCTCTGCAGCAATAGCGCGGCTGTCTCGGTCATCTCGACCATGAAGGTAGACTGGCCGGTGGCGATGTCGTCCTGCGCGCCGATCCGGGTGAAGATGCGGTCAACCAGGCCCACCTCGGCCTGCGCGGCCGGCACGAACGAGCCGATCTGGGCCATCAGCACGATCAGCGCGACCTGGCGCAGCACGGTCGAGTTGTGGCTGACCAGCCCATTGGCCACATAGGCATGCTCCTCGGCCACGGACAGGTCATACACCTCTGTCTCGCCGGCTTCAGTCGAAATGATCGTATCGTAGTAGTAGTTCGGCCGCGAGCGGGGGGGCCGCGTCAGCGGCGGGGGTGAGGGCCAGCGGCGCCAACCCCTGAGGGATTTCGGTAGCTGTAGAGGAGGGCCTGCACCGGGCTGCGGCGCGGGCGCCGCCCACACAGCGGCGGCGCGGCGTTGCCTGCGCGGGTGCCGGAAGCCGATCTGCTCGTGGAAGTGCAGGGCGTCGTGCCCGCTGACCACCAGCTGATGGCTCGTCGCCTGCGCACGGCGCGCGGCGATGATGCCGAGGTTGAGCAGCAGCAGCTGCACCTCGTGGGCGAGCCGCGGCGAGGCGATGGAAAGCCGCACGGCGCCGGTGCGCCTGTTTGCCGAGCCGTTCGTATCGCAGAGCCCCTGCAAGAAGCCGACCACAACCGAGCGCGGGGCGCGCATGATCGCAGCCGGGACACGCTGCTCGTGAGCCGGGCAGTGCTCCAGGCCGAGCGCGTGCACGAACGCGCGTACCAGCCTGCTTGCGATCGTACCTGCCTGGCCATTCGCCGGCGCCTGATAGCCAGCCTGCTCCCACGCGATCCGGCGCAGCTGATCGGCAATGAACCGATCGCCGGTCACGAGGCTACTCCCGTTGTGGTCGGTCAGGGTGCCGGCGGCGATCAGCCGTCCGATCAGGTATGCGAGCTCGGGGGTGAGCCGGGTGGGGAGGTGAGCGCGTACCGCTTCGGGCAGCCCGGCCGGCGGCGCGATCGCGTCCTGGTTGCCCCACAGGTTAATCTGCCGGTCGATTGCCAGCATATCACCCGTGCCAAGCTCGCCCAGGTACCGCCAGCCCTCGCGGCCATCAGGGAACCGCGCCCAGACGCGGTGCTCCGCCGTGCCCTCCAGCTGGTAGCCATGCCGCGTGGTGATCCTGATCGTCGCCTGGCGCCCGCCGCGATAGAAATGGGTTGCCTGGCGTCGGGCCTGGCGCCCCTTGACCGCACAGGCGATGGGCGTAAACGCTCCCGCGGCGGCCTGCGCAGGCATCAACGCGGCCAGCGGCACAAGCCCCTGATCAGTGAAGATCAGGGTCTCGCCGCTGACGCACTTCCCGGCCATGTTGGGGCCGGTGATGATCAGCAGCTGGGCGTCATCAGTGGCGAGCGTGACATCGTTGGCCACGAAGGGTTCGGCGAGCATCTGTTCGACGACCGGGTGGCGCCCGGCGACGATGTGCAGGCGGGTGCTCTCGTCGAGGGTGGGGCGCGCATAGCCGCCGCGCACTGCCGCCTCGGCAAGCGACTGCACCACATCGAGATGGGCAAGCGTCCGCGCGGCGTGCCGCAGCCGCTCCACCTGGGCACTCACCTCTGCACAGAGCCGCGCGAAGGCCTCGCGCTCCAGGTCGGTAAGCTGGAGCCTGGCCCGGTCGATGATCTGCTCGTACTCTTTCAGCTCAGCCGTAATGTAGCGCTCGGCGCCGACCAGTGTCTGCTTACGTTCGTAATCCTGTGGAATGAGCCGCTCATCGGCATTGCGCGAAACCTCGATGTAGTAGCCGAACACGCTGTTGTAGCCCACCTTGAGCGACTTGATCCCGGTGCGATCGCGCTCTCTGACCTCCAGCCGGTCGATGAACTCCTGGGCGTGGCGACTGGCGCGCACCAGGGCGTCGATGCGCGGCTCGAAGCCGGGGCGAATGACCCGGCGCGGGCGCTCGTTGCTCTCCTCGGCGGCGCGCAGGTAGTTCGAGGCGCCGAGCAGCGCCGGCGGGTCGTCGTCCAGCGCGCGCTCGAGCAGGTCAAGCACATCGCTGCAGGGGTCGAGCACCGGGGCATGGGCGGCGGGTTGCGGGCCGGAGGGGGCCGGTGGCTCGACGCGGTCGGCGAACAGCTCGTCCTCGGCGTCCGCCTCGTCACCCTGGGCAGGGTTGGCGCCGGCTGCTGGCTGCTGCTCCGGGCTCATATCGAGGGTGATCAGCTCCGCGAGGTAGGCGCCGGCGGCGGCGACCACGGCGGGCAGGGCGCGCAGCGAGGCGCGAAGTTGCACCAGGTCGCGCGGGGTAGCGACCGCGACGCCCTGGGCGATGCGGTTGAGGGCGCGCTCCATATCGCCCACCGGGCCGAGCGCGTCGCGCAGCTCGGCGCGCAGCAGTGTCTGCTCAACGAGGCGGGCCACCGCGGCCTGGCGCGCCTGTAGCGGCGCGAGTTCCACCAGGGGCTGGGCGATCCAGCGGCGCAGCAGGCGCGCGCCCATCGGCGTGCGGGTGCGGTCGAGCACGTGCACGAGCGAGCTGCGGGCGCCCTGGCGGCTGGCTTCGAGCAGTTCGAGATTGCGGCGCGTCTGCGGGTCGAGAAACATAAAGCTTGAGCTGGCATAGACGCGCAGGGTCGTGAGCTGGGCGGCCTGGTGGCGCTGGGTGGCGTGGACGTACTGGACCAGGGCGCCGGCGGCGCGGGCGGCGAGCGGACGGTCGTCGAGCCCGAAGGCGCTGAGCGCGCCGACGCGGAGCTGGCGCAGCAGGACGTCGCGGGCCTCGGCGAGATCCCAGCGCCAGGCCGGCCAGGCCGTGACGTGGCCACAGGCCCAGCGGGCCTCACTCTGGCTATCGAGGCGGCGGGCCACCCGTTCGTGGGGCAGCAGCAACTCGCGCTCGTCCTTCGTCATCGGGGCGAGGTCGCGGGTCAGGCGCGCCTCGGCGGGGGCCAGGCCGGGCAGGCGCAGGCTCTCGACATCGGGCACGAGCACCTCGGCGGCCTGGAGGCGGGCCAGCTCGCCCTGCAGATGCTGGGCGGCCCGCTCGCCGCTGAACTCCACCGCAGCGAACTCGCCGGTGCTGAGATCGGCGTAGGCCAGGCCCACGCTATCACTCTCGACGATCGCCGCGGCCAGGTAGTTGTTGCTGGTCGCCGTGAGCATCGACAGGTCGACGATCGTGCCGGGCGTGATCACGCGCACGATCTCGCGGTGGACCATGCGCCGCTCGCTCTCGCCGGGGGCGACATGCTGGATCCCCGCTGCGAAGACCGAGCGCGGACGGGTGTCGGTGCGGGTTGCCTCGGTTTCGCTGATCTGCTCGGCGATCGCCACCCGATAGCCGCGGCCCACCAGATCGCTCACATAGCGCTCGACGGCGTGGTAGGGCATGCCCGCCATCGGCGCGTAGAGCTTCTGGCTCTCGCGGGGTTTGCTTTTATCCACGGCGTAATCTTTGCGCGTCAGGGTGACATCGAGCAATTCGGCGACCAGCTTCGCGTCATCGTCGAAGGTCTCATAGAAATCGCCAAAGCGAAAGAGCAGAATCGCGTCGGCGGCCTGGGCCTTGAGCTTGCGATACTGGCGATACCAGGCATGGATCTCGATCTTGGCCATGGGGGGCAACTCCGGCTCACACAAGGTTTCACGCCCCCCAGGTCCGGGGGATAAAGATGCGCTTGAAGCTCGCAATCGCGTAACGGTCGGTCATGCTGGCGATGTGATCCACGACCATACGCTCGACCGGTTCGCCGCGCTGCTGGTTGATCCGTTGCAGCTCCTCGGGGATCTGCTCGGGGTGTTTGACGAAATGGGCGTAGAGCGTTTCGATGATGAAGCGCGCCTTCTCGCTCTCGGCTCTGGCCCGCTGGTCCTGGTAGACGGTACGGAACATAAAGTCGCGCAACTGGTTGGTAGCGGCGAGGATAGGTGGGCTCATGCCGATCAGCGGCGGGTCGGGCGGCTGCTCCTCGCCGGTGGCCCACCAGTTGTGGCCGATCAGGTCGTTGACCATGGTGTTGATGCGCTCCCGATGGCTGTAGCCCAGCACCGCGATCGCCTCGGCGGGCAGCTCCTCCTCGCGCAGCACCCCGGCGCGGATGGCATCGTCGATATCGTGGTTGATATAGGCCACGCTGTCGCAGATCTTGATCAACTGGCCCTCAAGCGTGCTGGCAGTACCCCAGGCGGTGGTCATGATATCGCGGCGGGCCTTGGAGTGCAGGTAGATGCCCTCGCGAACCGCGTAGGTCAGGTTGAGGCCCTGGCCGTTACGTTCGAGGATCTCGACGATGCGCCGCGACTGCTCGTTGTGGCGGAAGTGGTCGGGAAAGATGCGGGTCAGCGCCGTCTCGCCGGCGTGCCCGAAGGGCGCGTGGCCGATATCGTGGCCCAGGCCGATCGCCTCGGTGAGATCCTCATTGAGGCGCAGGGCCCGCGCGACGGTACGGGCGACCTGGGTAACCTCGAGCGTATGGGTCAGGCGGGTGCGGTAGTGGTCGCCGAGGGGCGCGATGAAGACCTGGGTCTTGTGCTTGAGGCGCCGGAAGGGCTTGGAGTGGAGGATGCGGTCGCGGTCGCGCTGATAGGCGGGGCGCACCGTGCAGGGTGGTTCGGGGCGCTCGCGCACAGCCGCGCTGCTCCGCGCGGCGTAGGGCGAGAGCAGCCGGGTCTCGAGTTGCTCCTGGTACTCGCGGGGTGTGGTCATCGGGTTGTGCCTGGACGGGTTGGGCCGGTAGCTGGCGAAGGGCCGACCGCTGAATTATAACAAAACCGGCTCGTGGGGTGGCGTCAGCGCCCGCCAGAGGGCCAGGCCAGCGCCTGCCAGGGCGTGGATAGCGATCGCGGTGGTGAAGTAGAAGCTGTGCCCATTGGCCCGGGCGACCTCGCTGCTGACGACGAGGGTTTCGATGCGCTGGGCGACGAAGAAGGTGAAGAAGTAGAGGCAGAAGCAGCAGAAGGCGGCCAGGCCCAGTTCCTGGCGACGGGCGATCAGCCAGCCGATGAAGAGCGCGGCAGGCGCGGCGAACACCGTCCAGACCAGGGGGCGTACCGTGGCGTCGTTACGCGCGCCGCCGGTCGTGGCGAGGTTAAAGGCCGCCCAGGCCACGCCAATGGCCAGGGCACCGAGCATGATCAGCAGCGTGCGGAGATCGAGGCGCTGTGGCATAGGGGTCTGATCGTTTCGCGGTAATACCAAATCCAGTTGGCAGTTCCGCATTGTCGTTGCCGTCATCGCTCATCGTGACGCCATGTGCGGCAATCTGCAATCCAAAATCTGCAATCGGAAATGGTATAATGCTAGGCGCTGGCCAGCTTCTGCAGGCGCTTTGCCGCCTGCTCCTCCAGGCGGGCGATCAGCGCGCGCAGGCGCGCCTCCTCGGCGGCGAGGGTGGCCAGGCGGTCTTCGAGCGCGCCGAGGGTGGCGACGTAGCGCTGGCGCAGCGCGCCCTCCTCGCCCTCGCGGCCGAGCGGTTCCAGGTTACCGCGGATCTGGCGCTGCTGTTTGAAGATCGCCTCGCGCTGCTGGTCGAGCTCGTGCAGCTGCGTCTCGGCCGCGTCAACCTGCTGGTAGAGCTTGAGCACCTCACCGAGGGCGAGCACGGTCGCGGTGTCAAGCAGCCGGCTGGTGAGGAACGCGCGCAACTGGGCCCCGGTGAGACTACGCACGGCCTCCTCGCGGCTGACCAGCCGCCGCTCGGTGACACTGAAGCTGGTGCGGGCCTGGGGCGCGCAGGCCACCCGCCAGCGGGCCAGGCCCGCCCCTTCCTCGTCGGGGGGCCGGGGCCCGATCACGGTGTAGGCGGGCAGGCACTGATGTTCGACCGTGACGTCGGTCGCGCGGTCGAGGTTGCTGGTGAGCTCATAGCTGGTGATCGCCAGCTCGTGCTCCTCGATCAGCGCATAATCGCCACGCAGGCTGATCCCGGCGAGCTGGCGTTCGCCGCGGCGCTCCTCTTCGACGCTGATGCCCAGTTCCACCGCATAGGCAACGATCAGCTCGCCGCCGGCGCGGGTGAAGGGCAGCACCGCCTCGCCGGCGTAATCGCCGGCCTCGAGCACCGTGACCGGGCCGCGTTCGAGGGTCAGGCCGGTGGCATTGGTGAGGCGCAGCACGGCGATCGGGTGGCGCGCAAGCTTGTGGCCGTTGTAGAGCAGTTCACGGCGGGCGGGCAGGCGCTGGCTGACGATCGGCACCATGGCCGACTGGCCGCGGGCGACGCTGACCGGGTGCGCGATGCGGTAGGCGAAGAGCGCGGCGCGCTCCTCGCCAGCGGCGGCGCTCTGCACCGTCTCCTCCAGGCGCCGGGTGGCGAGGCGCATAGTGCGGGCCTCCGCAGCAGGCGCATAGCCCATGGCAGAATCGGCCAGCATCGCGTTGGTGCTGGGCGCGGCTGGCGGCGCGCTGGCAAAGCTGATCGGCGCCTCGACGGTGCGTTCCTCGTCCGCGATCAGTGGGCGCTCGGGGGTGTGGGGCGCGTAGAGCCGGTAGCGGAACGAGACGGGCATGCCGGCCATCAGGGTCAGCGCCACCCCGTTGAGATCCTCATCGAGTTGATTATCGAACAGCCCCCAGCCCTGGAGCAGCGCGACCGCTGCCCCCTGCTGATCCGCCGCCTGCTCCTCGAAGAGCAGCCGGTAGCTCACGCGCCAGGCCGGAGCGGGAGCGATATAGCCGATAAGCACCTCGTGCTCACCGGGCGAGAGGCGCAGCGTCGCGGCGCGGCGCTGCTCGTCGCTGCGCGCGGCGCGCAGAACGTAGTCGAGATCGTCAGCGGCTGCGTCATCGAGCAGTTCGAGGCGGGCCAGTTCGGCGACGGGCAACGTGCGCAGCTGGCGCGTGGCCGGCTCGTAGAGCGAAAGCATGGCGCGCCTCAGCGGCTCTTCGGGCTCGTAGTCCACGCCGACCACCAGGCCCTCGATGGCGCTCGTCGCCTTCTTGCCTTCGGCGAGCGAGCAGCGCACGGCGCGGCCGCGCAGGTCGCGCAGCAGGTCGAGCAGGCTGCGCTCATCGGAGAGGTGGATGCTGCCGCGCGCGCGGCGGGCGGCGCGGTCCTCGGGGGTCGCAAACTCGACGCCGAGCACCTGGCCGGTGCCGAGTTCGAGGGTGATGAGGCTCTTGAGCACATCATCCATCGCCTCGCGCGGGAAGCTCAGCGCCAGTTGCTCGCCACTATGGGCGCCGCGACGCTCGAAGTAACCAACGCCGTGTTTGAACAGCACCAGGCGAGTGATCGGCAGAGTGGCCATCGCGTCCTCAGGGGGCTGGTTACAAGGCTCAGGCCCCGGCTACGGTTCGCTCGACGCCCGTGGCAACGGATTGTAGGCCGTATAGACCAGGCGCGAGAAGGCGGCCACCACCGGGGCCATCACCTCATCGGGCCAGAGGTAGCGGCCACTGGGGAGGGGCCGGTAGAGGTAGATGGCGAGCACATAGTCACCGCCCTCGCTGCGCACAATGCCCACGTCGGCCTGCATATCCTCGATCCAGCCGCTCTTATGCTCGACACGGACACCTTCGGGAACGCCGGCGACCATGCGCGTCCGGTCGCCATTGGTCGCCAGGCGGTCGAGCATCTCCTGGCAGCGCCGTGGGCTGAGCCGCGCGAACCGTTCAAGCAGCAGCCCCTCGCCGCTGGCGCACTGGTCGATCAGCTGGTAGAGCCGGGCCATCGAGGCGGGCTCGGCGCGCAGGCAGTTGCCGTGCTCGGTGTAGGGCCTGGCACCGACCGGACCCTGCGGGCCGCAGCGGAACTTCGGTTTATAGAGCTTGATGTAGTCGGTCGCCTCGAAGGGGATGTAGAGGTAGGTGTGCTTGAGGCCCAGTTCTTCCTGAAGTATGGTACTCATCGCCTCGGCGCCGGTGAAGGCGTACTCGGTGCCCTGCCCGCCGGCGGTGGCGGCCAGCAGCCCGTTGGCCGCCAGGTTGTCACTCTCGCCGATCATCCGCTTGAGCCAGGTCTCCTCGAGCTGGTCGAAGCGGTCGAGGTTGATGTAGGCATGCAGCATGATCGCGGTTTTGATCGTACTGGCCCCGGCGAAGACGCTATGCTCATTCAGCCCGATCGTCTCCCCGCTGGCCAGATCGATCAGCTGCAGGCCGACCACACCGGGCCACTCGGCTGCCATAGCGGCCAGTTGCGCGCGCAGTTGCTCCAGCGGCACCCGGGGCGGCGTGCGGTCCGTGATGAGCCTGAGGCTGAAGGGGCCGCTATCGCCGGCTGCGAGGCGCGCGCCGACCTGCTCAACGGCCGCATCGAGATCGAGTGTGCGACCGGGGGTGAAGGCAAAGCTGCGCGAGAGCACCGTGGTACTGGTGATCACACGGATCGCGGGCGGCTCGGCGACCTCGGCGGCCAGCGTGCTGAGCTGGGCGTGCAGCGCCGCCGGGTCGAAGCTGAGGCTGGCGGGCACGCTGGCCGGGCGACCGGCGTCAAGGGCCGGTCTAGCCTGGTCGAGCAACGTAGCGACTGGCGCCTGGAGGTCGATGGCCGCGCCGGCAAGGCGCAGGCGGGCGCTGCCGGCGCGCAGTTCGATCGTCGTCGGCGGACTGAGCGTCGCCGTGAGGCGCTGCTCGGCCTCGGCGAGGCTCAGGCCGGCCACATCGACGCCGGCAACCGTGCTACCCACGGCGAAGACGGGGCGCGCGGTCGGGCTGGCAACGGCGATGGGGGCGGCAGCCGCAGGCGTCGGGGCTGTCTGGCGCGTAGAGGGTGGCTGCGACGTGGCGGGGGCGCAGCCGGCGATCAGGGCCAGCCAGAGCAGGCCGATCGCGGCGAGACGTGGCCGGGTCATCATGGCTCCACAGTGGGGATGGCAGGGCGCAGCGGGCCGCGCGGTGCCCGCCGGCTACTCATCAGGCTCCAGATAGAAGGTCAGCGGATAGCCAGCCTCGCGGGCGGCGTGGTGGGCGTTGTAGACACGCTCCTGGGCCTCCTCGTAGGGCAGTGTCGCGACGTGGGCGCGCCCTTCGTTATGGGCTGTGAGCATAACCGTCATCGCCCGCTCAACGTCAAGCCCGAAGAAGACGCGCAACACAACGACCACAAAATCCATGGGTGTCACATCATCATTCTCGATGATCACCCGGTAGGGCTTCTCGAGCTCCTCGCGCTCGACGACCTTGAAGGTAAGATCCGGGATAACGTGAACATCAGGGTCCTGTGTCGTCACGGGCTTCCTCCAGGGGCGGCCGGCCCGGCCGGCACGCATTGCCAACCAGTATAGCATATCCGCCAGCGGGGCTGTCGCAGGCCACGAGCAACCAGGGCCACGTCAACGTCGCCAGGTGCGTCGGAACCTCACCCCCCCAACCCCCCTCTCAGGTGTAGGGTTTCTGGCCGATAGCATCCTGATGCGCTGCTTGCTCTCACCCTCCCCCTGGTATCATGTGGGTGTTGGTGGTGAGGCCGATATCCCCCTGAGGGCGCGACCCTGATGGAGAGATTGGCCCCCGCCACCAATCGTCGGGTATCCTTGGTGAAACGCGTGATGATGCT
>Ga0272446_1002924_pt1 | contig 22381 bp, 20 predicted proteins | sample YNPCB0061_FD_194587 | JGI IMG/M metagenome (GOLD analysis project Ga0272446, IMG submission 194587) | Hot spring microbial mat communities from Yellowstone National Park, WY, United States - YNP-CB-006-1 | ecosystem: Environmental > Aquatic > Thermal springs > Hot (42-90C) > Sediment | place... | reverse complement strand
AAGTTTTGATGATTGAATATTTTTTCAATCAAGGGGATTAGATTTATCCTATCCAAAGTGATTACATAGTTTGCATTCTTTACGAATTTGGTTTTGTTCCAGATTTTGAGGAGTTCATCTTCGAATTGGGCGATAAAGTCAATAATTTTGAAGGCGATATTTTTAAGGATTTGCAGTTGATTCACTCTATCGCTTCTCCATTCGTTGGCACCGTCCCAAAAGTATTGATAACTCCAGAGTTTGAATTGTTCTTGCAAGAAGGCTTTGGCGTTTTTGTTAATAAAGAAATCTACTTCGCTTTGCCGTTCAAAGAGAGAAAAGGCACGTTCTAACTGTTCTTCGGTAATATGTATTGCTTTCTTTTTGAGTTCTTTAAGAATATCATCGGTTTTGGTTGTTCTTCCTTTTTCAGAATAAAGAACATTGAAGACGATAGTTTCATTTTCTTTGACTTCTGCGAGTTCATAGATTAAACTTCGTTTTTCGTTGGCTTTTTTGTTTTCAATCGTAGAGGCATCGAAATAAAATTTTAAGGTATCAAACTCAAGGGGCATACTACGAAAAATTCTATCGGTTTTGATGTAGTAAAGCATTTGGGTTTTCCAGAAGAGCATCACATCTTGGTTATTGGTATAGACTTTTTCGTAGATATTGTTGTGGAAGGGGGTATCGTTGAAGTAGATGGAGCCGTTTTGGGTAAAATATCGGTGGAAGAAGGAATAGAGTTTGTCGAAGAGTTCATCACGGAAACTGGGGTATTGTTGTCTGGTGGCGTTTTGAATATCCTCTTTGAGCAGTCTTTCGATTTTGCTGTAATAGTTAGATTTGACTTTCATGAGGTTAATGAAGCCGCCTGTTCCTTCGATTTTCGCACCGATGAAGATGTTTTGTAAGGCATTGAAGAATTTTTGCTCTTTGGTCATAGAAGTTTAAACTTTGCTTAAAGATTGTTTAAATGGGTTTTAAAGGTACAAAAATTTTGATGAAAAGGATTTTTTTTTGAACTTTTTTATTTTTGTTGTAGTTTTGCAGGTAGAAATTGGGGACGACTGGTCTTGACAGGCTGAGTTGTCTGAATGTGTAAGCACGCCGAGAAATGGGAGTGTTCTCGTCAAAACTTCTTCCGAACAATAACTGGCGAATCTAACTACGCCCTTGCTGCCTAATTAGGATAATTAGCAGCTTGCATCTCGCTGGCACTTTACTCTGTGGTGCTGGCAATACGAGGTGTCATCTCAACAGAGTTAGTAAGCAGTTTGTTGCGAATTGCTTATGAAATCCAAGCAACTAAGAAGTAGAAAGTGGTTTGTTTTGTACCTTTTTTACTTCCGACAAGCAAACAAAACTAAGCGTGTAGAAGACATTTGGAAACCTTCTCTGGACGAGGGTTCGAGTCCCTCCGTCTCCACTAAAAGAAAACCTCTCTAATAGAGAGGTTTTTTGCGTTTTAGGCTATCATTACGCCCATCTGTAAATCTTCTTTGATACTTCGTAAGCACTTTTTCTGCGTTCTCGATACAGGTATGCTTTGTTCGTTGGTGAGCAAGACACTATCTTTTGAAAAGGCTTTGATATAATTTTTATTGACTAAATAAGAGCGATGTACTCGTAAGAAAGTGTCTTGGGGGAGGTCATTACTTACTTTTTTCAGGGGGTAAGAAAAACAATAGCTTTTGTTGTCGTTGGTGTGGATACAAGTGTAATTGCCTGAGGCTTGTAGAAATACAATTTCTTCGTGAGGAAATATGTATTTGTTTTTTCTATCAGCAATTTCCATATACTTTTTCTGCCCCAGAAGCACTCGCTTCACAAAAGGGATAGCTCTAATCTTTTCATAGATGTTCATCAGAGGACAACCCTCCTCCAAATCTACAATGAGTTGTACAAGTTGTTTCATAATCTTGATAGTTTAGAGTGATACAATAAAATTATTTACAGGTTTTGTTTTTTTACATGTATGCCACAAAGTTTCAAAAGGTAAATGCTTTTAGCTCAAAAAAAATTACCATTCAGGAAAGTGCCTTGAACCTAAATAAAGCGATTTACGTAGAAGGTTTTTGTTATTTGCTACCCAAAAACACTGAAAAAAATCCATTCACTCAAATGCTAAGTTAATTTGCGAATTAGCACCCCGCTCAAATGCTTTTTGGAACAAGAATTGGGAAAGGATTTAACAAAAAACAATTTTTAATTTTTCAATCTAAACCTTTTAAAAAAATGAAAAAGCAAAACAAACTCGCTCGTTTCTTGGCTATCTGCTTGATAGGTAGCATTGGTTTCATTGGTGCTTGTAAAGGTCCCAAAGGCGACCCAGGTCCGCAAGGCGACCCAGGACCACAAGGTGCTCAAGGTGCCGCAGGGCAAAATGGTCAAAACGGTGCTCCTGGTGCCCCTGGTGCTCCCGGTGCCCCCGGACAAGATGGTTTCATCTCCCTAAACCCCCCTGCTTCGGTTACGCTTGTTGGTGCTAAACTCAGCGACAACTCAACTCACCTTGGAGACAGCCCTGCCGATGATAACACCACACTAAACAGACTTGAAAGCCCTGCCGCGTACAATTACAACTACGGTGCAACTAGTGGTAATTTGTTTTTTAGTTTAAGAAACTCATCATCACCTTCGTATCTTAACATCACCATTCAATCTACCGCTACTAATTTATCCTTAATGAACACATCAAACATAACAAATTTTGTTATTTTTGGAACTCTTTATTTCCCTGCGGGAAGTGGTGTGCATGCTAAAAACTTTTTTGTTAGTGATAACACCTTAACTAATCCTGATACCATTAACATCACTACACTAAGCTATAATGCTACTACAGGTATTCTTACGCTGAACTTTACTATCCAAGACCATTCAGGCGATGGAGATGGTAATGGAAATGCAGTAGCAAACGTTTTAAATGGCAATACAGGTACGGCAAGTGGTACATTTAGCATACAAGTTCCTGTGTCAAGTGTAACTTCACGCACACTGTAAGGCACTTTTTTCATACAGGTGTTTGCTATCGCTTAGGCTTTGCCAAAGGCGATAGCTTTTTTGTTTCAGTTTATGGCAAGTATTATCCCCCTGATGAGCCACTGACAAGTTTGAACAAATACATAGCGGCAAACCAGGTAATTACTAAATCCTTTGTGTCGGGTAAGGCATTTTCAGCCAGAGGAGTTATTTCGTACTCATAAGCAAACTTTGACCACCTGAAACGCCCCACAAACTCGGCAATTCCGTTTTTTTGCCTATCTTGCAGTATCATTTTAGTCTGCCAAAAACCTGTATATTTGAGAATAAATGTAGGCTCTTCAGCTTTCTCATAAAAAACCTTTACATTGCCGAGCCAGTCCATTTTTATAGTTGCTAAATGCTCGTCTTCTTGCTCTACCTCAATAGTTTGCCCCCAAAAACCTTGTGGCTCAAAGTTAATTTTCGTGCCATCTGTAAGTTCGGCGGTTGCCCGATAAGTAAGCCAACCTTCATAATTGAGCGTAGCTATCCTTTCATTTTTATCATTGAAGAGTGCGTATTTACGTAATCCGATAGATTCTGCTTTCATAAAAAAATTTTTTCCTTTCTAACAAACTTACCATAAAAAGCCAAAAGAAAAAATAATTATGTCCAAAATTTATGCTTCATTATCTTTCCGATTTTTTGACTAACTTCTCTAAATTTTCTACAAACATTTCAGGGGCTTTTTGCACCCATTGAGCCATTTGATTTTCGCTTTTATGTTTGGGGATATAGTCTAATAATTTGGAAATATTAAAATCTTGGCTCATAATACCTGCTCCAGCTTTTTGAGCATCTAAGGCGTTGCAACTTTGCTCAAACTGCCCTTCTACGGGAATCATCATTACGGGTTTGCCCAAGTACATTGCCTCGCAAACCGATTCAAAACCTGCCGTACTCACAAAAGCCTTACAAGTTCGCATTTTCTCCAAAAACTTGGTATCACTAATTTGGTGAAAAATCAGATTTTCGTGATATTTTTCTACTTCGGGGGCATTTTTTCTATCCCAAAAACATTCTAACCTGACTTGCGAATTTTGCTTATGCCAAGCGATAATGTCGTTGCCGTAGCCATCGTTATTCACGTAACACAAAATAAAATCTTGTTTTTCGGGCTGTAAGCTCAACACTTCTTTTCGCAAAAGCGGTGGCACAACAAGAATATTTTTGTAGTCTTGCAGATATGGAGCAAACGAAAGAGCTAATTTGATTTTTGCCCCTACGCAAGTAATTTTAGTATTCTGCCGAAGCAGAAATTTATCAACAAGATGATTTTTCGGAAACTCAAATTGCGGGTGTTCTAAAAAATACTGATGCCCCACTACCGCCATCGGAATGGGATTTTTGTGAAAAATGTTGTAAAAACCTGCCAAAAAATCGTAAAAATTGATGATTACATCAGGTTGATAGGTTTTGTAGTAGCGGTTTAATTCTGAAAGACTTTTGAGAAAAGTTTTAAGTTTGCTTGTGTTGTACAGAATGGTTTTTCCTATCAATATTTTGCGGTTGTCTTTATCCTTGACAAAATTAGGACTTTCAAAATAATGAATGGGAGCGGTGATTTGTTCCTCAAAAAAAGTAGGAATTTTTCGGTGGCTTTTGCCTACCAAAACGGCTACTACTTCGTGTTGGGCTTCTTTGAGAATGGCTTGCAAGGCAATGGCTTGCGTAAGATGCCCCCTACCCTCGCCTTGAACGATAAACAGAAATTTTGCCAAAGTGATGTTTGTTTAAAATATTTTTGGCAAAAGTAGCGAGTTTTTGAAATTTTCAAATAAAAATCAGGTTTTTTGCTTTTTCTTTTTAGCCGCAGGGAAAAGCACGTTGTTTAGGATAAGCCGATAACCGGGCGAATTAGGGTGCAGATTGAGGTCGGTGGGTTCTTCGCCAACGAAGTGTTGGTAATCTTCGGGGTCGTGTCCGCCGTAGAAAGTCCAAGTGCCGTTGCCGTGTGTGCCGTGAATGTAGCGTGCTTCGTTACAGATTTTATTTTCAGCCATTACCACTACTTCCGATTTAATGGTTCGGTTCTTGAAGGCAGTAGTTTGTCCCATAAAACCTTTGATAAGATTTTCGTGACATTGTGTCAGCATCGTAGGGATAGGGTCCCATTTTGCCGAAAAAGTAAATAACTGAAAGAAATCGGTTTTTTCGTTTACGCCTCTTTCGTGTTGTTGGTTGTCTATGTCAGAGTATTCATACACATAAGGATTTTTTTCTAAATGAAAATCTTTGAAGGCGAATGTATTTTTGAAATTCAGTTTTTCTTGGGCGTTGGGGTCTGCTCCGTCGCCATCGTACATAGTTTCGCAAATATCTACGCCATCGGCGGCAAGGGCTATATCGAAGGTATCGGTAGCCGAACACATCGCAAACATAAATCCACCCCCAAATACAAATTCACGTATTTTCTTGACAATATTGAGTTTGAGTTGCGAAACTTTCGCAAAACCCCATTTTTTAGCAGTTGCTTCAAGTTCTTTCTTTTCCTGAATGTACCAAGCCTGATTGCGAGCCATTGCGTAGAACTTGCCTTGTTGCCCCGTGAAATCTTCGTGATGCAGATGCAACCAATCGTACTCGATGAGTTTGTTTTGCATAATTTCGTCGTCGTAAATCAAATCGTAAGGGATTTCGGCGTATGTAAGCACGAGCGTAACGGCATCGTCCCAAGGTTGCTTAGTTTTGGGCGAATAAACGGCTACTTTGGGAGCTTTTTCGAGCTTTACTACGTCCATATTTGCCGAAGGACTGCCGATTTCAGCTAAAATCTGATTGTATTGAGCATCTGAAATCACAGAAAAACTTACCCCTCGTATCGTAAGCTCGTTTTGTATTTTTTGAGAATACTTTGTAGCGAAACTCCCCCCTCTGTAATTGAGCAACCAATCTACTTCTTGCGATACGGTGGCTAAGGTCCAATAAGCTATTCCGTAGGCTTTGAGATGATTTTTTTGGGTCTTATCCATAGGTATCAGGATATAATTTGCCCAAGCGATTTGGGCAAAAAAGAGAAGCAGGAAAGTTTTTATGAGTATCTTCATTGTTTTCAGAAGGCTTGTAGAACTATATTTGCAAAATAAAATTTTCTAATTTAACAACAAATTTGAAGCCGAAGTTTTGAAATTTTAGATAATTTAGCAAGATGTTTCTATAAAATTGTTGGATTTTAAAAAACAGCAAAGAGAATATTTCGTTAAAAGCTCAACAACTCACCTTCTTAAAATCTACCCAAATGCCCTTTATTGAGTCTATTGCCACTGCTTTACCCGCCTATTGCCACCAACAAAAAGATATTTTGAAGTTTATGCAAGGTTTTGTTTCTGAGCAAGAGCAAAGAAAATTAAGTATGATTTATAGACAAAGCGGCATTAAACAACGTTACTCGGTTCTTTCAGATTATAGCAAAGAGATAAGACAATGGGATTTTTTCCCCAGAAATGCAGAGGCAGAGCCTTTTCCGAATGTAGAAAGCCGAATGAAGCTATTTCACAAAGAGGCACTCGAATTGGCTGAAAAGGCTGTCAGGCAATTAGAAGATTGGCAAAACGTTACACATCTCGTTACGGTCACTTGTACGGGCTTGTCGGCACCCGGATTAGACATTGCTCTCATCAAAAGATTGGGCTTGGCAAGTGATAGAATTACACGATACAGCATCAATTTTATGGGTTGTTATGCAGGTTTGCAGGCTTTACGCTTGGCTGATACCCTCTGCAAAGCAGATACAAAAGCCAGAGTCTTGCTTGTAGATGTAGAACTTTGTACCTTACATTTTCAGAAAACACCCAGCGAAGATAATTACTTAGCCAATGCCTTATTTGCTGATGGGGCAGCAGCAAGTATCATTTCCAATAATACAAAGGCAGCTTGGCAAATGCTGGACTTTCACTCCGACCTGATTTTACAGGCAGAAAAAGATATGGCTTGGCAAGTTTCCTCCACAGGATTTCTGATGACTTTGAGTGCGTATATTCCTCAAATCTTAAAAGAAAACATGAAAAAATTGGTGGAAAAAGCCTTAGCAAAAACTAAAATAAGCACAGAACAAATACACACGTGGGCAATACACCCGGGCGGAAAAAGAATTTTAGATGAGATACAAAAAGTGCTTCCCATTGAGAAAGAGGCAATTCAAGCCTCTTATGATGTACTTACAAACTATGGCAATATGTCTTCGGTTACAATATTTTTTGTTTTAAAAGAAATTTGGCAAAGAAACGGAAATGTATTTGCTTGTGGCTTCGGTCCGGGATTGACTATGGAAAGCATCTTATTACAAAAAAATAGTTTCAAATTTCATAGTATTTTGTAGTATTACGAAATTTGTTTATGATTTATGAGCATTTCAAAAAAACACTCATCTTCACTGGGCGAACTACAACGCCCTCTATCCCATTAGTCATAAGACAGTTTGGGATTGCCTTTGTCTTTGTTATTCGCCATCGGTATGTTGCCTAAGAAGGGACAAGGCATGCCTTGTCCGTACTTATGCTATGTTAGCACCTTTGGCTACCGATATTTAGCGTTCAACTTTTACTGGTTTTACGCAAGCCGAGTTTTTGACTTGCAACCGTTTACCAATGTATCAAAGAACCATAATGCAAAGATAAACATTTTGATAATACAAAAAACAAAAAAATATATTGTTTTTAATACACTACAAATACTATATCATACTATGTTTTTAGTGATGTTTTAATTATACCAATACTGAAACAATGAATTAGACTTGTCAAATTGGATTGCTTCAAAATTTCATCTATATTTGTCGGCTTTGTAATTTTATTTTTCGCTTAAACAATGTTGCAATATTTCGTTACAGCCATTGGCACAGATTCGGGCAAGACGCTCACCAGTGCCATTTTCGTACAAGCTCTACAAGCCGATTATTGGAAGCCTGTGCAGTCGGGCTTACCCAAAGATGCCGATACGATTGCCCAATTAGTAGATTTTCCTGTGTGTATTCACCCGTCGGCTTACGAGTTTGCCAAACCAGCTTCGCCTCACGATGCCGCCAAAGCCGAAAACAAGCAAATTCATCTTTCTGAAATCAATCTTGTAGAAACAAAAAATCATCTGATTGTAGAAGGAGCAGGCGGGTTGTTAGTTCCGCTCAATGACGAACACTTCGTAGCTGATTTGATACAAAAATTTGATTTAGAAGTAATTTTGGTTATCAATTTGTATCTGGGTTGTATCAATCATAGTTTGCTAAGCATACAAGAACTCAAACGCAGAAACTTGAAGGTAAAAGGCATAATATTTAATGGCGAGCCAAACGAAGAAACCCAAAATATCATTCTACGCCATAGCCGATACGATAGCTTGCTACATATCTATCCCGAAAAGCAAATCAATAAAGAAGTTGTAAAAAAGTATGCAGCAATCTTGCTTGAAAAATTAGAAAATCTTTCGGTAATTGCATAAAAATTCCAACGCTTGTGGAAAAAGCCAGTAAATTAAAGGAAAATACTATTTTCAAAGGCGACTCTGTTATTTGGTACATCGTCTTGGCTCTTTCTATTATTAGCATTTTGCTTGTGTATAGTGCCACGCAAAGCCTTGCTTACCGAGAAAATAGTGGCGATACGGTATATTATCTGAAAAAACATTCATTTTTTATTCTATTTTCTTTGTTTGTAATGTGGCTGGCTCATCGGATAGACTACCGCTATTATGCTCGGCTTTCCAAATTAGCCTTACAAATATCTGTTCCACTGCTTGTGGTTACTATGTTTTTTGGCGTAGAACTTAATGAAGCTACTCGTAGTTTGGTCATTCCGATTATCAATGTATCTTTTCGCCCTTCGGATTTGGCAAAACTTGCTTTGATAGCTCATTTGGCTACGATGCTCTCCAAAAGGCAACAAAACATAGATGATATTCAGGAATCTATTTTCCCGATGATAATTTGGGTAGGGATTATTTGTGGGCTAATTGCTATCAACAATTTTTCAACCTCCTTTGTAATTTTTGTTACGGCTCTTTTGGTAATGTTTATTGGGCGTGTGCCTACTCGCTACTTTGTTATTTTGGCTATTTGCGGGCTAATAGCTATTGGCATAGCCCTCCGAACAGGCTCTCGCTGGGAAACTTTCAAATCGCGTATAGAGGCATACTTTGAACTTTTACAATCGCCCGAAAAATCTGTTGATACGCAGATAGAGCAATCTTTCATTGCTATCAGCACAGGAGGATTTTGGGGCAAGGGACCAGGAAGAAGCACACAACAAGAGTTTTTGTCGCAAGCCTATTCCGATTTCATTTTTGCTATTTTAGTAGAAGAATATGGTTTTGTGGGAGGTGTTGTGGTTATTTTTTTGTATTTAGCATTGCTATATAGAAGTATGCTGATAATGTCGCGTTCCAACAGAGCCTTTGGTGGTTTGCTGGCGGCAGGTTTGGCTTTTAGTTTGGTGATGCAGGCTTTGGTGCATATATGCGTTTCTTTGGGGATTGTGCCTGTTACGGGGCTGCCTTTGCCTATGCTTAGTATGGGGGGGACATCATTACTATTTACGGGGATTGCTATTGGCATTATTCTAAGCGTAAGCCGAGGTGATATTGAGGAATAAAACACAAATTTTTATCAATAAGCCCTCTCTAATTTACCTTCTATGAAATTCATCAGTGCTTTATTTACGACTTTGTATCCACCGGGCGTAGGATAGTTGCCTGTAAAATACCAGTCGCCAAGATGCTCGGGACAGGCTTTGTGTAAGTTTTCAACACTTTGGTAAATGACCTTTACTTCGGCTCGGATATTTGCTTTTTTTCTAATCATTTCGGCAATTTTTTCAGAGATTTCATCATCAGAAAATTGAGCATAAAGGCTTTGAGCAATATTTTCTTGTGTCAGGAGGGTATCTTTGCCTACAATTTCCTCCATATCTATATTTTTCTCCTTCAACAACTCCAACATTGCCCTGAAAGCAACAAACTCGCCCATTTTAGACATATCTATTCCGTAGCAATCAGGATAACGAATTTGAGGAGCAGATGAAACTATCACAATTTTTTTGGGTTGCAGTTGGTCGAGCATTTGTAAGATACTTTCTTCCAAAGTTGTTCCTCTTACTATGGAGTCATCAACGATTACAAGTGTATCTTGTCCTGCTTTTACAACATTGTAAGTGGTATCATAGACAGTATTAACCATTTCCTTGCGGTGCTTGTCATCAGTGATGAAAGTACGTAATTTAGCATCTTTTACGACAAGTTTTTCAATCCGAATATTGCTATGCGTAATTTTGCGGAGGTTTTCTAAATCATTTTTTTCAATTAAATCGGTTCTTTTTTCTGCCAAATAGTTCTCTATACCTTGCAAAAGACCTAAGAAAGAAATTTCGGCTGTATTGGGAACATACGAGAATACAGCATTTTCTAAGTCAAAATCAATAGTTTCTAAGACTTTGGGGGCAAGCAGAAAGCCTAATTTTTTTCTTTCGGCATAAATTTGCGGGTCAGTACCTCTTGAAAAATAAATTCTCTCAAAACTACAAGCTCTTTTTTCGGTGGCTTCGGCAAAAGCCTTTTGCTCAAAATTTCCGTTTTTATGGACAATGAGCAAATGAGCGGGTTTTATCTCTTGTATTTCTTCGTAAGGAGCATTGAAAGCCAATTTGATAGCTGTTCTTTCGGAGGCGGCTACTACAAACTCGTCGTTTGCCCAAAAATAAGCAGGGCGAATACCCGCAGGGTCGCGAGCTACAAAAGCCGCTCCATAGCCCGTTATGCCCACTATGGCATAGCCTCCGTCAAAATCTTTGCAAGCTCTACGCACCACACGCTGCAAATCAATATTTTGCTCAATAATAGCCGACATTTCTTGTTTGGTGTACTGGTCTTTGTGGGCATCATAAATGAGTTGATTTTCTTCATCTAAGAAATGTCCAATTTTTTCAAGGACGGTAACAGTATCTATTTTTTCTTTGGGGTGTTGCCCCAGTTGGAGGAGTTTGTCGAAGAGTTCATCATTATTGGTCATATTGAAATTGCCTGCTAAAACCAAATTTCGGCTACGCCAATTGTTTTGTCTAAGAAAGGGGTGGCAGTTTTCAATAGAATTTAGTCCGTGTGTGCCATAACGTAAATGCCCTAAAAGGACTTCGCCTGTAAAGGCTACATTTTTTTTGAGCCAATCAGCATTTTTGCTCTCTTTTTTGTAATGTTTGGTAGATTTTCTGATTTTTTTAGCAATTTTTTTAAAAATCTTGTGTGTTGCCTGTTGGTTCGTAGAACGATACCTGCTGATGTAGCGATTACCCGGTTCTACATCTAATTTGATGGTGGCTACGCCTGCCCCGTCTTGTCCCCTATTGCCTTGCTTGTCCATCATCACATAGAGTTTGCTAAGCGGATACAAAACCGAGCCGTATTTATCAATGTAATGTTGATAAGGTTTTCTCAAACGAATAAAAGCTATTCCACACATAGATTTTTTAGAAATAAAAATTCGCTACAAATTTAACAAATTTGCATAGAAAAAAATGCCTGATGTAGAAATAAAAAGTTATACCTGAACAAAAGTGGTTTTTCAAAAATTTCTTTAAAAAAACCTATTTTTCTTGTGCGTTTCGGCTCCGCTCAACGCACAAGAAAAACAAAACCAAATTATTTTGAGTATAAATGGAAAAAGTTGTATCAATTACATACAAAAAACCTCTATCAACATACGAGGCGAGGTTGCTTGATATGAGGTTTCTTTATTTGGGGATTAGAGATAAGCTAAACTAAGCTAAAATCTTCTGCACATCTCTTGCACTTGCTCCTTGCTCTATGGCTTTTACGAGCTTAGAAATAAATGTAGAACCATTGCCTTGTGCTACTCCCATTTCTTCTGCAAAACGCACACAAAGTTCAATTTCGCTGTTATGTACTATGCCATCGGCAAGCATCATTCCGACAAGTTCATAGAGTTGGCGATAAATCATTTCCATATTTCCCGCTTGAGCCATTGCCACTTTTGCAGCTTGCTTTTCAATCTCCTCTACGTTCTTCACAGGAATATCATAACTCTTGGCTACCTTCATCAAGTAGTCTTTTTCTACTTGGTCATAATATCCATCAGCCTTAGCCATTTCAATCAAATTTTGCAAGTGGCTACGTGTAGGTGTCTTTGCCTCTTTGTTGCTTCTAAATAAATTGAAAAAGGACATAAGCGTAATTTGTTTAAATGTTTTAAGAAATATTACGTATATTCTTCCTAAAAGGTTTCACAATTTTGGAAAAAAAAATTAAAAAAAATAGTTTTTTTTGTTTTTTTTGTAAAAAATCTTACCCAAATCATTCTCTATGGTATCTTCTAATATTTTTATCAAAAAAACTATTAGCGACGTGTTAGCTACTCTGATAGCAAGTAACTTCTTATCCAATTTTATAGCGTATCGTTTAGGCAATTATGAGGTAGAAAGTCTAAGTTATTGGATACTATTTGCTTTGTTGGTGGCTTTATTTTTGTCGGGACTTATTTTTTTGAGAAAATCACGAAAGCCAAGAAAAAATATTTGGGATTTAATTTTTCCCATTTTTTTGCTTGTTTTTGCTCTGTCTTTGGTTGCTTTTGCTATCAGTTTGGGTGATATTTATGACAAAAACTTTGGTAAAAAACTTCTTGATAAGATTGATAGCGATTTGATGCGTAATATGATTGATATTTACGCAAGTGGAGCAAACCAAACTTTGCTTCTCAAACCTATTGGAATGGCTCTGGTGCTTGTCCTCACGATTATCCCTCGTTTTTTGGGAGCTTTGAGTGGTTCAAGAAAGCAAAATGATACAAGTCTTTTCTAAAACTTACATTTACTTGAATTTCAGGATAAATGGCAAGGTATTTGAAACAATTTAAGATAGTAAGTTTTAGTAAAAGTTTAAAAATATGAAAAAGGCAAACCTTCATTAGGTTTGTTTTTTTGTTCCTAAAATGAAATTGGCAAAACAATTTTTTGAATTTAGAAAAAAGCCTTGTATTTTTATTCAAATTTTTAGCATTGCTACCTAAATTTATGTTACAAGAAGAAATAGAAATCAGCGAATTGAGGTTAATTACAGACCTCATCAAGCAAAAATACAACTACGATTTTTCCAATTATGCGATGTCTTCTTTCAAAAGACGTGTGGCAAGGGTGTTGGAATTGTACAAAATGGATAGTATCAATACCTTGCTACGTCGTTTGGATATTGACGCTAAATTTTTTAAGGAATTTTTGGCAGAAATCACGGTCAATGTTACCGAGATGTTTCGCGACCCTACGTGCTGGACAGAACTTCGCAACCAAATCATTCCCAACATTCGCCAAAATAATGAAAGGTTTTCTATCTGGCACGCAGGTTGTTCTTCGGGCGAAGAAGTGTATTCTATGGCTATTCTGCTCGAAGAAATGGGTATCTTAGATGATGTACGTATCGTAGCCACCGACATAGACCACGTAATTTTAGACAAAGCCCGCGAAGCTCGTTACCACATCAAAAATATGGAAATCAATAAGAAAAATTATACTGCTTTTGGAGGCAAGTTTAATTTAGAAAAATACTACCGAGAAGAAAATGGGAAGGCAGTAATGGATAAAAACTTGGTAAGAAATGTAGAGTACAAAGAACATAATTTGGTTACAGGAAGCCCATTTGCAAAGTTTGATTTGATACTCTGCCGCAACGTGATGATTTATTTTAATCAGACATTACAAAATTATGTGCTTAAACTCTTTCACGAAAGCCTGCATAAATACGCCTATTTGGTGATAGGCTCTAAGGAATCTTTGATTTGGTGCGAACTTGCCAATAAATTTATTGTAGTCAATAACGAAGAAAAAATCTACAAGAAAATTAGAGATTAGCAAGATGAGTAATATCAGCCTTACGAAAAGTAAATATAATTTGCACAACCAATACAAAGCCATTGTGATTGGAGGCTCGGCAGGAAGTTTTCAGGTGATTAGTAAAATTTTACAGCATTTGCCCGAAGATTTCCAAGTGCCTATCGTGATGTGCTTGCATCGCCTCAAAGATGTACGCAATGGCTTTGTAGAGGCACTCAATATCAAAAGTAGTAAAATTATCGAAGAACCCGAAGACAAAGAGCAACTGCGTAAAGGAAAAATTTATTTAGCCCCTGCCAACTACCACTTAGGCTTTGAATTGGGAAACACTTTTACGCTTTCTACCGAGGAAATGTTCAACAATTCGCGTCCTGCTATTGATATTACTTTTATTACCGCCGCTTATGTATTCCGAAACAAACTGATTGGCATATTACTTTCGGGGGCTAATCGCGATGGTGCCTTGGGTATGAAACGCATCGCCGAAAAAGGAGGCATTACTATCGTGCAAGAACCTTCCGAATGTCTGATTGACACGATGCCCACTGCCGCTATCAAAGATGCCGAAATAGATTACATACTGCATACTGACGAAATCATAGACTTTCTGAGCCAATTACATCATCACTACGTATGAAGTTGCTGGGAAAGTTATATGCTTTGCTGATGCTATTAGCCTTCGTAGCGGGTTTCCTTTGTGTGTTTCCTTTTTTATTTTTATTCGAATACATCAAACAACCTCGCTGGAGTGTCTATTTGTATCGTTTTTGGGCTTTTGTATTCTATCACATAAGTCTGATACCTGTCAGAAATACTTTTTTGCATAGATTTTCGCCTCATCGTACCTATATTTTTTGTGCCAATCATACCTCTTATTTGGATATAGCTACTATGGCAAGTTTGATGCGTGGGGCATTTGCTTTTGTGGGTAAAAACTCTCTTTCCAAAGTACCTTTGTTTGGGTATATGTTCCGAAAATTGCATATAGCCGTAGAAAGAGAAAGCAAAATGGCTTCTGCAAAAGCATTTCTAAGAATGAAAAAAACCTTGCAGTCTGGCAAAAGCCTGATTATATTCCCCGAAGGGGGCATCCGTACCCAAAACCCTCCCGAAATGACACCCTTCAAAGAAGGAGCTTTTCGTTTGGCAATAGAAACGCAAACCCCTATCGTGCCTGTTACGCTCAAATGGGCTTGGAAGGTACTGCCAGATAACAATGAAAAAATTGCTTCTTGGCACGTTTTAGAAAACATCATTCACCCACCCATAGAAACGGCAGGTATGAGCCTTGCCGATTTAGAAACACTCAAAGAACAAACCTACCAAGTTATTGCCTCAGCACTCCGATAGTTCTTGTTTGAGATTTTCCAAAAATAATTGAAGGGCTTTGCTAAGTATCTGATAGCCCTCTTCAAAATCTTGCATAGTACCATAATACGGGTCTGGCACGTCCAAGTTGTTGCCTTCCCAATTTCTAATGAGGTGTAATTTTGCCTTAGAATGGGGATTTTGTAAACTTTTTAGATGGTTTAAATTACTGCTATCGGCGGCGAGAATATAATCAAATTCTTCAAAATCAGTTTTTCTGACTTGCCTTGCTCGGTGTGTGAGCGTAATGCCATATTTTTCGGCAATTTGTCGGGTGCGGTAGTCGGGCAACTCGCCGATATGATATGCCGAAGTACCTGCTGAATCTACTTTTACTTTTTCGGCTAAACCATTTTCTGCCAATAGCTTCTGAAAAATTCCTTCGGCAAGTGGCGAACGACAAATATTGCCCAAGCAAACAAATAAAATTTTCATTAGTTTTCTAATAAAAATACAATTTTTTTTTCAAAAAAATGCAAAAAAAATATTTTTTTTGAAAAAAGTACAAAAATTTTTGAAAAAAAATTAGCAAAATACTCGGCTTGCATAGTATCTTTGTAACAGCAAAAACACAAAAACATTTTTCACCCCCTTAAAATCTAAATGTATGCAAGACCTATTTAAAAAATTCATTTACACAGGTATCGGTTTCATTTCTATCACTGCCGAAACTTTGAAAAGTACCATTGAAAAACTTGTAGAAGAAAGCAAACTTTCTGGCGACGAAGGTAAAAAAATTTTGGACGAATTTACCAAAAATACCGAAGCCAAAAAACAAGAATTCGAGGAGCAACTTAGCAAATTGATTGAAAAAGTAACGGCTCGTTTCAAATTCGTAACCGAAAGCGAACTACAAGAGGTGATTAAGAGAATAGAGGTTTTGGAAGGCAAAGACTCTTCCGAAAAAGCCACTAAAAAAGCAACTATGAAGGCTTAGCAAAAAACGCTCCTTTCGGAGCGTTTTTTTATTTGTTTTTTCTGTTTTTGGCGGCTTCCAAACTGCTAAGCATTTTTTCGGAAACCTTGCTGATTTTTTCTTTCTCTTTTTGCAAATAGGCTTTTATTTCTTCTTCGCTTTTGCCCGAGTAATCCACCTCAAACTCCTGCATCCATAGGTTCATTGCTTGGTAAGCATAATTGAGGTCTTGCCGAACCTGCTGATATTTCTGCAAAGCAATTGTATCTTTCAATAATTTTTCATATTTTAGCTCTGCATCAAGCGTATCGCGATACTTGGCGATAATGCTTTGCTTGGGCATTACATCGTCGTGTATTCGCATCACTTCATCGTACAAAGCCTGATTTTCTTTGCTCAATTTACCTTCTTGTTGATGATTATGGCTTACTTGGCAAGCTGTAAAAAACAAGAAAATCAAAAAACAATTTTTTAACATATCTTTTTTATCGTTTAATAATTTTTCACAAATTTAATAAATTTTTTGGTTTTTGTTGTTTTTTTCTAAATTTGTTCAGTTTGTAAAAAAAATCTGATGCTTTATTTCTTGCTACGTCCTGTTGTTCAGTTTGCTCTGCGTATTTTTTTCAAGAAACTGCAAGTACAAGGCAGAGAAAATTTGCACACAAATTCTGCGACTATTTATGTAGCCAATCACCCCAATACTTTTATGGACCCGCTCATTGTGGCGGCTTTGAGCAAAAAAAATGTTCATTTTTTGGCTAATGGCAGTGTTTTCAACCGATTTACACGCCCTATTTTCAGGTTTCTGAATATGATTCCGATTTATCGCAAGGTAGATAAAGCCGACAAACCCCTCTCCCAAGCCGAACTCAACAAAATGAGTTTTCAACAATGCTTCGATTTTCTAAAAAAAGGAGGCACACTGCTGATTTTTCCCGAAGGCACAAGCGTAATAGAGCGAAAACTTAGGGAAATCAAGACTGGAACGGCTCGTATTGCTTTGGGGGCAGAATATGAAAATAACTTTCAGCTTGGTTTGCAAATCGTACCTATCGGACTGAATTATGATGATGCCGATAAGTTCAGAAGTGAAGTTTTCGTAAAAATAGGCAAAGCTATTTCGCTACAAGAATACGCCAACCGCTACCAACCCGATAATTTTGAACTTGTAGAGCAACTCACCGCCACCATCGAGCAAAATCTTTCAGAACTTATCATCATTACAGAAAACCCAGAACAAGACAAATTTCTACGAAATCTTGAAATTTTATACAAAAATCGCCTTTTTCAGAAATTCCAGATACAAAAAACCAAAGAAACTGAATTTGTTTTGCTAAAAGAAATAATAAAAGCCGTCAAAAGCATTGAGAAAGACAAGCCCCATTATTTTGACACGCTCAAAATACAAACCGAAAACTATTTAGAAAACCTCCGAAACTTAGGCATTAGCGACTATATCTTTCAGGAAACACGGTCAAAAAATATTTTTAGCTATTTACTAAAAAATGTTTTATTTTTCATACTTGGATTTCCTTTGTATGTGCTAGGGCTTGTCTGCAATTACATTCCTTACATTTTACCCTCAAAAATTGCTCGTGCTATCACGAAAGCCATAGCATTCAAAGCCCCAATAATGATGATAAGTGGAATTTTTACGTTTTCGTTGCACTACTTGCTAATGGCTTACTTGATTTGGCAGTTTGGGCGGTCGGAGTGGTATGTATTGGGATTTTTTATTTTTTCGCCTGTTTTAGGCTACTTTGTAATGATATATTTTGCTTATTGGAAACGTTTTAGGGCTAATTTGCAAGCTATTCGGCTGTTCTACCGAAAACCAAGTTTGTTGTATCATCTTATTGACCAAAGAAAAGAGATTTTTAAGGCTTTAGACGAGGCAAAAAATTTATATTTGGAAAAATACCAAAATAAGTAGTTATACTCATTCAAAAGTGGTTTTTGTAAAAAGTTTTGAGAAAACTTGCTTTTCTGTACGTTTCGGCTCATTTCGGCTCCGCTCAATGAACACGCTCAACGTACAGAAAAGTGTAAAACCACTTATTTTTGAGTATAGATATTAGTAGTTAGTAGTCAGAAAAATGTTTCTTGAAGGTCTGAAAGTAATAGAATTAGCTTCGGTGCTGGCGGCTCCGAGTGTGGGGCAGTTTTTAGCAGAATTGGGGGCTGAGGTCATCAAAATAGAAAATCCCTTGCAAGGTGGTGATGTTACGCGTTCGTGGAAATTGGCAAAGGAAAACGTACAAAACGGCAGAAGTGCCTATTTTACAAGTATCAATTGGGGAAAAACCTCTTTGTTTCTGAACCTGTACGAACCTGCTGACCTTGCCCGATTGTACGAAATTGTGCAGACAGCCGATATTGTGCTTGCCAGCTACAAGCCCCAAGATGCCGAAAAATTGAAAGTTTCGTATGAAGATTTACGAAAAATCAATCCTACAATTATCTACGGACACATCACAGGCTACGGCAACGGTATTCCAAAGGTAGGCTATGATGCTATTATCCAAGCCGAAGCAGGTTTTGTGTATATGAACGGCGAACCAGACTGCAAACCCTCTAAAATGCCTGTCGCCCTGATTGATGTACTGGCAGGGCACCAACTTAAACAAGGCATTTTGCTTGCCTTGCTCAAAAAAGAAAAAACAGGCGAAGGTAGTTATGTAGAAGTTTCGCTGTTCGACTCGGCAGTGTCGGCATTGGTTAATCAGGCGAGTAACTGGCTCAATGCAGGATACATACCCCAACAAATGGGAAGTCAGCATCCTAATATCGTGCCGTATGGCACTATTTTTGTTACCAACGATAAAAGAATGATAACCATAGCCGTAGGCACAGACAAACATTTTGCGAAACTATGCGAGATTCTGCAAATTCCTGCCCTTGCCCAAAACCCCAAATTTGCTACCAACGCCCAACGAGTAATCCATCGCCAAGAACTGATTACGATTTTGGAGGAAAAAATTGCTCTTTGGGACAAAAACGACCTGCTTTTGGCATTAGAAAAAGCCCAAATTCCCGCAGGAGGCGTAAATACGATGCCCGAAGTATTTGCCTTAGACTATGTAAAAGACCTAATCTTTGAAGCCGATAATCTCAAAGGTATTCGCCAATGGGTAGGCATCATTGATGGCAAAAGAGGCAAAAATTTGCCTGCTCCGCTTGGGGGATCGTGAGAGATTACCTATATTTAAGCTGTACTTAACCTTCAAATAAAAAAACTTATGGAACAAGAAATCATCAATTTAGTCAGAGCAAATGTAAAACTTATACAAATCATCAGTTATGAAACATTAAGAATTCATGGAATGCTGGTCAAGACAGCAAAAGAACTTGAAAAAGATTTGTACATCTGGAATAGAGTAAAAGGATTAAAAAGATGGAACTCTTCAAAATCCATGTTTGAGGAAGAGCAATCGGAAATGTCGCCAGAAGAAGCTATGGAATTTTTTATTAGTGAAGAAAATCAAAACTTAATTCTTTTATTAGAGGATTTTTATCCTGATTTAACAGAAGACAAACCTCGTATGATTAGAACTTTCCGCAACATTGCAGTTCAACAAATCAAAGGAAAGTCTCTTGTAATGTCCCAACCTTTTCCTCAGTTACCCAGAGAATTGGAAAAAGATGTTCATTTGATTGAGCTGCCTTACCCGAGTTTTGAAGACATTAAAGCCATATACAAAAAAGTCTGCAAAGAATACAACATTCCCAAAGCCGATAATCCTGACCATGACTTAATAGAATCGGCTCTCGGATTAACCATCATGGAAGCAGAGAAGGCATTTGCTCTTGCTTATATTGAAAACGACTCATTAAGCAGTAGCGAAATTCCCTTAGTGATTCGTGAAAAAGAAAATATCATCAAGAAAAGTGGTTATTTGGAATACTATCACCCTAAAGAAGAAATTAAAGATGTAGGCGGTTTAGACGTGTTAAAAGATTGGTTGATAAAAAGAGGAAGAGGCTTTGATAAAGGGGCAAAAGATTTTGGATTAAATCCACCAAGAGGAATTTTATTATTGGGTATTCCTGGTACAGGTAAAAGTTTGACTTCCAAAGCTATTGGTAATTTATGGCATTTTCCATTGTTGCGTTTAGATATGGGAAAAATTTTCGGTGGAATTGTAGGAGAATCCGAAATGAATATCCGTCAAGCCTTGAAAATAGCAGAAGCCATTGCTCCCAGTATTCTTTGGATTGATGAAATTGAAAAAGGCATGTCAGGAATCAGTTCATCAGGAAGCACAGACGGAGGAACTACAGCAAGGGTATTAGGTACATTTTTAACTTGGATGCAAGAAAAAACCAAACCCGTGTTCGTGGTTGCAACAGCAAATGATATTTCTCAACTTCCCCCTGAACTTCTTAGAAAAGGTCGTGTAGATGAAATATTTTTTGTGGATTTGCCTACTCAAAAAGAACGTGAAGATATTATCAAAATTCATTTAAGAAAAAAAGGCAGAAAACCTGATAAATTTAATGTTGAGGAGATTGCCAAAGAAAGTAAAGGATTTTCAGGTGCAGAATTGGAAGAAGTAATTAAAGAAGCTCTTTTCCAAGCCTATGATAAAGAGAGAGAGGTTAACGATGAGGATATTCTGGAAGCTGTTAAAAAAACATTCCCTTTATCCCGTACTATGCACGAAACTATTGAGAAAATGCGTAAATGGGCTAAAAGTCGTGCTGTATTTGCTTCTTCTCAAAAACCCGAGGAACTTAATATTGCTGAAAGTAAAGATATCCCTAAACTAAAACAAGAAAGTTACAATAATCCTTTCATATAAGCTATGTTACACTACTTCTTTAATCTTTGCAAAGACTATAACACGTCTTACGAAAATAAATTAAAGATTGCGGAGAGGGTAAAAAATACTATCCGGGAATCTCTAACTTCTTTTTATCAATTTTTAGATACTTCTATCAAAGCTCTTGAACGTAAGGAAAATATCAAAGCCAAATGGGAACCGGTTAAATCTGACGATTTAATTGAATTAAAAATCAATGGAAGTCTCTATGAAACACCTAAATACACAAAAATAAAGGTGTATAATTTAGGTCAGGATAAAGGAACTTATCGGATATCAGGAATGAATGAAAAAGATTTTGATGAACCTCTTATCATTAAAATTAACGGACAAAAAGAAAAAGTTACCATCTCTGAAAGCAATTTTATTAGTGATAATTTAATCCGATTACCTTTTGAATATCAAAAAATTGATAGTGCAAACTGGGCCGGTGAAGCCATCGCCTTAACTCCTGCATGGGTAGTTGTACAAAAAAATGATGTTATCCTTCAAGGAAACAAAAAATTTAAAGTAAAATCTATACAAAATGACGTACTAGAAATTGAGGGTATTTTAGACAATACTTCCATTTCTTTTGAAGGTAAAACTTTAGATTTTGAAATCATAGAAAAAACAGAACTCCCTCCTAACTGTAAAATCATTCATCAAGATGAGTCCCGATATATCGTTTATTCCAAAGACAACTCACAAAAACACAACCCCAAACTACTTACTTTCTTAAACAAACAAAACGCAAAACTTGAAGACGGAAGCAAATTTGACGCTGAGCATGAAGAGAATATGACATTCAGAGTTCAAGATACCTCAAAATTCGTAAACAAAAAAGTTTACATTGATGGCGTTGAATTTAAAATTTCAGGATTAGCAGGTAATCATAAAGATAAATTTTGGATACAATTAGAAGAATTAGAAGAAATTGAAGATGATATTCCCGGCTATTCTCCTTTGAAATACTTTTTTGATGATGATGATGTAACCATTAAAGATAATCTAAATAACGAATATGCATTATTTCAAGGAATAGAAAGTGAGTATAAGTTAATACTGAAACAAAAAGGTCAATTTTGTTTCCCTAAGGGAGATATTTTAGAGGTCAAGGTTAATACATACCAATTAAGAAAACAATTAGAAGCAGTTTTGACACTACAAACTATGCCTAGCGCTGAACATGCCAACCTCATTAAGTTATTTGAAAAAAGAGATAAAGTTCAGTGGGAAAAACCTAACCTATTGCAAAACTTGGATTGGATTGTTCTAACTGATGATAACCGCAGCGGAGTTAAAGAACAAAGAGATTTTATAAAAAAAGCCTTATCTACGCCTGATTTTGCTATTTTAGAAGGACCTCCAGGGTCAGGTAAAACCACCGTAATTTTAGAATTGATTTGTCAATTAGCTAAACAAGGTAAAAGAGTTTTATTATGTGGTTCTACTCACGTAGCTAT
>Ga0272446_1002923_pt1 | contig 22384 bp, 21 predicted proteins | sample YNPCB0061_FD_194587 | JGI IMG/M metagenome (GOLD analysis project Ga0272446, IMG submission 194587) | Hot spring microbial mat communities from Yellowstone National Park, WY, United States - YNP-CB-006-1 | ecosystem: Environmental > Aquatic > Thermal springs > Hot (42-90C) > Sediment | place... | reverse complement strand
GGTACGCCCTGCCCGAATACCGCCTGCCCAAGCACGTGCTGGACAAGGAGATCGAGCTGATCGAGCGCACGGGCGTCCAGTTCCGCTTCAACACCAAAGTCGGCGAGGATCTCAGCCTCAACGATCTGGATGCCCAGTACGACGCGGTGTTCCTTTCGATCGGCACCTGGAAGGAATCCTGGGTCTACCTGCCGGGCACGGAGCTGAAAGGAGTCACGACCGCCTTGCACTTCCTGGAGGCGGTGGCCAAATCCCAGAAGGTGGAGATCGGCAAGCGCGTGGCGGTGGTCGGCGGGGGCAACGCGGCCATTGATTCGGCCCGGACGGCCCTGCGGCTGGGCGCAAAGGTGACCATCCTCTACCGCCGCGAGCGGAACGACATGCCCGCCATTCCCGAGGAGACCGAAGCCGCCGAGGCCGAGGGCGCGGAAATTGTCTTCCTGGCCGCGCCGCACCGCATCGTGGGCACGGCGGACGGGCGCGTGCAAGCCATCGAAGTGGTCAAGACGCGGCCCGGGGAGTACGACGCCAGCGGACGCCGCCGCCCGATCCCCACCGACGAGATTCTGCGCTTTGATTGCGACAGCGTGATTCTGGCGGTCGGCGAGACCGTGGACCTGGATTTTGCGCGGGCCTCCGGGCTGCGCATCAAAGAAAACGGCACGGTCGAGGTGGACCGCTACACTCTGGAGACCAGCCGGAGCGGTTTCTACGCCGGCGGGGACTTGATCACCGGCGCGTCCAACGTATCCAACGCCATGGGCTACGGCAAGAAGGCGGCGCGGATTATGGATGAGCGGCTCATGGGCTACCGGCGCTGGGAGGAGCTATTCCCAGCCTTCCAGTACGAGATGAAACCGCCCTCTCATCCCAGCCCCAGCCCGCGCCACCACGTGGCGCACCTGCCCGTGGAAGTGCGCGTGCGGACCTTCGACGAGGCCGTGCGCGGACTGACTGCCGTCGAAACCTTAGAAGAGAGCTGCCGCTGCCTGCGCTGCGATGTGCGCGAAGGCGGCTAGAGCGAAGGAGGAGAGCCGTTGCCTCAGAAGCTTTCCATTCGAATCGATGGGGAATATGTTTACGCCGCCGAAGGGCAGACCATTTTGGAGGCAGCCCGGGCCAGCGGCAAATTCATCCCCGCCCTCTGCTACATGGAGGGCATCAGCCCCGCCGGCGCCTGCCGTCTTTGCGTGGTGGAAGTGCAGGGAGTCAACCGCCTTCTTCCTAGCTGCACCACGCCGGTGCAAGAGGGCATGTCGGTCCGCACCAACTCGGAAAGGATCAAGGAGTACCGCCGGATCGCCCTGGAGCTGCTGTTCGCCGAGCGGAATCACACCTGCGCGGTGTGCGTTTCCAACAATCATTGCGAGCTGCAAGCCCTGGCTCAGAAACTCGGGGTGACCTCGGTCCGCTATCCCTACAGCTACCCGAAGCTGCCCGTGGACAGCTCGCACCCGCGCTTCGTGCTGGATCACAACCGCTGCATCCTGTGCACGCGCTGCGTGCGGGTTTGCAGCGAGGTCGAGGGGGCGCACGTTTGGGACGTGATGTCGCGCGGCATCCAATCGCGCCTGGTTTGTGAGCTGGATAAGCCCTGGGGCGAGGCCGAGAGCTGCACCAGTTGCGGGAAGTGCGTGCAGGCCTGCCCCACCGGCGCGCTAGCCGAGAAAGGCTGGGCCGCCGAGGAGATGTCCAAGAACTACGTCCACATCAGCCGGCTGGCGGCCCGGCGGGGAGTGCAACGATGAGCAAGGTGAAACTGGCAACGGTGTGGCTGGACGGCTGCTCCGGCTGCCACATGTCTCTGCTGGACATCGATGACGCCATCGTCGAGGTGGCCGCGCTGGCCGACCTGGTTTACGGACCGCTGGTGGATGCGCAGGAGTTTCCCGAGGGCGTGGACGTCACGCTCGTGGAGGGCGCCGTCAGCAGTCAGGACGACCTGAAGCTGATCCAGACCATCCGCAAGCGCACCCGCCTGCTGGTGGCTCTGGGCGACTGCGCGGTGACCGGCAACGTCCCGGCCATGCGCAACTCCGTGCCCGTCAAGAAACTGCTCGAGGGCGTCTACGCGGGCAACGGCCAGGCGGGCGCCCAGATCCCCACAGAGAATGTGCCGGCCTTGCTGAAGAAGGCGGCGCCGGTGCATGAAGCGGTCAAGGTGGATCTGCATGTCCCCGGATGTCCTCCGGCGGCGCAAACGATCCTGTTGGCCTTGCGCGAGTTGCTGGCCGGCCGCAAACCCAATCTGGCGACGGTCGCCAAGTTCGGTTAGGAGGGATGGGCAGAGCCTATGGCCCGTGCAGCCCGGCAGACTCGCAAGCCAGCGCCAAATCCGGCCGCCGCCCGGCCGAATGTGAAGGAGAATCCCGTGGGTAAGACCATCACCATCAAGCACGTGACCCGCATCGAGGGCCACGCCCGCATCAGCATCCACCTCGACGAGGAGGGCAAGGTCCGCTCCACCCAGTTTCACGTCACCCAGGTGCGCGGGTTTGAGAAGTTCGTCGAAGGCCGGCCGTACTATGAGATGCCCGCCATCACCGCGCGCATCTGCGGCATTTGCCCGGTCAGCCACCTTCTGGCCTCGGTCAAGGCCTGCGACGCCATCATGGCGGTGCAGCCCCCGCCCGCCGCGGTGAAGCTCCGCGAGCTGCTCCATTGCGGCCAGTTCGTTCAATCTCACGCGCTGAGCTTCTTCCACCTCTCCTCGCCCGATCTTCTGCTGGGCATGGACGCCGACCCGGCCGTCCGCAACGTGCTCGGGGTTTTGGAAAAGTACCCGGATCTGGCCCGCTCGGGAATCGTGCTGCGCCGGTTCGGCCAGCAGGTGATCGAGCGGCTGGCCAAGGAACGCGTGCATCCCGCCTGGACCGTGCCCGGCGGCGTCAACGAGCCGTTCACCGCGGACCGCCGCGACGCGATTCTCAGCGAACTGCCGGTCGCCAAGGCCATTGTGCGGCACACGCTTCAGTTCTTCAAGGAGAACCTGGGCAGCTTCGCCGAAGAGATCGAGACCTTCGGCAACGCGCCGTCCTGCTATGCCGGTTTGACCGATGCCGCGGGCAGCCTTCGCCTCTACTCGGGCATGGTGCAGTTCCGCGATGCGGAAGCCCGGCCTCTGGCCAGATTCGAAGACCCCGCCGATTACCGCAACTACATCGGGGAAGCCGTGTTGCCGTACTCTTACCTCAAGGCGCCGTATTACAAGCCGGCAGGCTACCCCGAGGGCGTCTACCGCGTCGGTCCGCTGGCCCGGCTGAACGTCGCCGAGCAGTGCGGCACACCCGAAGCCGACTCGGAGTTGGAACAGTTCCGGCAGCGCTTCGGGCGCGCTCCCCAAAGCGCGTTCCTGTACCACTACGCCCGCCTCATCGAAGCCATGTACGCGCTGGAGCGCATGGAGACGCTGCTGAAGGATCCAGAAATCCTCAGCCCCCACGTCCGGGCGTTCGCCGGGGTCAACTCTCTGCGCGGCGTGGGAATCATCGAAGCCCCCCGCGGACTTCTCATCCACGACTATGAGGTCGACCCGAACGGAGCCATGCGCCGGGCCAACCTGGTGGTCGCCACCGGCCACAACAACCTGGCGATCGGACAGGGCATTCAACAGGTGGCGCAGCGCTATGTGGATGGAACAAAACTGACGGAAGGGATGCTGAACCGAGTCTCGGCGCTGGTGCGCGCCTATGATCCCTGCCTGAGCTGCTCGACCCATGCGCTGGGCCAGATCCCGCTTCAGGTCGAGCTTTTCGCGCGGGACGGCGGCCTGCTCGACCGCCTCTGCCGTTAAAAACGAACCCGCGTCGCCGCCACATCCACGCGGTAATCCGCCATTCGCTGCGCCGATGGGCTGCGGACGCTCCTTCAGCCGCGCGAAGCTGAGCCCCCTTCGTCACCCCCCATCGTGCGCTCACCCTTATCAGCTGCGCCGTGCCAAGCCCGCTCTACGCAGCCGGCCCGGAGCAACGCGCGGCAGAGCCGCCGCTGTCTGGAGTCACACTCCGCGCCGGTTGCCCCAAAGCTCGATGTGCAGCCTCGGGCTGTAGCGGTAGCCCTGCTGTTTGCACAACTCGACCAGCCAAAGCGCCCGATCGCGCAGCACCTCCGGGTCCGTGCCCTCCGGCATCAGCAGCACCCGCTGGGGATTGGCGCGAAGCCGCCGCACCAGATCGTTGATCTCGATCAAGTCCTCTTCTTCGGCCACCACAAACTTGAGTTGGTACTCGTAGTTGTCGATCAGCCGCTTGAGCACGTCCAGGCGGATCCGCGAGCGGTCGTGCATCGCCACCCAGCGCCCGCCTTCGCGCTCAAAGGGGATTGAATTGGAGGTCTTCGGGCTGATGCTCATTAAGTGACACTCCACCGGCAGGTAGACCGTGCCCGCGGTCTCGACGGTGATATGCAGACGCATCTGGCGCAGCGCCTCCGTGAGCGGAACGATGTCCGGGGCGATCATTGGCTCCCCGCCCGTGAGGACGACGTAGTGCGGCTGGAACCGAGCCACACGGGCCAGAATCTCCTCCAGGGCCAGGTCTTCGCCCTCGGGCTCCCAGGAGGCGTATGGCGTGTCGCACCACACGCAGCGCAGGTTGCAGCCGCTGGCGCGGATAAAGACGCTGGGAGTCCCCACCAGCATGCCTTCGCCCTGAATGGAGTAAAAGATCTCAGCGATCTTCACTGCGGGTACTCCAAAGGATCCGCGATGCCGGCCTCGGCGAAGCCCTTGCGCCGCAGCAGGCATGAGTCGCACGCGCCGCACGGCCGGCCGTCTTCCCGCGGGTCGTAGCAACTATGGGTCAGCTTCAGATCGACGCCCAGCTCGACGGCCAGCTTCACGATCTCGGCCTTGCTCATCCGGATCAGCGGCGCATGGATCCGGAACCGGACCTGCCCCTCCACCCCTGCCTTCGTGCCCAGGTTGGCCGCCCGCTCGAAGGCTTCGATGAACTCCGGCCGGCAATCGGGATAGCCCGAGTAGTCGATGGCGTTGACGCCGATGAAGATGTCGGCCGCGCCCAAAATCTCGGCCCACCCCAGGGCCACAGCCAAAAAGACGATATTGCGCGCCGGCACGTAGGTCGGCGGGATGTCCGCCGTCATCTCCTCTGGGCTGCGGCTTTTCGGAACGCTGCCTTCGCCAGTCAAGGCGGAGCCGCCGAGTTCGCCCAGGCCGATGCGGACCACCCGGCGCCCGGCGGCCCCCAGTTGAGCCGCCAGGCGGGCAGCCGCCTCCAGCTCGATCCGATGACGCTGGCCGTAATCGAAACTCAGCGCGTAACATTCAAACCCTTGCCGCAGGGCGTAGGCCAGGCACGTGCTGGAGTCGAGCCCGCCGCTCAACAGACAAACCGCCTTGGGCCGCTCGTTCATCGGGGTAGCTTCCAGGCCAGAAAGAAGCCGATCAGGGGAAAGATGGTCAACGAAGCCAGCGCTGTGTGCAAGCTGTAAGCATCCGCCGCATATCCAATCAACGGGATGAACACCATGCCGGCCATGCCCCAGGCAAAGCCCATCATCAGCGCCGAGACGGTCCCCGCTTGCGCCGGGGCCAGTTTCTGGGCCATCACCACGTTCACGGGAATGGTAAACAACAGAATGAAACCGCCCAGCACCAAACTCACCAAGGACAGCCAACCCGTGGTGGCGAAAAACAGGGCAAAGAAAGGAGGAGAAACGAGCATGGAAAACAGAATCACGCTGCGGCCGCCAAACCGGTCCGCCAAGCGCCCGCCCAGCACCCCTCCGACGGCGCCCGCCGCCAGGAAGGCCGAGAGCACATAGCCCGCAGCGGGGATGTTAAAGCCGCGCTCGCGGTGCAGGTACAACGGGAGGAATTGGCCGAAGGCGATCTGCAAAATCGAACGGAGGAAGACAGCCATGTAGAGAATCGTAAGGGGCTTCCATACCGCCGCCAAGGGCCGCCATTCAAAGCTGCGGTGAGAACGGGCGGCGCGCCCCGCGCGAGGCGGCCTCCAAAGGAGCAAAGCCGTCACCGCCAGCCCCGGAATGGCCGCCCAGTGCATCCTCTCCAGGCCCCACCGGCTCACCAGAAACGAGAAGTACGTGGGCCCCAGGGCATAGCCGAGCGCGCCCGCGCTGATAAAGAACCCCATGGCTTGACCGGGGCGATCCCCCGCCTCCACCACCGCCCACGCCGAGGCCTGAGGATGGAACGAGGCCACGCCCGCCCCTCCCAGCAACACCAGCAGCAAAAGCCAGCGGTACGTGGGCGCCAGCCCCATGGCCGAAATGAACAGGGCTGCTACCGCCGGGGCCAGCACGGTGAAGGCGCGTGAATGAAAGCGATCCGACAGGTAGCCGTACAGCGGCTGCGCTACGGAAGCGGAGAAAACGAGCAAGCCGCTCAAGAGGCCCGCCCGCGCCAGGGTCAGGCCGAAACGCTCCACCAGCAGAGGCTGAAGCGCGCCGAGGGCGCTCGAGTACAAGTCCACCGCAAAGTGCCCGCAGGAAAGCAGCGCCAGCGCCAGCCAGTTCGCCCGAGTCAGCGAAATGCCGGCGGCAGGGGTTCCGGTTGCCGTCAAAGTCTCGCGGATGGCCATGCGGGAGGGTATGTGATTATTATAGCTTTCGTGGCTGGGGCACGATGCGAATCGCCTTCCTGACTGCGACGCCGTTGAACATCCTGGAGGGCAGCGGCACCTATGCCGGCATCTCGGTGCTCGCGACAGGGCTGCGGCGGCTGGGCGCCGAAATTGAAGTCTTCGCCCCCGCGGTCCCTTTTCCGATCTTCACCTTGCGGCGCCTCTGGTTCAATGAGCAGCTTCGCCGCCGCTCCTGGGACTCCTTCGACTGCATCGTGGGTTTCGACATGGACGGCTACCGGATCGCGGGGCGCAGCGGCCGCCCGCAGATCGCTTCCATCAAGGGCGTCATCGCCGACGAGCTGCGCTTCGAGCGCGGCGCAACGCGCTGGACTATGGCCGTCCAGGCCGCCTGCGAGCGCCGGCACGTCCACCGTGCGGACCTTGTGGTCACCACCAGCCGCTATGCGGCCCGGCGCATCCAGGAGCTCTATGGTTTGAACGAGCAGCCGAGGATTGTTCCCGAAGCTATTGACCTGGAAACCTGGCGGTCCCTGTTCGCGCGCTATCCGGCGGCGCCGGATCCCCACCGCTTCACCGTTTTGACCGTCTGCCGCTTCTACCCGCGCAAGCGGCTTGCGGTGCTGCTGGGGGCCGCCGAGCGCCTGCGCGGCAAAATCCCCGGTCTGGAATTCCGGATTGTGGGCGACGGCCCCGAACGAGGCCGGCTCATGCGCATCTGGCGTCAAAAGCGCCTGGAGAAGATCGTACGCTGGCTCGGCAGCGTGCCCCAAGATGAACTGGTCCGGCAGTATCAATGCGCTGATCTGTTTTGCCTGCCGAGCGTGCAAGAGGGCTTCGGAATCGTCTTCCTGGAGGCCATGGCCGCCGGCAAAGCTGTGACGGCGGCGCGCGCAGCGGCGATTCCCGAAGCCGTGCCCCATGCCCTCCTGTTTGAACCGGACGATGAGGCGGCCCTGGCGGAGGCAATCCTCGAACTGTTTCGCAACTCGGATCTGCGCCGGCAGATTGCCGAACAAGGCGAGCGGGCCGTGCAACAGTTCGATGCGGCGCGGGTGGCGCAGCTGTTCCTGAGCGAGGTTTCGCGCATCCTTTGACGGGGGCACGCGCCGGTGGCGCGGCAACCCCTTGCAGGAGAATAAGTTCCAGTCTAGGTCTTTCGTACTAGAGCCGGGCTTTCTGCTCTCTAGTACAGAGCGCGAGGTCAAAGAGGCTCCGACATCTTTACCCCGATCCGTACGGCTGTTACACTGCGGCTGGAGGTCGATACTTTCGCCATGAAGCTCGTTTGCCCACATTGTGGCCACGATGGAACTCCCGCGACTGCCCGGACACCCCTCGGCTCCTACGGTTTTAACTACCTGGCAGACGACGTCGTCTGCCGCGACGTGGAATTCGACCCGGAAACCGGACGCGTGCGCCTGTCGGCCGGGATCAAAGCGGGAGGCGCCGGCGCCAATCCCAGGCTGGAGTGCCGCGCCTGCTGGCAGACCTTCCCTGCGCCGGAAGGAATCGAGTTCGAAATCGCACCCGCTCCCCCAACCGCCCCACAGGAAACCCCGCCATCCTCTCCCACCTTTGATGAAAGCGCGGCGGTTCCGCCGCCGGCTGAGGCTCTGCCGGAACGTTTCCGCCGTCTGGCGGAGGGGCTCTCCGACTTCGTGCGGGTCTGTGCGGATGAGGCGCTATCCGGGGTGGCGCAGCGTCTTGAAACGATGGAGCTCCGGGCGGAGAAGTGGGACGGCTTGGCGGAAGCTGTCGCTGAGCTTCGCTCCCAGGCTGCTGAAAGGGCTCAGCAAGCCCTGAGCTTGACCGAAGATTTGCAATCGGTGCGCGCCCGCTTGGCCTCGATCGAGTCCGCCGTCGCAGCGCAGGCTGGATCCCTGCCTCAGCTGGCAGATCAACTACGGGAAATGGCCGCCCGCCAGGAGGCGGCTGAAGCCCAGACGGGAGAACTCCGGGCCGCCATCGAGAGCCTGAGCAACCGGATATCGGAGTCGCAGTCCGCCATCCAGAGCTGGCAGCAGGCATGGCAGTCTCGTTTGGAGGGCCTGGAAGGCAGCCTTCGAGATCTCGCCGGCGCGGGCCAAATCTTGTCCCAGCTTCAGCAGAACCAACAGAGCTTGCAAGCCCGCCTGGATAAGCAAGCCGAAGCGATCCGCTCGCTGCACGCCGCCGCGCATGAGCGCTTGCAGAGGCGGGAAGAGCTACAAGCGGCCTTGCAACGCTTGGAGCAGATTGCCGGCGCCCTGGGCGAAACCAAGCCGCTGCCGGAGGATCTGTAATCAGATTCGGCTATGGCGACCTTCGAGTTTGTTGCTTCCGACGAGTACCGGGCCTGTTTGGAACGGGACGCCGAAGAGCTGGTGCAGTGCATGAAGGCCGGCGCCTGGAAGTCGGCTCACGTCATGGCGTCCAGCCTGATTCAGGCGGCGCTCACCGAATACCTGGGCTCCGCCGGTCTCTGTAGTGAAGCTCAACTCAGCTCCATGCCGCTCGCCGGCCTACTGGACCTTTGCCGGCGCGAGCAGGTCCTAACCAGCCGCACCGTCGAACTGGCCGCGTTTCTGCGGCCATTCAGCGATTTTCTCAGCCCAGTGGCCTCCATCCGGCTGGATGCGGCCACGGACGAAACGGGCGCCCGGATCGCGCAAGCCCTGCTGGAAATCATCGTCAACGAGATCGCCAGCCACCGGCGGGAGACGTATCAGTATTCCGCCGAGAAGATCGTCGCCAAGGTTCTCTCCGATCCGTTGGTGATGGCCATCGCGGACCACCTGTTGCGCAAATTAAGCCGGGCGGAGCTGGAGCGCTTGCTGCTCGAACTGCTGCCCAAGGCCTACCTGGAGGGGGCGCGGTCCCCCGACCCGCAGGCGCAAGAGCCGCTTCCGCGGCTGGCGTCTTGCTTCCGGCTGGCCTTCGACGCCGCGCCGGAAGAGATCAAGCGCCAGGCCGCAGCCCGCTTTCTGACCGTGCTGGAGAACGAAAGCGAGTTCGTGGTTCAGGCCTACCAGGGAGCGTTCTTCCGGGCGTCGGATTTGGAATATCTGGACGAGCAGGAGAGGGCGGCGATCAAAGCTCACTTCCTGTCTTGCTTGTCCAAGGCGCTGACGCCGGCGCTGGTGGCCGCCGCCGCCGGCATGGGACGCTTCTTGTCCAGCGAGAATGAAACCCGCGCCTTCTTCGTGCCCCTGGTGACGCAACTGCTCCAGCAAAAAGAAGAGGCGGCGAGGGCAGCCATGGAGCGCCGGATCGTGGAGGAGTTCGCGAGCCTCGCGCCCGGGTTGCGCAAGGGGCTGCTGAGTTGGATCGCGCGCCTGCGCTGGTCTTTGGAGAAGGAAGGCGCCGCAGATTCCGCAGCCGCGCTCCGGCGTCTGGAAAAGCGCCTGACCCTGTCCCGCCTCTAAAGCCCCGGCGTTACTTCAGCTCCAAGATCTCTTTTTCCTTCGCCTTAGAAGCCTGATCGACCTTGGCGATATAGGTGTCGGTCAGTTTCTGAATTTCGTCCAGCCCGCGCCGCTCGTCGTCTTCACTGATCAGCTTATCCTTCAGCATCTTCTTGAGCGCTTCATTGGCCTCGCGCCGGATGTTGCGCACCGCGACCCGGTGCTCCTCGGCGACGGCGTGCAGATGCTTGACGATCTCTTTCCGGCGCTCCTCGGTCAAAGGGGGAATGGGCACGCGGATGATCTTGCCGTCGTTGGTCGGATTGAGACCCAGATCAGAGCTGCGGATCGCTTTCTCGATCGCTCCAATTTGGGAAACGTCCCAGGGCTGAATGGTAACCAGAGACGGTTCGGGCACGTGAAGAGTTGCCAGCTGGTTCAACGGGGTCGGCGTTCCGTAGTAGTCCACACGGATCGGATCGAACAGTCCGATGGAAGCCCGGCCCGTGCGGATGCCCGCCATTTCGTGCTGCAAGTCGGACAGCACCTTTTCCATACGGGACTTGGCGTGGGCTTCCACGTCTTTGACGGTCTTGTAAACGGAAGCGCTGGGGGTCGGTTGATTGCCAGGTTTCATAGAGCCTCACGGATGTATCAGCGTGCCGACGGGTTCTCCCCTCGACATACGCATTATATTGCCAGGCACATTCAGGTTAAAAACGATCACCGGGAGTTGGTTGTCCCGGCACATGGCGATCGAGGTCGCGTCCATCACCCGCAGAGACTTGGCCAAGACCTCGTCGTAGGAGATGTCGCGATAGAGGATGGCTTCGGGATGTGCGAGCGGGTCTTTGTCATAGACGCCGTCCACCCGGGTTCCTTTCGCCAGGACCTCGGCCTTGATCTCCAAGGCGCGCAGCGAGGCGGCGGTGTCCGTAGAAAAATACGGACTGGAAGTGCCCGCGGCGAAGATCACGGCGCGTCCCTTTTCCAGATGCCGCAGCGCGCGGCGCCGGATGTAGGGTTCAGCCACCTGCCGCATTTCGATGGCGGTCAGCACCCGGGTTGCGGTCCCGGCGGCTTCGAGCGCATCCTGCAAGGCCAGGGCGTTGATCACCGTGGCGAGCATTCCCATGTGATCCGCGGTCACGCGGTCCATCTGCTGCGCCTGGGCGGAAACGCCGCGGAAGAAGTTGCCCCCACCGACGACAATGCCCACCTGCGTGCCCTGGGAAACGACTTCGGCGATTTCAGCGGCCAGCGCCCGCACCCGCTCGGCATCGATGCCGAATCCAGCCTCGCCGGCCAGAGCTTCGCCGCTCAACTTCAGCAGGATCCGATGGTAGTGCGCCACGTCCACCTCCCGCTCATCGCCGCGGCTGCCGGGACGGGTCCGGGCGACGCGTTGAAATCCGGATGCCGGCGGTTACTCCGCACCGGTGGTGTCACCCACCTTAAAACGCGCGAAGCGGGCCACGGTGATGTTCTCGCCGATCTTGCCGATCCGGCTGGCGATCAGTTGGCCGATGGTCATCGAAGCGTCTTTGATGAAGGGCTGCTCGTAGAGGCAGACCTCCTCGAAGAACTTGCTCATCCGGCCTTCCACGATCTTGTCGGCCACCTGGGGCGGCTTGCCTTCCGCCAGCACGCGCTCGCGCTGAATCTCCCGCTCCTTGGCCAGAACCTCGGGCGAGACGTCTTCCTTCCGGATGTAGCGCGGGTCGAGCGCCGCGATCTGCATCGCGATATCGTGAACCAGTTCCTTGAACTCGTCGGTGCGGGCGACGAAGTCGGTTTCGCAGTTGACCTCCACCAGCACGCCTAACTGAGAACCGGGGTGGATGTAGCTGGCGATGATGCCCTGCCGGGTTGCGCGCGAAGCTTTCTTGGCCGCCGAGGCGATGCCCCGCTTGCGGAGGATCACCTCCGCTTCGGCCAAATCGCCGCCGGCCTCGACCAGCGCCGTCTTGCACTCCATCATGCCCGCGCCGGTTCTCTCTCGAAGTTCCTTGACAAGTTGTGCGGTGATTTCCGCCATGTTTCTCCTGAGACTCCTATCCTTGCAAACGGTGAGGCCCCAATCCGCAGCGCGCGGATCAGGACTCGGCTTCCGCGGCGGCCGTATCGCCGGCTTCGGCCGGAGCTTCGGCCAGCGGGCCCTTGCGCGGCAACGAAGTGGACGGCAGATCTTCGTCCGGAATGCTCTCGGCCATCAACTGCTCCGAGTAGCCGGGATCCACGTACTTGGTGTACTCCGGGATCTCCTCGACCGGCGTCTCATCGGTGATGATCCGCTCGGCGATAAACTCCTGCTCGGTCGCCAGAGCCTTGCCCTCGATGATGGCGTCGGCGATTTTGCTGGTGAACAGCCGGATGGCCCGCAGCGCGTCGTCATTGCCGGGGATGACGTAGTCCACTTCATCCGGATCGCAGTTGGTGTCGACCACCGCTACGACGGGAATGCCCAGCTTGCGCGCCTCCTTGACGGCGATCGCCTCCTTGTTGGAGTCGATGACAAACAGCGCGTCCGGCAGCCGCCCCATGTCCTTGATCCCTTCCAGGTTCTGTTGCAGGTGCTTGCGCTCCCGCTCCAGCCGGATGATCTCTTTTTTCGGGCGGCCTTCGTAATCGTTGGATTCGGCCATCGCCTCCAGCTCCTTGAGGCGCTTGATCGACTTCTGCACCGTGACCATGTTGGTCAGCAGGCCGCCCAGCCAGCGCTGATTGACGTAGAACATGCCGCAGCGCTTGGCCTCCTCGGCCACGGCCTCCTGCGCCTGGCGCTTGGTGCCGACAAAGAGGATGATCTTCCCCTGCGCGGCCATTTCGCCCACAAACCGCATGGCCTCTTTGAACAGCTTCAGGGTTTTTTGCAGGTCAATGATGTAAATGCCATTGCGTTCGCCGAAGATGTACTCTTTCATCTTCGGATTCCAGCGCTTGGTCTGGTGCCCGAAGTGAACGCCGGCTTCGAGCAATTCCTTCATTGAGATGGACGGCAAAATCCCTCCTTTTTGGCTTCTGTCCGCGGGCGCGGTCCAAACGAGATTTGCGCGCGCGGCGCGATGAACGGTTTCCGGCGCGGCTTGCTGCTCCGCGCCATCCAAACACAGTTAGCGCTTCGAATACTGGAACCGCTTCCGGGCGCCCTTCTGGCCGTACTTCTTGCGCTCGTGCTCGCGGGGATCCCGCGTCAGCAGTCCCAATTCCTTGAGCTTGGGCCGCAGCTCGGAGTTGTACTCGGCCAAGGCCCGCGAGATGCCGAGCCGAGCGGCTCCGGCCTGTCCCATCAGTCCGCCGCCGCCGGCCAGGATCATGACATCAAACTTGTCGGCCGTTTCCGTTGCCAGCAGCGGCTGCCGCACCAGCGTGCGGGCCGCTTCCGTTGGGAAATAACTTTCCAAGGGGCGCTTGTTCACGGTAATCTGGCCTTTGCCGGGCCGGAGAAAAACTCTCGCCACGGCGCAGCGCCGGCGTCCCGTGGCCAGGTATTGTACTAAAGTGGCTCCCACTCGAATCCTCTCCCGATTCCCTTATGCTCCCGCCGCCAAAGGCACGGGCTTCTGCGCCTGGTGCGGGTGCTGGTCGCCGGCATAAACCTTGAGCTTGCGGAACATCTGCTTGCCCAACTTGGTCTTGGGAAGCATGCCGGCCACCGCCCACTCGACCATGCGCACCGGATTGGCCGCGCGCATTTTGCGGGCCTGAATTTCGGTCAGACCTCCCGGATAGCCGGAGTGGCTGCGGTAGAGCTTCTGCTCCTCCTTGCGGCCCGTCAGCTTCACTTTGGCGGCGTTGATGATAATGACATGGTCGCCGGTGTCCAAAAAAGGTGCGTAGACCGGCTTGTGCTTTCCCATCAGGATTCTGGCTGCCTGGCTGGCGATCCGCCCCAGAACCGCATCCTGGGCGTCCAGCACATACCACTCGCGCTGAATGTTGCTCCCCGAAGGGAATTGCGTGCTCATGAACAGACTTTTCCTCTGCGGAATATAGAACCGAAACCTTTAGCCTACAAAACGTTGCGCGCCGATGTCAAATCCGGTCGCGGGCGCAGACGACGAGGAACTCGGAGTGGTGGCGGCAAGCGCCGTGCGGGGTCACACGCCAAGCAGGTCTGCCTCTACCCTTTGAGCAGTGGCCCAGGCCGGTTCGGTTTGACAAGGGCCCTGTTTGAGGCGTGAAATGCCGGCTCAGGAGGCAAAGAACCATGAACCCATGGGTGAAGGCTGCCGTGCAGGGCGCGGCGTGCGGGCTGGTGTTAGGGTTGGTGCTGACGATCGGCGTGCGGGTCTCAAGTTCGGCAGCTGTGGCAAAGGCCAAGGGGTTCGAGGTGGTGGACGCGGCAGGGAAAATGCGAGCAGCCCTCCGCGTGGATCCTAACGGAAACCCGTCTCTGGTCTTCCAAGACGCGGCGGAGAGGTTCCGGGTAATTCTGAGAATCCACTCTGACAGATCGAGGTCCGGCCCTGGAATTGTAGGACAAGGCCGAGACTCTTAGAGTTGCCCTCGGAGTAACGACTGTGCAGACGACCAGAACCGGAGAGGTCAATACGCGCCCCGAATCTTCCCTAACGCCGTTCCAGGCAAACGGCAGAGTGCTGTGGAGAGCTCCCCAACGCACGACGGAAAAAGCGCCGCACGGTAGGCCAGGAACTCCTCCACCTCATCACCATACCCCCTCAGGGCTCTCTCATGCCGTCCACCAAGTAGTAATCCACGCGGCTTACGGAGCCCGCCAAACTGTCTTTCCTTTATTCAAGAACACGAGGGACGCCCCAGTCTTGCTGTCGGCCACTAGCTCTGCCCGGCGCTGGCCAGCGGAATCGTACAACGTTATGTATGGCTTATCACCACGAACGTTCAATTGTGCTCCCCCTTCCCTTTCGCCACGCAAGACCAGATATGGCAGCCCTACGAGAACCCCCAGCTCCACTTTGCCTTTGCCTGGTGCGCCGTATAAAGCCAAGCGTGGGCTCTGCTCGGATTCGAGCCTTTCCAAGTCCAATACCAATCTCGCTCTGCCTGTGGAGTCCAGCACTTCAAACCGCTTGGCTCTTAGTACTTCCGGGATTTGTGCGGCCGCTCCGCTGAGCGGCACGGGCCAAATTCGCGCTGCACTCAGGACGACAAAGCCCAGCGCGAAACCACAGCTCGCGCCTTGAATCACAGCTCTCACCCACAACTTCATATCGACCTCCTCGCCTTCGACTACCGCGCCGGTTCCGCCCTACGCGGGGTCACAGATGCCAGCGGGTACACACATTGGTAGCATGAATCGCCCACCAGTCTCAGTTGTGGCGCCTGACAACAGGCCCCTCCTCGGTTTCTCCGGTGCCGCGGGCAGGGCACGAGCGGTGTTGGGTCTGGTGTCTGACGGGAGGCCCGTCCTCGGCTTCTCGGACGCCGCGGGGAAGGTGATCTGGCGTGCTCGATAAGCCCCCGCAAAATGGAGTGCCTAGCAGCCCGCGGATAAGGTCCGAAAACATTTCGAACAAAATGCGCTTCGTTCATGTTTTCAGCGGCTCATGCAAGCCGTGCATCGCCTCTGTTGACGGTTGGACCCCGCTGAGCCACGGTCGGACGGCTGACCCGCAGTGCCACCATCCATCGCCGCGCCGTCAAGATGTGGCTTGATCCATGGGCTACTAGACAACGCAGAATCAACACGCACGTCTTTCCCCTGTCGTTCCTCGGCGTCGCCGCGCCGCTCAATGTCGGCAAGGTCTTCTCGAGCAGAGAACCGGGACCGTCAGGCTGAACATGCTCGTTACCTCGACAGTGCATGCGTTGAAGTGAATGGACCAGTCCAATTGAATCTGAGCCCGAGAGACGGTGCGCCCCAAGGCGAAACGGTAAATACAGCTATCCCTCGCTTCCCCACAGTCTGCGGCCATCTGATGTCAGTTGCGAAAGCGGCGTGTTCAAGAGGCGTCATAGTGAACTGATCTAGGTGAAAGCGTGCCCCCGAGTTATCATAGAACGCCACCGTCACAACAGCATTGGAATACGTGTTCGGGTTCACGATGGCCATAGAAGTGGTAAAGCCGGATGTGTTATCGAAGGGAAGGATGTAGTCATCGTCATATCGGTTTGAGAACGGGACTACAGCTTCAAAGTCATACGTGCGCCATGGCAGCCGCTGGCGGAAGATTCCGTAGCCATTCACGTCCTTGTAGTTAGGGCTTTCCAGCATGGCAAATCCCTGCGAGAGAGTCTCAGATGTCCCCGATGTCTCGATGACAACCGAGCCGTTGACAGGGATCGTGCCAGAGACCACCGAGCCGCGGGCGAGGCCAACGAAGTCCAGGTCCAGAGGCGTGCCGCCGGATTTTATGAAGGTGAGTCTGTATTGGGCGGGATCGGTGTCCATATTGACGAGAATAATCGTTGTCTTCCAGTAGTTTCCGTCTGCCACCTGTGGAAGTACGTCGCTGTCGATACCCACCCAGATTTGCGTTCGGTCGATTGAAGGCCTCTCGGCAATCACGACAGATGAGAGCTGCTCAACTGTAGCCAGAGGTTCCACTTGTCCCGTAAGATTGAGAGCCAACGTCATGTAAAGCGCTAGCATTACAATTGCTCGCATCTATGCCTCCTTTCGGCGAGATAGAGTCACCCGAAGTTTTCACTTTCGAACTCCGAAACACCTCGAATTTACACCCAAGCCCACCGCGTGTCAATCTCAGAGTCTTTCTTTGTGCGCCTGCGGCTTTGGCGTAACCCTCATGGGTAGCTCGCGAGGCCTCGCGGCGCTTTAAGCACCCAAGAGTATGGCCGAGGAGGCTCCCGCGGACACCGCACCAATCTCCTGAACTCTAATCCCGCTCACTCGGCCTTGGGTCCGGCTATCTATGCCTCAACACCGGCGACGCCTCAATCCGCCGCAGCATCGTCCGAAAAGCCGCCAACTCGACAGCTGCGTGTATTGGCGGGGAGTTCGCACGGTGCCCGAGGGCGGACGCGTGTGGCGGTGAGAGCGCTGATGTCCATGCTGGAGGGCTGTGCGTGGCGGCGCGTGGCAGCGCAAACTCGCCTGAAAGCCTGTAAGTCCTTGAAAATAAAAGGGGACGTGGTAGCGCTAACGGGAATCGAACCCGTATTTGAGCCTTGAGAGGGCTCCGTCCTAACCGTTAGACGATAGCGCCGTTCTTCCCACAGTATACCAGCTCACGGCCCGTTTTCCGCAAGACCCGGCCGAGCAAGAAGCACACCCCCACACAAAAAGCGAGGCACGAAACAAGCGTCGCCAAAGCCGGTCGCGCAGCGCCCAACACAGCCGCCGGCCTGTCCCAAGATGCCCGGCGAGTGCTGCAAATGGATGCCCCACCAGAGCAGCACATCAGCCTATGCGCATCACGGCGAAAAACAGACAGAGCCGCCAACCGCCGACACGACTGGCGGCTTGCAGAAGCTTGCGGCTTGTTTTACAGGAGCGGAAGCAGCGAACACGGCCGTCCTGCCTCTACAGGTGGAATGATGGGGCGAAAAGAGGGCTGCGAGTAAAGGGCGCCCAAGCCGGCAAGAATGGCGGCCGCAGGCAAGAATGCCTGCCCCACAAACAGCCTGCACCGCGGTGGCGGACGGAAAAGGCCAGAAGCCGACTACCGGCACGGGGCTGCCGGTGTGGCAAGCAAGACTGCTTGCTCCACGACGAGGCCGATGTGGCAATCCTGGCGACATGCTCCACTTTGCGGCGGCCGCTTGAGGTGGAGGGCGCAGTCTTGCAAGCGGCACCCCGAAGCAAGCGGAGGTGTCGCTTGCTCAGACCGCACTAGGAGGGGCCAAGCCGCTTGAGCTTCAGATTGCGGAACTCGATCCGCTTGTCCTGATTGTGCTGCAAGAGAATGTAGCCTTCCCTGCTCTTGCTGTCGCGGGCATCCAGAATGGTTTCGCCGTCCAGCACGATGACATAGTGGTCCCCGTGCGCCGTAATCTCAAACGTGTGCCAGACGTCCGGCGCAGGCTTCACCGGCTTGGCCTTGACGTGGAAGACCAGACTGCCGGTCGGAAACTCAGGGTGATCGTTCCAAATCTGAATTTCGTAACCGGTGGTCGCCGGCTGCCCCTGCAAGGCGGAGCGGATGAAAATGCCGCTGTTGCCGTCCGCGCCCTGCCGCCAATCGGCCTTCAGGATGAAATCTGAAAAGGGAGTCTCGTAGCGCAGGTTCACGGCCGGACCCTGATCGGCCACAAGCACGCCATTCTCGGCGCGCCACACGGAACGGCCGCCCTGGTCCCAGCCGTTCAAGCTGCGGCCGTCGAACAAGAGAATCCAGCCTTCCGCCTTCTCCCGAGCGGTCAACGCGTTGTCCTGAGCAAAACCGGCCGCCGCGAAAAACGCGAACAGGATAGCAAGAATCGCACGCATCATCCTCTCATGATAGCGCGCCCGCGGTTTTGTTCAGGCATTGCCGCGATTCGGATCCCCCGCTTCGCGGCGTTTACGGCGCGGCAGAAGAGTTCAACGGCCGACAGCCTCGAAGTATCCGTGCGCCAGCTCCGGCTTCACCTCCAGCGCCTTGCGCCAGCAGCTCCGCGCTTCCTCCTCCCCGCCGAGCGATTGGAGCGCGTGCCCCAGATTCAACAACGCCTCGGCAAAGTCCGGCTGCATGGCCAGCGCCTCCCGGTAATGCCGCGCGGCTTCTTCCATGAGTCCCTGCTTTTGGCAAAGCAGGCCGGTGTTGTACAGCAACTCCGGACTGCGCTCGCCGAGTTCGATCAGCCGGCGGTGCGCCGCCAGCGCGGCCGCGTGGTCCTCTTCCTCCAGGGCCAGCGCCGCCAACCCGCGCAGCGCGTCGGCCGAGTCCGGCTGCGCGGCCAGCACCTGCTCGAAACAACGCCGGGCGGCGGCGGTGTCGCCGGCCCTCCAGTGCGCGATGCCCAGGTTCAACCGTGCCTCGTGCCAGCCCGGCCGGTTCTTCAGGCAGATCTCAAACGCCTCGGCGCTGCCCCGGAAATCGCCGCGCTGGAGGCGGGAATAGCCCAGCCGGAAGCGGGCCTCGTCCCATTTCGGGTTGCCTTCCAGCAGTTTCGCGTACAGACTTTCGGCCGCGGCGTGCTCCTCGGACTGCTCGAGCACTAGAGCCAGGTTCCATTGCGCCGCCGCCTGCTCCGGATCCAATCGCAGCGCCTTCTCGTAGGCCGCCCGCGCCTCAGCCAGCTCTCCCTGCTCCTGGCGGACGATGCCGAGATTGACCAGCGCCTGGGGCGAGTCCGCGCGGATGCGAACCGCCTGCTCGTAGGCGCGGCCCGCTTCCTCCAGCCGTCCCGCCTTCTGGTGCGCCACTCCCAGATTGAACCATCCCTCGAAGTGATCCGGCGCCACCTCCACCAGCCTCGCGCAGTAGCGCGCCGCGGCTTCGAGATCTCCCGAGGCCAGGGCCGAGGCCGCCAGCCCTTCCAGCGCCGCCTGCGACTGCGGCCGCACCGCCAGAAGTTGCTCGGCGCTTTCCCGAACCCGCGCCGGATCCTTGCGGGCCATCTCGATGGCGATAAGGTTCACTAAGCAGTCTTCGGCCTGCGGGTTGCGCTGAAGGATGCGGCGGTACAGGGTTCCGGCCTCGTCGAAGCGCCCGGCCAGTTGCAGCGTCACCGCCTTGCCGAACAAGGCGGCCTCTTGGCTCGGCTTCTGGTTCAGGCACTGGTCGAAGGCCTCCAAAGCCGCCTCCAAGCGTCCAAGCTGGAGGTGGCAGATGCCGATGCCCAAGTGCGCCTCGCTCCGGGCAGGATCCGCTTCCAGCGCCCGCCGGAAGCGCTCGATGGCTTCCTCCCAGCGGCCCAGCTTCTCCAAGCACACGGCCAGGTTAAAAGATGCCGTGCGGTGCGCGGGCTCCAGCTGGATCAGCTTCCAGTAGCTGGAGGCGGCTTCATTGTATTGCCCTAACTGAAAGTGGATGTGGCCGAGCGAAGAGTAGATTTCGCCGTCCTTCTCCCCCCGCTCCAGGGCTGAGTAGAGTTCGTTCAGGGCCTCGGCGGGCTTGCCGTCCAGATGCAGGGAAACGGCCCGCGCCAGGGCGTGGGACGCGCCACGCCGTTCCGAATGGACCTGGAGATCGCTGCCGATGCCGCCGGCGGCCGGATTCCAGGATTGAGTCGTCGCAGCTCTTCTCGGATTCATTGGGATTTCGTTGCACTCCTTGTCTCCAAAGCGCTGGGAAATAGATAGGCGCAGATCCGGCCGACGAAATCTTCTTTCTGGCTCAGTTTCATCCAGTAGATGCGCGCCCGTTCGCCGCTGTCGGCGAAGAAACCAAAACCTCCGGAGCGGAACAGATCATCGCGCCAGAAGTCCACCAACTGCCCTTCGATCGCGGTCGAAAAATCGCTGCCGTTGGCCGAGATTTGCACGCGGTACGGAACGCCGTCGTGAAGCATGACGCGGATCGGGATCTCAACGCGCGGCCCCGGCTCACCGCCCACCACCGCGTAGCGCACCAGCGAGAACAGCGGCAGCGGGCCGGAACGGACCAGCCGGATTTTCGCCGCGTAGTAGTTGTGCTCGTCCTTGGCCCGGTAGGCCCAGCTCACCGCCTGGCGCTCGATCTGCACCAGGAATTCGACCCGGTAGTTGTCCATTTTCATGGAAGGCTCAAACAGCGCCAGCTTTCCGGGACGGACGTAGCCCGCCTTTTCTATGCGCCAGCTCCGGCTCCAATCGCCCTGCCCGCGCCAGTCCCGCATGCCCGTTTTGAAATCCTCCTCGATTTCCACCGCGGCACGGCTCCGAATGGTCTCCTGGAGGCGTCCCAGGCGCGAACCCAGCAGATCGGCCACCGCCATGCCCGGGAAGGCCGCCCACAAGAACAGCATCAGGCCTGCGCCGGCTGTAGCGTATCGGACATAGCCTGGAATCCGGTCCCAAAAGTGCACCAGATTGTGCAGCCAATGCACCACGGGCTCTTCGACCGGCCTTAGATACTCGAACGTCTCGACAATGTTCAACGCATTGCGCCGGTGGAGCAACGAAGGCGGCGCAAAGGGGGATGCCCCGAAGGCGATCGGCGAGCAGCGCCGGTCGCGGGCCGCCACTCGTTGGGCCGGCTTCGGTTCGGACAAGGGCGTGCCGGGGACCTGACCGTACCGGAAAAGCGAAGCTAGGGCGGGCAGTAACGCGCTGGCGCCAAATCCCGGCGCCGACGCAGCGCCTAAAGGTTTGGCCGGCAGCATCTTGCCCGCCGGCGCCTGCGCCGCAGGAGGCGCTTCTTTCGGCGCGGGACGCCCGGTGACGGGAGTGAGAGCGGGCTTTCGCAGCGGAGGCGAATCAAAGGCCAGCGGAGTGTGCGCCGCGCTGGCCATCGTCCGGGCCGCGGGAGCGGGCGCGTCCAGTTGGCAGGGGCCGCGGGCCCGTAACCGCGCCACAAGGACCGGCTGCGGACCCGCGGCCTGAGGGAGGACCCAACGGGGAGCTTGCCAGCCTATTGATTCCACGAGCAAAGGCGAGGACGGCAGGGACCGTGCAGCAAGGCTTACTCGTCGCGGCTCCAGGCACGGCTTGTGGCTGCGCAACCTCCAGGCCGGCTGCGGATCGCCCAAGGGGCTATCGAGCAGGGGCGCCTTGAAGCAAGGCCTTACGACGGGAGCCCTCATGGGCGCCGGATGCAGCCAGCCGGGCCGAAGGCCCGCGGCGCCAACAGGCGTCCCTGAGGATGGCATGGGGCACGGTCCAGTTTGCCGGAACGCCGGGGTGTTCAACACGCCGACTTGGAGCGAGGCGCCGCGCAGCGATTGGATCCCAGCGCGGCGAGCCAGAAGCCCGAGCGGCGCCGCCATCTGGGGGGCGACGGGCAAACTCGCCGGACGGCAGAAACGGAAGACGCCGCCTGCCGGCAGGCGGAAACCGGCCACCGGCAAGTCCGGCGCTCCCGGGCGGGATGAGGAAGCGGAGGAATTCCCTCCGCCCGGCTCCGCGGTAAGACGCTTCAGCGCCAGCTGAGTGAGCTTCTTGTAACGCAGGCGGTGTTGCCTCGAACAGAACTCGCCGTCGGTGAGTTCTTTCAAAACGCTGAGCTGTTTGCCGCAATACAGGCACTGCATAGGGCTCTACCGGCCTGATTGCGGTCCGCTCCTCGAAGCCGGACCGCAGGGAGACAGCCGGGCGCCGAACCCGGCGTCGTACCGGAATCCCGTCACCCAGATGCAACTCGCGCTTTTCACCGCGATGCCTATCTCCCCGAGTCCCACCATAAGGCCTTCCCCGCCCACGGGCAAGACCGGAAAAGGCTATTAGGACGTTGTAGTCCAACGTTAACAGTAGCGTTTGCGGACACGGCCTCCGCTGCTCGGCTTATCGGAGGCGTCCAGGGTGAGCCGATAGGAAAGATGACTGAGGCAGCCCGGCGAAATCACCCCGCCCTGGGGGAGGGAGGAGCTGCGCAGGACCGCTCACATGGGCGGCGGGAGGGTCAGTGCAGCCTTTTCGAGAGCCTTCTC
>Ga0272446_1002922_pt1 | contig 22401 bp, 21 predicted proteins | sample YNPCB0061_FD_194587 | JGI IMG/M metagenome (GOLD analysis project Ga0272446, IMG submission 194587) | Hot spring microbial mat communities from Yellowstone National Park, WY, United States - YNP-CB-006-1 | ecosystem: Environmental > Aquatic > Thermal springs > Hot (42-90C) > Sediment | place... | reverse complement strand
CAGCTTATGCCGCACGCCACGAGGGCTTCGGGGATCGGGAAACTCCACAAAATGTCGTAAGACACTGGATACCTCAATCTCTCTCATGCCCTAGCCTAAAGCATTACAGGACTTTGCGGTTGCCCTGTACCTGCGCCCCAGCCGGAAGCATCCAAACATCTGGCGTTTTGTTGTCAGGAAGAAACCAGCCAAAGCGGGCTATTGGGCAAAAAAAGGAAAAGCCTGGCCTGGCACACGGCAGTAGGCATAAACTAGAGCCATGCGCACCCTGGTGTTGGCCCTGCTGCTGGGTAGCTCTGCCCTGGCCCAGCTTTGCGACCAGCCTTTCTCCCCCACCCGCCCTGGCTGGGAATGGCAGTACCGGGTAACGGGCGAACGCTCGAGCACCTATTCGATCCGCAAAACCAGCATCACCGACAGCAGTTTTGTCCAGGTGCGCCAAGGCCCAAGCGGAAAGGAAGAAACCACCTACCGCTGTACCCCAGAAGGCATCGCTCCGGCAGACTTTGGCACCCAGGGCGGCGGACGTGTAGAAGCCGGAGCACAGCCCATCAGCTACGACCTGGACGTAGTAAAGGTAACTGGCGTAGCCATCCCTGACTACGACCGCTGGGGCATTGGCAGCAGCTGGAAGCTGGTGCTGGAGATACGGGGTAATGGGCAGCAGGGCCCTTTGCGCTTCTAGGTTAGCGGTACCCTCGAGACCACCTACCGGGTGGTGGCCCAGGAAACCATCACCACCCCCGCAGGCCGCTTTATGGCCTACAAGCTACAAACCACCTTTGTAACCCGGATGCGGGCCAGCGCCGGACCGCTGAGCCTACCGCTTAACTTCGAAAGCCAGGGCACAAGCTGGTACGCCGAGAATGTGGGCCTGGTCAAGAACATCCAGAAAACCCGCGACGGCGAAACCGTGACCGAGCTGGTGGCTTTACGTAAGTGAGCCAAAGCGCTTAGGTAGGGTTGGATGCGCTCAGGGGCAGGTAGGCCGCAGCCGGAAGGCTTAGCTGGCTTTGTGGGATGCACGAGTGGGTACGCCAGGCCGCCAGGGCAATCATGGCGCCGTTATCGGTGGCAAGGCCCTTAGGGGGAAAAAGCAACCTAAGGCCTGCCGCCTGCAAGCGGGCCCTGAGCGTGGCATTCTGCGCCACCCCTCCGGTTACCAACAAGGTGGTGAGGCCCGTATGCTGGGCCGCCCTGGTCACGACCTGAACAATGTGCTCGACCACAACCTGCTGGAACTTAGCGGCAATGTCAGCCGGGGCATAGCCTTTTTCCAAAGCCCTGGCCACGGCCGTTTTTAACCCAGAGAAGCTGAAAGCAAAACCTTCCTGACCCTGGAGCGGTACTGCGAGTGGAACCTTGCTGGCATCGCCCTGTCGGGCAAGTTTTTCGATTTCCGGCCCCCCCGGATAGCCCAGCCCTAAGAGCCGGGCCGACTTGTCGAAAGCCTCCCCTGCCGCATCGTCGAGGGTTGCACCAATCAGTTTGTATTCACCCCAGCTTCTAACCTCAAATAGGTGGGTGTGGCCCCCCGAGGCAACCAGGGCCAGAAAAGGCGGTTCAACCTCGGGGTGTTGGGCCAGCGCGGCGTAGATGTGGCCCTCGAGGTGGTGCACCGCCACAAAAGGCTTTCCCAGGGCAAAGGCCAGCCCCTTGCCGTAGGTGTAGCCCACCAGCAAAGCCCCGATTAAGCCGGGCCCCCGGGTCGCGGCAATCAGCTCGAGGTCGCATACCCCGATGCCCGCCTGGGTCAGGGCCTGCTGTACCAGACCATCGATGACCTGGGTGTGTTCGCGCGAAGCCAGCTCGGGCACCACCCCCCCGTAGCGCTGGTGTAGCAGGGTTTGTGAGGCCACCAGGTTGACCACCACACTCCCATCGCGCACCAGGCCCACACCGGTATCGTCGCAGGAGGTATCGATGCCCAGAATCCACACAACCCGATTTTCTCTTGCTAACCCCACGGAGGTCAATAATAATCCTGGTATGGATAACCCCGTAATGGTTTTCAAAGTCACTTTGAAGGATATCTTCAAGCGCGCCAAGGAAAAGCCCTATCGGTTGATTGCCATTGAGTCCAGCGATACCCTCTACGATCTGGCCTCCGCCATTGTGGACAGCTTCGATTTCGACTTCGACCACGCCTTTGGCTTTTACGACAACCTCAAAAACCCCTACAACTCCAGGGTTCAGTATGAGTTTTTCGACGAAGACGAGGATGACGAGGAAGAACTGAGCGAGGCTGAAGAGGCGTATTACAACGCCCTCGCAGAAGCAGAGGAGGAATTACGTCAACGGATTATGCAAGCCACCCTTCAGGTGATAAAGGACACCCTGTTGCCCCGAGTTGCCCCTCATCTGCGCAAGGAGGTCGAGGAGCTCATCGAGGAAGAAACAGCTCGGATCGAGGCCGACAGCAGGATGGAAGCTGAATTGCTCGAGGTGCTCGAGTCTGCCGCGGAAAAGCCATCTTCCGAGGCCATGCAGGCGCTGCTTCAGTTTTTGCCAACCGAAGAGCCGATAACCCGCAGCGTGAAAAAAACCAGCGTAGCTGAGGTCTTTACACAGCCCGGTCACAAAATGCTATTTCTTTTTGATTATGGCGATGACTGGCGATTTGAGGTGGAGCTAGTACGAACTGAGCCCCGTCAGAGCAAGCTTAGCTATCCCTCTGTTTTGCAGCGTGTGGGTAAGGCACCAAGGCAGTATGGTGATTTCTAAAATACCAAGGCCCAAGAGCGCTCTTCATGGTTCTTGAGCCTCCTGCCAATCTTTGCTCCTGTGTCCCGCGAAGAGTGCGGTAGGATTCAGCAAGCATGTGTTGAGCAGGCTTCGGGCTATACTTTACCTTGTGCGAGCTACCCTCGAAGCCCTGGAAACTTCTCTCAAGAGCGTTCTGTTCGGGCAGGAGCAGGTCATCCGCGAGCTGCTGGCTACCGCCGTTGCGGGCGGACACGCCCTACTGGAGGGGCTGCCGGGGCTGGGTAAAACCCTACTAGCCAAAGCATTTGCCGAAGCCAGCGGCCTTTCCTACCGCCGCATTCAGTTCACCCCAGATCTGCTGCCCGCCGATGTGACCGGAACCGAGATCCTGGAGGACGGCAGGTTTGTTTTTCGTCGGGGGCCCATTTTTGCCCAGGTGGTGCTGGCCGACGAGATCAACCGGGCCACCCCCAAGACCCAGTCTGCCCTGCTGGAAGCCATGCAGGAGCGGGGCGTGACGGTGAGCGGAACCCGTTATGCCCTGCCCGAGCCCTTCATCGTGCTGGCCACGCAGAACCCGTTGGAGCTCGAGGGCACCTACCCCCTGCCCGAGGCCCAGCTCGACCGCTTTATGGCCAAGATTACCGTACAGGCCCCGCCCAGAACCACCTGGATCCGGATTCTTTCAGAAGAACCTGCGGTGCCCCAGCCGGTGGAAGGACTGGACCTGCTGGGAGCCCGCGCCGAAGCGCAGCAGGTTGTGGTCAGCCAGCCCGCCCTCGAGGCCATTGCCAACACCGCGCAGCTAGCGGGCGAAGAGAAGCACCTGCGCATGGGGCTCTCACCCCGTGGGGCCAAGGCCTGGCTGGCTCTGGCAAAAGCCCTGGCCTACCTCGAGGGCCGCGCCCACCTCGACTGGGAAGACCTGCGCAGTGCGGCCATGCCGGCCCTCTCCCACCGGCTGCTCCTAACCGAAGAGGCCCAGTTTGAGGGTATTCAAATCGCCCAGATTATCCAGGACTTGCTGCGGCGCACCATGCCTAAGTAGCCCCTAGCTGCGCGTAGGCAAGCGCTGTAGCAGCTTTTTAGGCATTTTGCAGACCATGGTGTAGGCCGGGTCGAAGACGTTGCCCAGATCGTAGCGCACGCACTGGCCCAGCAGTTGCGAGGCCCCCTGAATATCCAGCCCGTACTGGGTGGTGAGCCAGCGCAGCATCTCACTGGTAGCGTGCTGCACGCACTGGTCGAGGGGTCGGGCGTTGCCCACGGTGAAGATGTACTCCCTGTCCTCTCCCCTGGGCCAGCGGATATGCTGGCCTTTGATGAGGTCTACCGAAAACTGCACGTCCATGGAAATCTCGAGGCCGGTTCCGGCAATTTCGCCGTCCCCCTGTAAGGCGTGTCCGTCGCCAAGGAAAAACAGGGCCCCTTCCACCTGCACAGGAAAATAAGCCGTGACTCCCTCTTTGAACCCCCGGTAGTCCATGTTGCCACCGTGCGGCCCAGAAGTGGCGGTGGAGATGGCCTCGCCCCGGCTGGGCGCCACTCCAAAACAGCCCAGCATGGGCTCCAGCGGGAGCTCGAGGCCCTCCAGGCCCCTCACCGTCGAACGCAGCCGTGCGGTATTGCTCGCAAGATCCACCTCCCAGTCCAGCCAGCGCCCGGAACCCCGGGCCTGGGCCAGCACAGGCACATCCTCGGGGTCGACCACATTGGCGGCCAGGACTGCCCCCGACCAGGCTTGGTTACGGTTTGGCCTGAGCTGTTCCAGCCGCACCACCAGGGTATCGCCCGGCATAGCCCCTTCGACGTAAAAAGGCCCGGTCATGGGGTTGCCCCTGGGGGTTACCTGCTGCAGGGTCCGATCCTGACCCGCCGCATCCACGCAGGTGGTTCGTACCGTATCGCCCAGCGCGATATGTAGTACTGGCGGGTGAGCGCCGAAGGTGTGGTGGTAATAAGTCGGCTCGAAGACATGGGTGGGCATAACGCCCCCAGCATACGCCCCCAATCCACATTCTTCTGGGATTTGTGGGTAACATAACCTCATGTCGAACCGCTACATCGGTCAACCCATGAAGCGCCTGGAGGACGGCAAGCTGGTGCGGGGCCAGGGGCAGTACCTGGCCGACCTGAAGTCCGAGCATCTGCTGCACCTGGCCCTGGTGCGAAGCCCCTATGCCCATGCCCGGCTGGTCTCGGTAGATGCCTCCGAAGCCACAAAACTACCGGGCGTGGTCGGGGTGTATACCGCAAGCGACCTTCCCGAGCTCTTTGCCCCGGCCTCGCTGCCGCGCGATGCCCAAGGCGTTTTGCATCCGATGCTGGCGCGTGAGCGGGTGCGGTACGTGGGAGAGCCGGTGGTGGCCGTGCTGGCGACCTCCGAGGCCCTGGCCCAGGATGCAGCCCAGCAGGTGTTTGTGGATTACGAACCCCTCCCGGCCTACCCCGAGCCGCAGCAGGCCCTCTCGGCCCCCGCCATTCACCCTCACCTACAAAGCAACATCGCCCTCACGCGCAAAACCGTCGCGGGTGAGGTGGCCCCGGCTTTTGCCCAAGCTCACAAGGTGGTACGCGGGCGGCTGGTACAGCAGCGGGTGGCCCCCAGCGCGATGGAGCCCAGGGGCGTGCTGGCGAGTTGGGACGGCATCCGCGAGGCGCTTACGCTCTGGTCGAGTACCCAGATGCCCCACGACCTGCGCAGTGCCGTAGCCGAAAGGCTGGGCCTGGCCGAGAACCAGGTGCGGGTCATCACCCCCGATGTGGGCGGGGCCTTTGGGGCCAAGATTAACGTCTACCCCGAGGAAATCCTGGTGGCCTACCTGGCCCGACACCTGGGCCAGAGCGTGCGCTGGGTGGAAGGGCGCGGCGAGAGCTTTAATGCCACCATCCACGGGCGGGCCCAGGTGGCCGAGCTGGAGATGGCTTTCGATGCCGAAGGAAAAATATTGGGCCTGCGCGGACGGGTGCTGGCCGACCTGGGGGCTTACGCCCTCGAGACCACCCTGGGCAACGCCCCTGGCACCATCCTGATGCTCCAGGGCCCCTACGAAATACCGGCGCTGGAGCTCGAGCTCCAGGCCGTCTACACCAACGCCACCCCCACCGGAGCCTACCGGGGGGCCGGGCGGCCCGAGGCCACCTACTACCTCGAGCGCCTGATGGACATGGGCGCGCGCGAGCTGGGGCTCGACCCCGCCGAGATTCGCCGCAAGAACTTTATTGCTGGCCCCTTCCCCTACAAAACCCGTACCGGGGCCAAATACGACTCCGGGGCCTACCTCGAGGTGCTGGACAAGCTGCTCGAGGTGAGCAACTACGCACAGCTTCGAGCCGAGCAGGCCCAGGCCCGAAGCCAGGGCCGCCTGGTGGGACTGGGGCTTTGCAGCTACGTCGAGATTACCGGCTATGGCTGGGACACCGGCGGGGTGCGGATTAATCCCGATGGCAGCGCAGTGGTGTTCACCGGCACCTCACCCCACGGCCAGGGCACCCAGAACGCCTTTGTGCAGATTGTGGCCGAGCGGCTGGGCCTTTTGCCCGAGCGCATTCGCGTGGTGCAGGGCGATACCCTGGCTATTCCCTATGGCATGGGCACGGCGGGCAGCCGCACCCTCTCGGTGGGGGGCTCGGCGGTGCTGAAGGCCGCCGACCTGGTACGCGACAAAATGGTTCGCGTCGCGGCCCACCTGCTCGAGGCGGCCCCCGAAGACATCGAGCTGCTCGAGCAGGGCTGGGGGGTGCGCGGCACCGACAAAGCGGTTGGACTTGAGCAGATTCTTGCTGCTGCCTTCAACCCCCGCAAACTGCCCGCGGGTCTGGAGCCGGGGCTCGAGGGCCACGCCAGCTTCTCCCTTAGAGAGGCCAACTATCCCTTTGGGGCCCACCTGGCCATGGTCGAGGTAGACCCCGAGACCGGCCAGGTCAGAATCCTCCGCTACATCGCGGTGGACGACTGCGGGGTGGTGGTCAACCCGCTGCTTTTTGAGGGTCAGCAGCACGGCGGCATCGCCCAGGGCATCGGGCAGGCCCTCTACGAAGGCGTCGTATACGACCAAGAAGGGCAGAACCGCACTGCCAACTACCTGGAGTACGCCCTGCCCAAAGCCGATCAGATCCCCCCCATGGAGCCGCACCGCCACCAAACCCCCTCCCCCACCAACCCCCTGGGCGTGAAGGGCGTGGGCGAGGCGGGGGCCATTGCGGCCACTCCGGCGGTGGTCAATGCGGTGCTGGACGCACTGGGCATCGCCCATCTGGATATGCCGCTTACCCCGGAGAAGGTCTGGCGGGCCCTGCGGCAGTAAGCGGGCCACAGGGGATGGCGGTCGTCTATGACGACCTCGGCGTGCCTTTTGTAATCGGGCTTGCAATCTTTTTTTTATAGATAAATATTTTAGGCTTAAAGCAAAAGCGGGGGCCAGCATGAACCAGACCCAAAGGGCTAGAGCGATACGGAGGCAGCGGTGAGGATTGTCTGCATCGGCGGTGGGCCAGCGGGGCTTTATTTCGCCCTGCTGATGAAGAAGCAAAACCCCGCCCACCAGATCACGGTGCTCGAGCGCAACCGCCCGGACGATACCTTCGGCTGGGGGGTGGTCTTCTCCGACCAGACCCTGGGCAACCTGGAAAAAGCCGACTACCCCACCTACCTCCAGGTTAGCCGGGCTTTCCACCACTGGGATGACATCGAAGTGCATTTCAAGGGGCGCACGATTTGCTCCTCGGGCCACGGCTTCATTGGCATTGGGCGGCAGAGGCTGTTGAACATCCTGCAAGACCGCTGCCGCGAGTTAGGGGTTCATCTGGTCTTTCAGACCGAAGTCGCCGATGATGAAGCCATTGCCAGGGAGTACAGGGCCGACCTGGTCATCGCCGCCGATGGCATCAACAGCCGCATCCGCAAAAAGTACGAACCTACCTACCAGCCCGACATCGAACTGCGTAAGTGCCGCTTCGTCTGGCTGGGCACCCACCAGCCTTTTCCGGCCTTCACCTTTGCCTTCGAAAAGACCGAGTGGGGCTGGTTCCAGGCCCACGCCTACCAGTTCGACGAACACACCTCGACCTTCATCGTGGAGACACCCGAAGAGGTCTGGCAGAAGGCGGGCCTGGGCCAGATGAGCCAGGAGGAGGGCATCGCCTTCTGTGAGCGGCTTTTCGCCAAGTATCTGGGCGGGCACAAACTGATGTCCAACGCCGCTCACCTGCGCGGTTCGGCCATCTGGATCAAGTTTCCCCGGGTGGTCTGCCAGCGCTGGGTGCACTGGAACGGCAAGGTGCCGGTGGTGTTGATGGGCGACGCCGCCCACACCGCCCACTTCTCGATTGGCAGCGGCACCAAGCTGGCCCTGGAGGACGCCATCGAGCTGGCCCGCACCTTCGAGCGGCTGGGCGATACCCCGGATAAGCTCGAGGAGGTGCTGGAAACCTACCAGGAGGTGCGGCAGATAGAGGTGCTGAAGCTGCAAAACGCCGCCCGCAACTCCACCGAGTGGTTCGAGAACGTGGAGCGCTACAGCCACTTTGAAGCCGAGCAGTTCGCCTATAGCCTGCTCACCCGCTCGCAGCGCATCTCCCACGAGAACCTGCGCTTGCGCGACCGCAAGTACCTCGAGGGTTACGAGGCCTGGCTGGCGCAAAAATCCGGCCTGCCCGCCAAGCCCATTCCGCCCATGTTTACGCCCTTTCGGCTGCGGGGCCTTACGCTCAAAAACCGGGTGGTGGTCTCGCCCATGGCCATGTACTCGGCCAAAGATGGGCTGGTGAACGACTTCCACCTGGTGCACCTGGGGGCGCGGGCTCTGGGTGGGGCGGCTTTGGTCTTCACCGAGATGACCGCCCCCTCACCCGACGGGCGCATCACCCCGGGCTGTGCGGGGCTGTACAGCGAAGCGCACATGCTGGCTTACAAGCGCATCGTGGACTTCGTGCACCAGCACAGCGATGCCAAGATCGGGCTCCAGCTGGGGCACGCCGGGCCCAAGGGCTCGACCCAGGTGGGCTGGGAGGCCCAGGACGAGCCCCTGCCGGAAGGCAACTGGCCGCTGCTGGCCCCCTCGCCCATCCCCTACGGCCCCAATAATCAGATTCCCCGCGCGATGACCCTGGAAGACATGGAGCGGGTCAAGGCCGACTTCGTGCGGGCGGCCTTGTGGGGTGTGGAGGCAGGTTTCGACTGGCTCGAGCTGCACTGCGCCCACGGCTACCTGCTCTCGGCCTTCATCTGCCCCCTAACCAACCACCGTACCGACGCGTATGGGGGCAGCCTGGAGAACCGCTGCCGCTACCCCCTCGAGGTCTTCCGGGCTTTGCGCGCGGTCTGGCCTGAGCACTTGCCCATGTCGGTGCGGATTTCCGCCCACGACTGGGCCCCCGGCGGCAACACCCCCGACGACGCGGTAGAGATTGCCCGCCTGTTCAAGGAGGCCGGGTGCGACCTGATCGATGTCTCCTCGGGGCAGACCACCCGCCAGGCCAGGCCGGTGTACGGGCGGATGTACCAGACCCCCTTCGCCGACCGCATCCGCAACGAGGTGGGCATCGCCACCATGGCAGTGGGGGCCATCTACGAGGCCGACCACGTGAACTCCATCATCGCCGCCGGGCGGGCCGACCTGTGCGCCATCGCCCGCCCGCACCTGGCCGACCCCCACTGGACCCTGAACCATGCCGCGCGGCTGGGCTACACCGAGGTGGTCTGGCCCAAACAGTACCTCTCGGGCAAGGCCCAGATCGAGCGCAACCTGGCCCGGGCCTCGCTCGAGCGGGCCGAGGAGCTGGCCATCCGATGAACACGCAGTCGCTCGCGGGAAAACACGCCGTCGTGACCGGCGCTGGGCGCGGCATTGGGGCGGCCATCGCGGCGGCTTTGGCCCAGGCGGGGGCCAGGCTCACGCTGATGGGGCGCAACCGGGCGCAGTTGGAAGCGCAGGCCGGGAAGCTCGCCACCGAGGTTCACGTGGAAACCTGCGACGTAACCGATCCGGAGAATGTGCAGAGGGCCTTCGGCGGCGCAGCGTGTGCGCTGGGGGACGTATCGATCCTGGTCAACAACGCCGGGCAGGCCGAGAGCCAGCCCTTCACCAAAACCGATCTGGGGCTATGGGAAAGGATGCTGGCGGTAAACCTGACCGGAACGTTTTTGTGCACCCAGGCCGCGCTGCCGGGGATGCTGGCCGCAGGCTGGGGCCGCATCGTCAACATCGCCAGCACCGCCGGACTCAAGGGCTACCCCTACGTAAGCGCCTACTGCGTGGCCAAGCACGGGGTGATCGGCCTGACCCGTTCCCTGGCGCTCGAGCTAGCCAGAAAAAACATCACCGTCAACGCGGTCTGCCCCGGCTACACCCAGACCGGCCTGCTCGAGGCCAGCCTGGCCCAGATCGTGCAGAAAACCGGGCGCAGCACGGAGGAGGCCCGGGCCGAACTGGTGCGCCACAACCCCCAGGGGCGGCTGGTGGAGCCGCAGGAAGTCGCGCAGGCCGTACTGTGGCTGTGCCTGCCGGAATCGGCAGCCATTAACGGACAGGCCATCGCCATTGCAGGAGGAGAGGTGTAGATGCTCACGATGGAAAAAGACCTCGAGACCCGCCTGGCCAACGACCACCACCAGGCCATCCGGCTCTGGCTACGGATGCTCACCTGCACCAACCGCATCACCAGTAAAATCCGCAGCCGCCTGCGGGAAAACTTCAAGACCACCCTGCCCCGCTTCGACCTCTTAGCCCAGCTCGAGCGCCACCCGGAGGGCCTGAAGATGAGCGAACTTTCAAAGCGGATGATGGTCACGACCGGCAACATCACGGGGATTACCGACCAGCTCGAGGCCGAAGGTCTGGTACGGCGCGAGGTAGATAAAAGCGACCGGCGCTCCTTCGTGGTCAAGCTCACCCCCGAGGGGCAGCGCCTGTTTGGGGAGATGGCAGCAGTGCACGAGGGCTGGGTGATCGAGCTATTCGAGGGGCTCTCGAGCGAGGAAAAAGAGACCCTCTACGCCCTCTTGGGCAAGCTCAAGCAACACCTGAACGGAAAGGAGGCCCGATGAAAGAGAAGCGGCGGGTGGATGGGGCCTGTACCCTGGCCGACTATCCGGCCCAGCACTTCCGCTGGCAGGTCGAGGGCCGGGTAGCTACCCTTACCCTGAACCGGCCCGAGCGCAAAAACCCCCTGACCTTCGAGTCCTATGCCGAGCTGCGCGACCTCTTCCGGGCCCTGTCCTACGCCGAGGACGTGCGGGCGGTGGTGCTCAGCGGGGCCGGGGGCAACTTCTGCTCGGGCGGCGACGTCCACGAGATCATCGGCCCCCTGACCCGGATGGACACCCCCAGCCTGCTGGCCTTCACCCGCATGACCGGCGACCTGGTGCGGGCCATGCGGGCCTGCCCCCAGCCCATCATCAGCGCGGTGGACGGGGTTTGTGCGGGAGCCGGGGCCATTCTGGCCATGGCCTCGGACATCCGCTTTGGCACCGCCCAGAGCAAAACCCTTTTCCTGTTCAGTCGGGTGGGGCTGGCGGGCTGTGACATGGGGGCCTGCGCCATGCTACCGCGCATCATCGGGCAGGGCCGGGCCGCCGAGCTTTTGTACACAGGCCGGGCCATGAGCGGGGAGGAGGGCCTAGCCTGGGGCTTCTTCAACCGGCTGTGTGCGCCAGAGCAGCTACTGGAGGAAGCCCAGCAGTTTGCCCTCGAGCTGGCCAAAGGCCCCACCTTCGCCCACGCCATGACCAAGAAAATGCTGCACCAGGAGTGGAGCATGGGCTTAGACGAGGCCATCGAGGCCGAGGCCCAGGCCCAGGCTTTGTGCATGACCACCCAGGACTTCCACCGGGCTTACCAGGCCTTTGTGGCCAAAGAGACGCCGGTTTTCGAGGGGGATTGAATGCAGCGCGCACACCTCGAGTGGCCCTTCTTCGAAGCCCATCACCGCAAACTGGCCCAGGAGCTGCCGGCCTGGGCAGCGCACAAACTCACCCCGCAGGACGAGCACGACACCGATAAAGCCTGCCGCAGGCTCGTCCAAATGCTGGGCGAGGCGGGCTGGACACGCTACGCGGTGGGGGGGCAGGCCTACGGGGGAGCCTTTGAGACCATAGACACCCGCGCCGTCTGTCTCATCCGCGAGACCCTGGCCTACCACCAGGGCCTGGCCGACTTCGCCTTTGCCATGCAGGGGCTGGGCTCGGGCGCCATCACCTTGCATGGCACCCCTGAGCAGAAAGCCCGCTATCTGAGCCAGGTCGCCCAGGGCCGCCTCATCGCCGCATTTGCCCTTTCCGAACCCGAGGCGGGCTCCGATGTGGGGGCCCTCAGCACCAAGGCCCGCCCCGAAGGCCAGGCCTACGTGCTGAACGGACAGAAAACCTGGATCTCCAACGGCGGCATCGCCGACTTCTACGTGGTTTTCGCCCGCGCGCCGGGCAGCCAGGGCAGTAAAGGCATCTCGGCCTTTGTGGTGGAAGCCGATACGCCGGGTCTGAAGATCGCAGAGCGCCTCGAGGTCATGGCGCCGCACCCGCTGGCCACCTTGCGCTTTGAGGATTGCCGGGTTGACAAAAGCCAGCTTCTGGGCGCGGAAGGCCAGGGCTTCAAGATCGCCATGCAGACCCTGGACATCTTTCGTACTTCGGTCGCGGCAGCGGCTTTGGGCTTCGCCCGGCGCGCGCTGGATGAGGCTTTGCATCGCGCGACGCACCGCAAGATGTTCGGCCAGACCCTGGCCGACTTCCAGCTCACCCAGGCCCGCCTGGCCCAGATGGCCACTCAGGTAGACGCTGCGGCCCTGCTCACCTACCGTGCGGCCTGGCTGCGCGACCAGGGCCGGCAGGTCACGCAGGAGGCCGCCATGGCCAAGCTCTTCGCCACCGAGAATGCCCAACAGGTGATAGACGCGGCCTTGCAGCTATGGGGCGGGCTGGGCGTGACCCGGGGGCAGGTGGTGGAGTCGCTCTACCGCGAGATCCGGGCCCTGCGCATCTACGAAGGGGCCAGCGAGGTGCAGCAGCTCATCATCGCCAGGGAATTACTCAAGAATTTCAAGGAACCTCAGGTGAAAGGAGGGACTGGACATGGGGTATAGCGCCCACCTAGACAGCTTTGCCCGCGACAACCTGCCACCCAAAGCACAGTGGCCTGAGCTGATTTTTTCACTGCCGGAGCTAGAGTACCCCGAGCGGCTGAACTGCGCCAGCGAGCTGCTGGATCAGATGGCGGCCCAGCACCCCGATCAGCCTTGCGTGCGGGCCAACGGGCTGTGCTGGACCTACGGCGAGCTGCTCGAGCAGGCCAACCGCATGGCCCAGGTGCTCACCCAGGAAATGGGCCTGGTGCCGGGCAACCGGGTATTGTTGCGGGCACCCAACAACCCCCTGCTGGTAGCAGCCTGGTTTGCGGTGATGAAGGCTGGGGGCATTGCGGTCACAACCATGCCGCTCCTGCGGGCCAAGGAACTCACCGAGGTGGTGACCAAAGCCCAGGTCTCGCACGCCCTATGCGACGGGCGCTTGCGCGAGGAGTTGGACAACGCCCTGCCGAACTGCCCCACCCTAAAACAGGTGGTCTACTGGGGCGAAGGGGGTAGCTTGGAAGCCTTAATGGCGGGTAAGTCGGAGTTTTTCCAGAACGTAGACACCGCCAGCGATGACCCAGCCATCATCGCCTTCACTTCCGGCACCACCGGCAAGCCCAAGGGCTGCGTACACTTTCATCGTGACCTGCTGGCCATCTGCGATACCTTTGGCAAATACATTTTGCGGGCTAGCCCGGAGGATGTCTTTATCGGCAGTCCGCCTCTGGCTTTTACCTATGGGCTGGGTGGCCTGGTGCTCTTCCCCATGCGGATCGGGGCTCAGAGCGTGCTGCTGGAGCGGGCCAGCCCCGAACTCCTGCTGGCGGCCATCCCCGAGTTCAAGGCCAGCGTGGTCTTCACCTCCCCCACCGCCTACCGGGCCATGGCGCCCCTGGCCCAGCAGTACGACCTCTCCTCGCTGAAGAAGTGCGTCTCGGCGGGCGAGCCCCTGCCGGCTTCTACCCGTCGGCTCTGGAAGGAGCTCACCGGCATTGAGCTTATTGACGGCATCGGGGCCACCGAGATGCTGCACATCTTCATCTCCCACACCGAGGAAGCGGCCAGGCCAGGAGCCACCGGCAAGCCCGTGCCGGGCTACCAGGCCTGCGTACTGGACGAAGCGGGCAACCCCCTTCCCCCTGGCCAGATTGGCCGCCTGGCTGTAAAGGGCCCCACTGGCTGCCGCTACCTGGCCGACGAACGACAGCGCAACTATGTGCAGAACGGCTGGAACATCACCGGGGACACCTACTTGGTGGACGAGCAAGGCTACTTTGTCTACCAGGCCCGCAGCGACGATATGATCATCTCGGCAGGCTACAACATCGCCGGCCCCGAAGTGGAGGATGCCCTACTGCTCCACCCCGCAGTGGCGGAGTGTGCGGTAGTGGGCGTCCCAGACCCTGAACGGGGTCAGATTGTAAAAGCCTATGTGGTGCTGCAGCCTGGCCTCAACCCCTCCGCCGAGCTAGTGAAGGACTTGCAGGACTTCGTGAAGCAAAAAATTGCGCCCTATAAGTATCCGAGGGCCATCGAGTTCCGCTCGAGCCTGCCCCGCACCCAGACCGGTAAACTACAGCGGTACCTGCTTCGCAAAGAAGCCGAAGAGAAAAGGGTGTAGCTATGGAAAAGCTCGAGGATCGCTGGCAAGTCCTGCAACCCCCTGGATGGAAAGCGCCTAAGGGGTATGTCAACGGCATCGCAGCTAAGGGGCGCATGGTCTTCCTGGCTGGCATGGTCGGCTGGAACCACCAGGGTGTCTTTGAGTCCGACGACTTCGTCGAGCAGACCCGCCAGGCCTTGCAAAACATCGTCGAGACCCTGGCTGAGGCCGGTGGGAAGCCAGAGCACATCGTGCGACTCACCTGGTTTATTTTGAGCAAAGAGGAGTACCTAGCCCAGCTCGAGGCCCTGGGCCAGATCTACCGCCAGATTATGGGCCGTCACTACCCGGCCATGTCGGTGGTGGAAGTCCGGGCCCTCATCGAAGACCGCGCCAGGGTGGAGATCGAGGCCACGGCGGTCATCCCCGAGTAAGGAGACCTATGACTCTCGCCGAGATACAAGCCCTCGACCAAGTCGACCCCCTGGCCCCTAAGCGGGACGAGTTTTTGCTGCCCGAAGGGGTCATCTACCTGGACGGCAACTCGCTGGGGGCCCTGCCCAAACGGGTGGTGGCCCGCCTGGCGCAGGTGGTACAGCAAGAGTGGGGCCAGAGCCTGATCAAAAGCTGGAACACCCACGGCTGGATTGACCTGCCCCAGCGGGTGGGGGCCCGCATCGCCCGGCTGGTTGGGGCCGAACCGGACGAGGTGGTGGTGGCCGACTCCACCTCGGTGAACCTCTTTAAGGTGCTTCTGGCTGCGCTCGAGCTGCGCCCGGGGCGTAAGGTGATCCTCTCCGACATCGCCAACTTTCCCACCGACCTCTACATCGCCCAGGGCATCACCGAGCTGCTAAAGCGCCATGAACTGCGGCTGGTGTCCAAAGAGGAGATAGACAAAAGTCTGGACGAAGAGGTGGCGGTCTTGCTGCTCACCGAGGTGGACTACCGCACGGGCTACCGCTACGAGATGGCCCACCTGACCCGGCTGGCCCAGCAAAAAGGCGCGCTGGTGGTGTGGGATCTGGCCCACAGCGCCGGGGCTTTTCCGGTGCACCTGAACCAGGCGCAAGTAGATTTTGCGGTGGGCTGCGGCTACAAGTATCTGAACGGAGGCCCTGGTGCACCGGCTTTTCTGTTCGTGGCCCGACGGCATCAGGCGGCTACCCGTCCCTTCCTGACCGGCTGGATGGGGCACGCCGACCCCTTTGCCTTTAGCCCCGAATACCTGCCAGCCCAAGACCTACGCCGCCTGACGGTGGGCACCCCTGCCATTCTCTCACTGAGCGCCCTGGAGGCGGCCCTCGAGGTCTTCGAGGGCGTAGACATGGCCCTGGTGCGGCAGAAGTCGCTCCAGCTCAGCGACCTCTTTATCCGGTTAATGGAGCCCCTGGCCGCCCGCTACGGCTTCCAGCTAGCCACCCCGCTCGAGCACGCCCGGCGCGGCAGCCAGGTGGCTTACCGACACCCGGAAGGCTATGCCGTCATACAGGCCCTGATTGCCCAGGGGGTGGTGGGAGACTTCCGCGCCCCCGACATCCTGCGCTTTGGCTTCGCACCGCTTTACCTGCGCTTTGAGGATGTCTACCAGGCGGTGCAAAGGCTGGCCCAGGTCATGCAAAGCGGGCTTTGGAGGGAAGCGCGTTTCCAGGAAAGGGCCAAGGTGACCTGATGAAAGACACCACCTACCAAGCCGCCCACACCGACTTCAGACACCACCTGTCGTATGGCGACTACTTGCGTCTGGAGACACTTCTGGCCGCCCAGCAACCCCTCACCGAGGCCCACGACGAGATGCTGTTTATCGTTATTCATCAGGTACAGGAGCTCTGGATGAGGCTCATCATCCACGAGCTACAAAGCGCCATGGGGCTGCTGCAGCAGGGCATCGTGGATCCGGCCCTCAAAATGCTGGCCCGGGTCTGCCGGGCCCAGGAGCAGATGAGCGCCAGCTGGGAGGTGCTGGCCACCATGACCCCCTCGGACTACCTCCAATTCCGCTCGGCTTTTGGCCGGGCCTCGGGGTTTCAGTCGTACCAGTACCGCCTGATCGAGTTCTTGCTGGGCAACAAAGAACCCTTCATGACAAAACCCCACCAGCACAAACCCGAGCAGTACCGGAGGCTCGAGGCCGCCTTGCGCGCCCCCAGCCTGTACAACCTGGCACTTCGCTTGCTGGCCCAGAGCGGTCTTGCGCTGCCCGAGGCCGTGCTAAAGCGCGACTTCGCCAAACCCTACGAACCCCAGGAAGCCGTGGCCGAGGCCTGGCTTACGGTCTACCGGCAGCCTGAACGCTACTGGGATTTGTACTACCTGGCAGAAAAACTGGTGGATGTAGAGGTCAATTTCCGCCGCTGGCGCTTTAGCCACCTCACCACCGTCGAGCGCACCATCGGCCACAAAAAAGGCTCCGGGGGCACCGCCGGGGTGGCCTATCTCAAGCGGGCCCTCGAGATTGTGCTTTTCCCGGAGCTCTGGCAGGTACGCACCTTGCTTTGAACCACCCACTGAAAGGTTGATTTGTATGCAGAAGCCCCCAAGGTTACACTCCATAGCAACCCTACAAGCAGAGGTCAAGCTTATGGCTGAAGTGAAAATCCATCTGAACACACCGGAGGAGGCAAGATGAAAAAGTTGGTCTGGCTACTGGTTCTTTTGGGTGCAATTGGTTCTTTAGGTCTGGCTCAGCGCAGTGTGAAAATCGGTTTTGTCAGCACCCTCTCGGGCGGAGGGGCAGCCCTGGGGATCGACGTTCGCGATGGCTTCAACCTGGCCTTGCGCCACCTCAACAACCAGCTTGGGGGCCTGCCGGTAGAGGTTATCGTGGCAGACGACCAGCAAAACCCCGACGTAGCCCGCCAGGCCGTAGACCGCATGCTCAAGCGCGACCGGGTAGACTTCCTCACCGGCATCATCTTCTCCAACATCCTCCTGGCCGTGGGCGACGCCATCTTCGAGGAAAAGACCTTTTACATTAGCCCCAACGCCGGTCCCTCGGAGTATGCTGGGGAGCAGTGCAGCCCCTACTTCGTGAACGTAGCCTGGCAAAACGACAATCTGCACGAGGCCATGGGCCAGTATGTGCAGACCCGGCGCTTCGAGAACGTCTTTTTGTTAGCGCCCAACTACCCCGCCGGGCGCGACGCTCTTACTGGCTTCAAGCGCTACTTTAAAGGCCGGGTGGTGGCCGAAGTCTACCACCGGCTGAACCAGCTCGATTTCTCGGCGGAGATCGCCCAGATTCGCGCGACGCGACCCAAAGCGGTTTACGCCTTCGAGCCGGGGGCTATGGGCGTGAATTTCATTAAGCAGTACGCCGAGTCCGGCCTGCTGCGGGAAATTCCCCTTTTCCTGCCAGGCTTTTCGGCAGACGCCGACGTAATTCGAGCCGTGGGCCGGGCCCTGGTGGGCATCTACAATAGCTCGCAGTGGACTTTAGAACTCAACAACCCCATCAACCAGCGCTTCGTGGAGGACTTCCGCAAAACCTATGGCCGCATCCCCACCTTATACGCCTCACAGGGTTACGATGCAGCGCTGTTGCTGGACAGCGCTATCAAAGCCGTAGGGGGCGACCTAAGCAAGAAAGACGAGTTGCGCAAGGCCATGCTAGCGGGGTTCAACAGCACCCGTGGATTTATCCGCTTTAGCCCCAACGGTTACCCCATCCAGAACTATTACCTGCGTCAGGTCATCCAACAGCCAGGGGGCGAGATTGTAAACCGCCAGGTGGGTACCATCTTCACCAACCACCGCGATGCTTATGTGGACAGGTGCAGGTTAAGATAAGCCAACAGCAGCACCTCCCTATTGCCTATGCCACCAACCCTATTCGCAGAACAGGTTCTAAACGGTTTCCAGTTTGGCCTGATGCTCTTTTTGCTAGCAGCCGGCCTGACCCTGGTGTTGGGCATCATGGACACCATCAACCTGGCCCACGGCTCGCTGTATATGATCGGGGCCTACCTGACCGCTACTTTGGTCGGGGCCACCGGCAACTTCTGGCTGGCCGTGCCACTGGCCGTGCTGGGCACTGCCTTAGTCGGGATGCTGCTCGAGCTCAGCGTGCTGCGCCAGCTTTACCGGCGCGACCACCTTTCGCAGGTGCTGGCCACCTTTGCCTTAATTCTCATCATCAACGAGGTGGTGCGGATGATCTGGGGTTCGCAACCCCTGTTGCTCTCAGCACCTGAGGCGCTTTCTGGGCCGGTGGAGATTCTGCCCGGCCTGTACTACCCGGCCTTTCGCCTGGTCATCATCGGGGTCGGGCTTCTGGTAGCGCTGCTTTTGTTCTGGCTGGTTAACCGCACCAAGGTAGGCATGTGGCTTCGGGCTGGGGCTTCCAACCGCGAGATGGCTCAGGCTATGGGTGTGCCCATCAAGCCCCTCTTCACACTGCTGTTTGGGGTGGGGGCCGGGCTCTCTGCCATCGCCGGAGCCTTCCTGGGACCCATTCTGGCTGTGCAGATCGGCATGGGTGAGAGCATCTTGATTCTGGCCTTCGTGGTGATCGTGATTGGCGGCATCGGCTCCATCAAGGGGGCCCTGGTAGGGGCTTTGCTGGTGGGCTTGATGGACACCGCCGGGCGGGCTTTTCTGCCGCTGCTGCTCTCCCAGGTGGCCTCGCCAGAAGTGGCCTCCAACCTGGGGCCAGCCCTGGCCTCGATCCTGATTTATCTGCTGATGGCGGTGGTGCTTTTTTTGAAGCCACAGGGGCTCTTTCCGGTACGGACGTAAGGGGGCAGGATGCGCTGGTTCTTTCCCGTGGTTTTACTAAGCCTGCTGCTGGCCTTCCCCCCCATCGCTGCTGCTACGGGCCTCGAGTTCTACCAGGGCCTCCTCACCAAAATTATGGTCTACGCCCTGGCCGCCAGCAGCCTGAACCTGATTCTGGGCTACGGGGGGATGGTGAGCTTCGGACACGCGGCCTACTTTGGCCTGGGTGCCTACGCGGTGGCCATACTGATGCGCGAAGGCGTCACCTCGGCCTGGGTCATCTGGGTAGCAGCAGTGGGCTTGAGCGGACTCTTAGCCCTCCTGATCGGGGTCATCAGCCTGCGCACGCGAGGGGTCTACTTCATCATGATCACCCTGGCCTTCGCCCAGATGATCTACTACCTGGTGGTCTCCTTCAAGCAGTATGGCGGCGAGGACGGTCTCAGGGCCCGGCGACCGGAGTTTGGACTTTTTGAGCTGAACGACACCACGCTGTACTACCTGACCCTGGGGGTGCTGCTGGCCGCGCTTTATTTGATGCACAGGCTGGTGCACTCGAGGTTTGGGCGGGTCTTGCAGGCCATCCGGGAAAACGAGTCCCGCGCCCTGGCCCTGGGCTATCCGGTCTTCCGCTTTCAGCTAGTGGCTTTTGTACTGGCCGGGGCTATAGCGGGCCTGGCCGGGGTGCTGATGGCCCATTACACCCAGTACGTCTCGCCCAGCCTGCTGGCCTGGCAGCAGTCCGGCCACCTGATGATGATGGTCATCCTGGGTGGGGTGGGCCAGTTCTGGGGTGGGGTGCTGGGGGCAGCGGTGCTCTCGCTGGTGGAAGAGGTGCTGCAGGACCTGACCATTCACTGGCAGCTTGGGGTGGGGGTGATCCTGCTTTTGATCGTGCTCTTTGCCCCCCAGGGCCTGGCCGGGCTTTTGCGGAGGAAGGTATGAGCCTGCTGGAGTTGGTGGGGCTCAGCAGGCACTTTGGCGGTCTGCTGGCGGTAAACAACTGCAGCCTGAGCGTGGCCCCGGGCGAGATCCACGCCCTGATCGGGCCTAATGGGGCCGGCAAGACCACCCTGATCAACCTGATCACCGGCGTGCTCAAGCCCAGCGGTGGGCGGGTGCGCTTCCAGGGTGAAGACATCACCCATCTGCCCGCCCACCTGAGGGTGCACCGGGGCCTGGCCCGCACCTTCCAGATCACCAACCTGTTCAAGAACCAAACCGTTCGGGCCAACCTCGAGCTGGCCGTGCAGGCCCGCTCGGGCAGCAGCTTCCGTTTCTGGCAGCCGGCCGCACGGGAAAAGCACCTGACCGAAGCGGCCCTGGCCGTGGCCGAACAGATCGGGCTGGCCCGGCGCTTCGAGGTGGTGGTGGGCCGACTCTCCCACGGGGAGCAGCGGGCCCTCGAGGTAGGCCTGGCCCTGGCCTCTCGTCCCAAACTCCTGCTGCTGGACGAGCCCATGGCCGGGATGGGCCTGGAGGAATCGGAAAAGATGGTTGAGCTGATTGCCCGCCTGGCGCAGCAGCACAGCATCCTGCTGGTCGAGCACGACATGGGCGCGGTCTTCCGGCTGGCGCAGCGCATCTCGGTACTGGTCTACGGTCAAGTGATCGCCTCGGGGAGCCCGGCGGAAATCCGGGCCAACCCGGAGGTGCACAAAGCCTACCTGGGCGAGGAGGGGGATACAGCGTGAGCGCTTTGCTCGAGGTAGAAAACCTGGAAACCTTCTACGGCCAGAGCCAGGTGTTGTTCGGGGTGAACCTACGGGTGGAGGAAGGCCAGGTGGCCACCCTGCTGGGCCGCAACGGCATGGGCAAAACCACCACCGTGCGATCCATCCTGGGCCTGACCCCCGCCCGTAAGGGACGGATTCGCTTAGCCGGGCGGTTCATCGAAGCCCTGGCCCCCGAGCAGATTGCGGCCCTGGGCGTTGCTATAGTTCCCGAGGGGCGACAGATTTTTCCCAACCTTACGGTGGAGGAGAACCTGGTCGCCTTCGCAGCCAACCGCAACCAAAGCCCAAACCCCTGGACGCTTGCACGGGTCTGGGAACTCTTCCCACGCCTAGAGGAACGTCGCAACAACCTGGGTTCCCAGCTCTCCGGGGGCGAGCAGCAGATGCTGGCCATTGGTCGGGCCCTAATGACCAACCCCCGGCTTTTGATTCTGGACGAAGCCACTGAGGGCCTGGCCCCATTGTTGCGGGAGGAGATCTGGCGGGTCTTGCGCCTACTCAAGGAAAGCGGCCAGACCATCCTGGTGATTGACAAGTACCTCGAGCGCCTCCTGGCCCTGGCCGACCAGCACACCATCCTGGAGAAAGGCCGGGTGGTCTGGCAGGGCGACTCCACCAGCCTGAAGGCCCGGCCCGAGGTTTGGAAACAGTACCTGAGCGTATGAGCGAGCCTTCCTGGTACGAACTCGAGTACAGCCCCCGCCTAACGGTGCCGGAGGCCCCGGAATACTTCCGGCGCTGGGCCCAGGCAGCCCAAGTTGCCCGCGATACCCTGCCACACCAGCGCAACCTGGCCTACGGCGACGGCCCCAACGAGACCCTCGACCTCTTTCTGGCTGAGAACAGCCGCTACCTGCTGGTCTTCATCCACGGCGGCTACTGGCGGGCCTTCGACAAGGACGATTTCTCCTGGCTGGCCCCGCCGCTGGTGGCCCGGAGCATAAGCCTGGCGGTGCTTAACTATGCGCTCTGCCCAGCCGTGAGCATCGGCCAGATCACCGAACAATGTCGGCGGGCGGTGGCCTGGCTCTACCAGGCGGCCCCACGGTATGGGCTGGAGGGAGTGCCCCTCCTAATCAGCGGGCACTCCGCAGGGGGGCACCTGACTGCCGAGATGTTCGCCACCCCCTGGGATCGCTATAGCCTCCCCTCAGAAGCCATTGCCGGGGGCATCTCCATTAGCGGTTTGTTCGATCTAGAGCCGTTGATTCAAGTGTCGTTCAACGCCGATCTAAGGCTCGATGTGGAAAGCGCCAGGGCTTGCAGTCCTGTCTACAAAACCCCCACCCTGCGGGCCCCGCTGGTGCTGGCGGTGGGGGCGCTGGAGTCCAGCGAGTTCCACCGCCAAAGCCACCTGCTGAAGGCAGCCTGGCCCGAGAATTGCAGCGAAGTAAGGTCGGTACCGGGCCGACACCACTTCAACGTCCTGGACGAACTCGCCAATCCAGACAGCCCGGTGTGGGCACCTTTTATACCGGATAGGAGTTACGCACTTGAGTGAGGATTTGGGGGGAACAAGATCGATAAAATCGCGCACAGAACGGCATTTACCCGAATCCTAACGTGCCTGCG
>Ga0272446_1002921_pt1 | contig 22411 bp, 25 predicted proteins | sample YNPCB0061_FD_194587 | JGI IMG/M metagenome (GOLD analysis project Ga0272446, IMG submission 194587) | Hot spring microbial mat communities from Yellowstone National Park, WY, United States - YNP-CB-006-1 | ecosystem: Environmental > Aquatic > Thermal springs > Hot (42-90C) > Sediment | place... | reverse complement strand
TTGTTTTGCTTCAAATCACGCCTAATTTTTCGCCGGAGCGGTAGCGTTCTAAAAATTCTTCTTTCCACGCCTTGAACTTGCCTGCGAGAATTTGCGCACGGGCTTCGCGCGTCAGCCACAAGAAAAACGAGATATTTTGCAGCGAACAGAGCTGTAGCCCGAAAATTTCATCGACATTGAGCAAGTGTCGAATATAGGCGCGTGAAAACTGTTGGCAGACATAGTTCTCGAACCCGTCGTCGAGCGGGCGGAAATCGTCGGCGTATTTGGCGGCGCGGATGTTGATGGCCCCGTAGCGGGTATAGACTCTGCCATTTCTGCCTTCGCGCGTTGGCAAGACGCAGTCGAACATATCGACGCCGCGTTCAATGGCATTGAGAATGTTGGTCGGTGTGCCGACGCCCATCAGATAGCGCGGCTTGGTTTGGGGCAAGAGCGGATGCGAGAGTTCAATCATTCGATACATTGCGTCTTCACTTTCTCCAACGGCGAGTCCGCCAATGGCGTAGCCGTCGAAGTTCATCTCGACGAGCCGTTTGGTGGAGTCGGCGCGCAGGTCGTCGAAGGTGCCGCCTTGGGTAATGGCGAAGAGCGTTTGGTCGTAGCCGTAGTGCGGCGAGGTGTTGGCGGCGTGGTGTTGCGCGCGCGCCGCCCAGCGAATGGTCAGGTCGCTTGATTGTTTGATATATTCTTTCGGCGCATCGTGAGGCGGACATTCATCCAGCACCATCATCACGTCGCTGCCGATGAGGCGCTGGATATCGACGACGCTTTCGGGCGTGAAGTGATGTTTTGAGCCGTCGAGATGCGATTTAAAGACGACGCCTTGCTCGTCGATATGTCGCAGGTCGGACAGAGAGAAGACTTGATAGCCGCCGCTGTCGGTCAAGATGGGCTTCGTCCAACTCATAAACTTGTGCAATCCGCCAGCTTTGTGCAGAATTTGCGTTGAGGGGCGCAGATACAAGTGATAGGTGTTTCCCAAAATAATTTGGGCGCCCATTTCGTGGAGTTCGCGCTGCTCAATGGCGCGGACACTGGCGCGCGTGCCGACGGGCATAAATATGGGTGTGAGGATTTCTCCATGCGCAGTGGTGAGTTTTCCGGCGCGGGCATCGGACTGGGCGTCGGTTGCAATTAGGTCGAAGGTCATCGAGACACTGGTTCAAGAACTCTGTTTTGTGAAGATACGGAGAATTTTTCTTGCAAGGCTCGCAGAGATAACCTATCTTTGCAGCCTCATTATTGACTACGGGGATATAGCTCAGTTGGTAGAGCGCTGCAATCGCACTGCAGAGGCCAGGAGTTCGAATCTCCTTATCTCCACACCGCCAAGCCGCTTGAAGACCGAGCGGCTTTTTCATTTGCTTGCAACGATGTGTGGCAAACGGAATATGACGATTCATCTTGCAATCGCCTTGTAAAACCAATATCTTTGTCCATACAAACCGTCCAAATCGGCTACATTTTTTAGCAGTCAAGTTTTAGAAGTAAAGACGTATCGATTCGCATGACAGCCTCACGGGAAACATTTAAGAACTATTATGAGGTATTGCGCGTCAGACCATACGACCCTCCCGAGCTTATTCACGCAGCGTTTCTGGCGCAAATCAAGCAGTGGCATCCCGATAAGTTTGCCAACGCCGACGCGCATACGCTTGCGCAAGCACAAGAGCGCTCTAAGCTGATTCTTGACGCCAAGCGACATCTCTGCGACCCTGTTCGCAAAGCAGCTTACGACCAAGAATTTGCCACACGCTTCCCGCGCCGCTTCGAGAAGCTTTCGACCAAAGCCCGTGTTAAGCAACGTCAGTTCACTGTTGAAGACTTGCTCTCTGGCGCTGGCGTCCCGATTAACCCCAACGCTAAGTCGGTCAGCGACAGCGAGTCGTTTCATTTTCGATGGTTGGCGTTCTCGACGCGAGTCAATCCGAGGACAAAGCGCGTGGTGTTCAATGTCTCGCACTTTTTAGACCACAATCCCGACTGCGAAGTTCGTTTCAAATTGGACTACGATTTGAATTGGACGCCGTTCAGCCGTGAGCGCATTTACACCATGCAGTACAACCGCCATGTAGCGCTTGCCGAAATGCAGGCCAGACGAGTGACCAAAAAAGGTCGCATCTTATATTCGCCGCGCATTCCGAAAACCATTGTGATAACGACCTACGCGGCAGCCATGAAACAGAAATCTGAAATTCTCGCGCACCTGAGAACGCTGCGCAACCGCATGGCGCTAAAACTTGTCATTGCCCTGCTCGGCTCGGCGTTTGTTCCTGCCAAAATCTCCGCTATCTTCGCTTGAACGTCTTTTCATCTGGCTTGTGAAACTCGTTACTTGGAACATCAACGGCATTCGCGCCCGAGAGACAGCGATGCTCGGCTGGATTGACGCCCATTTGCCCGACATTCTTTTTTTGCAGGAAGTCAAAGCGGCGACCGACCAAATTCCCGCGTCAATACAGCGCCTTTCAGGCTATCGCACATTCTGGAATCCGTCGCAGTTCAAAGCTGGCTATAGCGGCGTCGGCGCGCTCATCCGTGAGACACTTGTCTCTAAGCTCGGCAACCCGTCGTTTTCAATTCCCAATTTCGATGTCGAGAACCGCTTGGTGGAAATTTCTTTCCCGACGCTGACGCTTTTGGGCGGATATTTTCCGCGCGGCGAAAAGCCCGACCACTACGCTCTGAAGTTGAAATTTTTTCAATCGCTGACCGCTCGCGCCGCCGATTTGATGACACACGGCAACGACGTCGTCATCGCCGGCGACATCAATGTGGCTCACCGCGAGCTTGATTTGCACCCCTCGCAGCAAAAGGACGACGCGACGGGCTTTCGTCCCGAAGAGCGCAAGGCCATAGATGCGCTGCTTGCCGTCGGACTTCGCGACGTTTTTCGAGACTTGCACCCCGACGAAGCAGGACTTTACTCGTGGTTTCCTTATTGGAAGGGCGCACGCGAGCGAAACTTGGGCTGGCGCATTGATTGTATTTACGCCTCACCGAAACTGGCGGCGCTTGCCGTCGCTGGAAAAATTCACGCCGATGAAAAAAGTTCAGACCACTATCCTGTCAGCATTGAGTTCAACCTTTAAAGACTCAACCGTTATCGCGTTATGACGCTCATCGTTTGGTTGGCTGCCGCTTTTTTCAGTGCGACACCACTCGCCGCTCAATCCGCCGCTGAACAACGGCTCGACGCTGCGCTGAAGACTATTCAGGTCGAGAAAAACATCGTCGGGTTTTCCGTCGTTGTGGTCAAAGGCAATACAGTTGTTTTTTCCAAAAGCTACGGCGTGGCGGACATTGCGCGCAGACTGCCCGTAACCGACAGCACCCTGTTTCGAGTCGCCTCGATTTCCAAAGTCATTACGGCGACTGCCCTGCTACAACTTTATGAACAAGGAAAGTTTAAACTCGACGACGACATCAGCCACACTTTGGGGTATGTGGTTCGCAATCCGAATTTTCCAACTGTTCCAATTACGTTTCGACACCTTCTGTCGCACACGTCGTCCCTGACTGACTATGGCAATTACGACAGTCTGCTCAGTGCAAGTTACAACGGCGATGTCATACCGCCCCTACACGCCATCTTGACAAAAGGCGGCGGGTTTTACTCCAACGACACCTATTTGAACGCCGCGCCCGGCACACGGTTCGAATACTGCAATCTCGGCTACGGCATCATTGGCACGCTGGTCGAGAAACTTTCTGGCGAGCGGTTCGATGTTTATTGTCGCAAGCATATTCTTGACGTGCTGGGCATTGAGGCAAGTTTCAATGTGCGCGATTTGAAGAACATCAACAACCTCTCTGTTTTGTATCGGCGCGACAGCGCGGGCGTCTGGCAACCGCAGGCGGACAATTACAACGGCGACACACCCGAACGCAAAAATTTACGTTCTTATCGACTTGGCGAGAACGCACTGCCGATGGGACCGCAAGGTGGGTTGCGCATCAGCGCGTTAGGATTATCAACGCTTTTGCTCACGTTCATGAACGGCACTTACAACGGCAAAACTCTTTTGCGCGACGACACATGGCAATTGATGATGCAAAATGTCATTGAGGGGAAAACCACAGACGCCATGTTCAAGCAATACGGACTTGGCATTCACACCACAAGGGATTTGATTGAGGGCGAAACATGGATTGGACATTCTGGCGAGGCTTACGGGCTGCTAAGCAATATGTATTTTAATCCTAACACGCGCACTGGTATTATATTTGTGATGAACGGCGCAACGGTTAAAAAAGGCAACCGCGCATTTTACGATATCGAGGAAGCCGTCTTTAACGCAGTTTATCGCATTTTATTGAAGTAGAATTCTTACATTTTACTTATTACTGCGTGTATTAGCTGCGGCGCGCTCATATTATTTTTTCTGAACGTTGAGCATTGAGAGTGCGGCGTTGATATGCGCGGTTTTCACACACGGCTCAATGCTTGGGTCGGCAATGTATTCCTTGACGGCAAGCGTTGCGGCACGGCGGCAAATAAATTCAATATCGGCGCCCGAACAGCCTTCGGTTTTAATAGAGAGTTCCAACGGAATCAGTTCGTTTTCAATCGGCTTATCTTGCAAATGAATTTTAATAATTTCCAATCGCGCCTCACGCGAGGGCATTGGGACTTCCAGAATGAGTTCGAAGCGTCCGCTTCGTAGGAGTGCTGGGTCAATCAAATCGACGCGGTTTGTTGCCGCCAGCACCATTACGCCGGCAAGTTCTTCAATACCGTCCATTTCTGTCAGGAATTGGCTGACCACGCGGTCAATGACTTCAGAGCCGCTCTTGCTGCGGCGCGGCGCGAGCGCATCGAACTCATCGAAGAAAATCAGCGACGGCGCCGCTTGTCTGGCCACTTTGAAAATCTGCCGCACGGCGCGTTCCGATTCACCGATGAAACGCGAGACCAACTCTGCGCCCTTGACGGAAATGAAATTGACGCCCGTCTGCGACGCTACTGCTTTAGCCAGCAAGGTTTTTCCAGTGCCGGGCGCACCGCAGAGCAAAATTCCTTTTGGCGGCTTGACCTTGAGCTTTTCGTAAGCGGCTTTGTAACGCAACGGAAACTCAATCGCCTCAATGAGTTCCGCCTTGACAGTTTCCAACCCGCCCACGTCGTCCCATTTCACATTCGGCACTTCGACAAAGACCTCTCGGATTGCCGACGGCTCGACATCGCGCAACGCCTCTCGGAAGTTTTCCATCGTTACTTCGAGCGACATCAAGGTTTCGTAAGGCACTTCGGCTTGCCCGAAATCAATCTTGGGCAGAATGGTTCGAATAGACGACATAGCGGCTTCGCGCGCGAGCGCTTCCAAGTCTGCCCCGACGAAGCCGTGCGTCAGTTCTGCTAATTTGTCGAGCGCGACGTCGGAGGCAAGCGGCATGCCGCGCGTGTGAATGCCGAGAATTTCCAAGCGACCGCGCTGGTCGGGAATGGGAATGGTGAGTTCGCGGTCGAAGCGTCCTGGACGGCGGAGCGCTGGGTCGAGCGCATTAGGAAGGTTCGTTGCGCCGATGACGATGACTTGTCCGCGACTCGATAGCCCGTCCATTAGGGCAAGCAACTGGGCGACGACGCGCTTTTCGACCTGTTTTTCGCTGCCCATCTCTTCGCGTTTAGGCGCAATTGAATCGATTTCATCAATGAAAATAATCGCGGGTGCTTTGCGTGTGGCTTCTTCGAAAATCGAGCGGATGCGTCCTTCCGACTCGCCGTATAGTTTGCCCATAATTTCAGGACCGGAAATACTGGTGAAGAACGCATCGGTTTCGTTGGCGACGGCGCGGGCGATGAGCGTTTTCCCTGTGCCGGGCGGACCGTAAAGCAAGACGCCTTTCGGTGCGCGAATCCCTAAGCGTTCAAAGAGTTCGGGATAACGAAGCGGCAGTTCAATCATTTCTCGGATGCGCTGAATTTGATTGCCGAGTCCGCCGATGTCTTCGTATGCGACGCCCAGCGACGGCTCTTTGGCGCTTGGCTCTTGCTCGAGTTTAATTGCTGTGCCAGAGGTAATCACCACTGCGCCGTCGGGCTGAGTTGCCAGCACTCGAAACTCCGACGGCTTGACGCCGAAGAACACCGTGCGAATGCGGTCGCCTTTGACGACAGGCGTGCCGTCGATGAGCGAGCTGATGTATCGAGCATCGCGCTCGGTTTTGAGCGTTCCCGATAGCGGTTGCAGAACCACCTTTGCTGCGGGCTTAGCGTCAGTTTTGACGACTTTGATTTTTTCATCGAGACCGGTTTGAGCATTTTCGCGCAAGATGCCGTCCATTTGAATCGCCTTTTTGCCGCGCTCTTCGGCGTAGCACGGCATGACTTTGGCGACAGTGTGGCGCTTGCCGTAAAGCCCCACGATGTCTCCGCCAGAGACGCCTAACCGCCTCATATCTTCTGGGTCGAGCCGCACGACGGCACGCCCGACGTCTTTGGGTAGCCCTTCTTTTACACGGAGCAACAGGTGAGCGTCGGCGGAAATGGTCATAAGCATATCAGCAAGATTAAGTTTTTGAAAAATGATGTTCTAATCTAATTGTTTTATGTTCTAAAATTGCGATATTACGCTGCATCCTATTAAATAAATCAACATCACAGAGGCTCAATCGTGCTGCAATTTTATGGCAGAACAACTTGCAACGGAACAGCAGCAACTTGAAAAAGACGAGCATCCGTCTGCCCCGGTGCTCGAGGAAGAAACCGAGTTAGTTGCTCCAAGTAAATCGCCATTTCAAGATAGTTGGTTGAAAAAACTAACGCGGCTGACGCTTCAAAAAAAATATAGCCTATCCTTTTCGCTCGTCTTCCTGATTGTTCTCTTTTACATCATCATCAGTTTGTTCTCGACCGAAGAAGAGGAACTTTTGCGGCTCTCGAATCAGAATTTCGAGACCATTTTTCAAACGGTCAATACCATTGGCGCAGAAGCCATGTCGGTCGGCGGTCAAGATAAACTTGCGCTGCGTACAGTCGTTAAGGAACTCTTCAACACGAAGTCGAGCGGACTTGAGCGGGTGTTCTTTGCCAGTGCGGACAAAAAGTATGTCGTCTATGCCGATAAGTTCGGGCAAGAGTTTGAAGACACTGATGTTCCAGACAGCCTTTGGGCGTCGCTCGAAAAAGCCAGCGACCAGCGTATCGAATTCGGCAATTCGGTCTACCTGACGAAGAAAATCTTGTATCCAACTGCACAGGACACGGTGTTTCTCGGATACAGTCAATTAGCCTTTTCGCTGGAATCCATCAACAAACTTGTCGATAAGCGGCGGCGCGAAACCATCACGTTTGGACTCATCGGGCTGGGCGCATCGCTTGTGTTCATCACGCTGCTGACAGCAGTGCTGATTCGGCGCATTAAACTTCTCAATGAGGCAACGAAGGCAGTAACCGAGGGCATCTTCAATCAACTGCCTGTGAGCGGCAACGACGAACTGGCAGAGCTGACGCGCTCGTTCAACGCCATGACGGTTGCTGTTCGAGAGCGGCTCTTGATGTCGCGCTATGTGTCGCGCTCGACAGTCGGCGCGATTCGCGGCAAAAATCTCAATCAACTCTCGCTTGGCGGCAGCAAAGAAAAAATCTGCGTTCTCTTTACCGACGTGCGTGGTTTTACGACATTTTCAGAACAACACGAGCCAAGCGAAGTCGTCGAGCATTTGAATCAGCTGCTTGATTTACAGGTCAGGATTATTCGTCAATACATGGGCGATGTTGATAAGTTTGTCGGCGATGAAATTATGGCGGTCTTTCGGGGGCCGGCAAAGGAGCAGCGCGCGGTCGCAGCCGCGCTGGCGATTCAGCGCAAGTTGAGAATTATTTACAATGAGGCGCAAACACTGGCACAACTGCATATTGGCATCGGCATCAATACAGGCGAAGCAGTTACAGGCAACATCGGCACGCAGGAGCGTATGGACTTCACGGCGATTGGCGATATGGTCAATACCGGCTCGCGGCTTTGCAGTGTCGCCAAGCCCGGCGAAATTTTAGTCTCCGAGTCCGTCCGCGAGGTTTTGCCGAAAGATAGCGTTCAGTTTAGCTCCCCGTTTTCGCTACTCCTTAAAAACAAACAATATGCTGTTACGATTTACCGAATTGAATATGAATAAGTTTTCTCTTCAACGTGTTATAGCTCACTTACTATTTGTGATTTTTTTTACGACGAGTCTCGTCGCTTGCTCGTCCATCTCGCGCTGGGAAAGTCGCTTTTCGGAAGCTGAAAAAGTTCAAGTTGTCTTCGACCGCGCCGACGCACGATTTTCAAAGGGCAAAGCGACCTACACCGATTCGCTCATTCAACAGGCAAAATCTGATTTTGCGTTTTTGGTCGAGGTCTATAAACACCAACCGTCGCGCGACAGGTTATCCGAGATTGACCGTTTTTACGCCGACGCCAAACAAAAACTTCAAGCGGGTTTGAAAGAGATGACGGAGAAAAATAATTTCCTCGGTGTGGCAGGATACACTCAAAAAATCGCGGGGCTTTTTCCGGCCGATACCAGCGCCCAACGCTTCATGGCTAAAAACAAAGACGAGATTCAACGGCAGCTTTCGGAAACATTGAAACGCGGCAACACGGCACTGAGCGCAAAAGACTACACGGCAGCGCAGCAAGCCTTTAGCACTATCTTGGAGGGCTATCCCGACCTTTCGGAGGCACAAAAAGGACTTGCCGACGCACGAAGCGGATTAGAAGAGCAACGCAAAGCTGAAGAACAAAAACGCATTGCTGCTGAAGAAGCTGCCAAAAAACGTCGGGCTGCCCAGAAAAAAGAGAAGGAGGCTGCTGAAGCCGAAACCGCTCCACTTTCCCCTGCTGAACAAGAACGGCTTTACAAGGAGGGCAAAGCCGCGTTTGACAAAAAAGATTACCTGAAAGCGCATCGCTCCTTTACCGCCATCGGCGACACGAACTACAAAGACACCAAACTTTACCTTCAGCGTTGCATGGATAAAATCACCGCGCTTAAATTGGCTCAACCGTCGCCATAAACGCACGGAGTTTTTGCACGCCTTTCACTTCGCTTGCCTGCATAGGAATTTGCAGTTTCTCCAATGTCGGAAACGCCGCGCTGATTTGTTTGAGATATGTCTGTTGCTCTCGCCGTTTCTCTATAAAAACCGCGTCCGCGCCGCTTGCCGTCAGCACGTTGTTGACCGCCAAGCGTTTGACCGACACGCCGTATTTCCAAAGCGAGTTGACCAATCGTTCTGTTTCGGCAAGCGCCATTTGCGTCGGAATCATTATCGGCAAAAATTCGCATCGTGTTGCATCTTTCAACAGTGCCTCAATGCGCTTGACGGTTTTTTTAAGGCTCAGGAGCAAGTCGTCGCCGCTATCGGGCGAATAGCTCCCAGAGAAGGTCTCAACAACTTTTCGATACTTCCACCGCAGTTGCGCCAAGACTTTTACCCAAGCATCTAACAGGTCGGGCATAGACAGCAATCGCAACGCATGTCCCGTTGGCGCGGTATCGATGATGTATTTGTCGTAATGATTTTGCTCGACGAGGTCGGCGACGGTTTTCAGCCCCATTACTTCGTCCATGCCGGGCATCGCAAGTTGCATGAACATATCGACGTCGCTTTGGTCGAGGTATGTCGAGCTGTCCAAAATGCGTCGCAGGTCGGCGTCATGCGTGTTCATAAACTCTCGGAACGCGCGTTCCGCATTGAGTTCGAAGGCGAAGAGATTTTTTACGCCGTCGATTGGCGCGATGCGGTCGCCGATGGGTTGCTCGAAGCTATCGGAGAGCGAATGAGCGGGGTCCGTGGAAACCACCAGCGTCTTGAATGTCTCGGCAAGCGAGATGCCCAGCGCGGAAGAAAAGGTGGTTTTGCCCACGCCACCTTTGCCGCCGACGATGACCAGCCGAAGGTCGGGATTTGAAAACAGCGTCGTCATTTGAACGACTGTGGTTATGATGCAAGCGGCAGGGTCAGTTCCAGCACGCCGCTTTTCTTTGTGTCAGCGCCTTTTTTTCCATACGGTCGGGTTTCTGCTTGCATGAAAACAGCCCAACACAGCCACCGTTTCATCTACAATTGTGAAAAACAAAGAATAAGGAAACCCGTGAAGCAGAACCCGTCGTTTTTGACCGTCAATTAATTGGTATCCGTCAGGATTTTCTTTAATGCGTTCAAGTGCGTCTGATACGGATTGTAAAAAAGCATCTCCCAGTCCATCGCGTTGCATTTCATACCAACGATAGGCTTCGTCTATATCCAATTCGGCTTGCGGGCGCATAATCACCGAGTAGTTTTTATTCACCTTTTCTTTTGGATTCGCGCTTTGACATCTTCCCAAGTATTTCCTTCGGTCGGATTTTCCAGAAACTCGGCGTAGCGGGCATCGAGTTCGGCTTTTTGGGCGGGCGTTATCGGCAGCGCGTCCGGTTGCTGCTCGAGTGTTCGCCAGATTTCTTCAATCAGCGCAAGGCGTTCTGCGACGCTCATATTGACGATGTCGGCGGTTGACATAGCAACGTCAAAGTTTCGTTCACGATGCGGCGGCAAGCGGCAGGGTCAGTTCCAGCACGCCGTTTTTGAACGCGCGGTCAATCTTGCCAGTTACTTTTTTTGAGAGCAGAATTTCTTTTCGGAAATGCTGTTGTGCGCTGTTGGCATCGATTTCCAGAATGTCGCCGTTCAGCGCCACGGCAATATCTTGGTCGGCAACACCAGAAAATTGTGCAAAAATTTTAATGGCATCGGCTTCTTCGAACACATCAATGTCGAGTTCGATTTCACGCGGCACAACGATGTCCGATTTCGCCGTGCTTTTGTTCGCGGGACGGGTTTTGGGACGCGCCGACGCGGCGTTGCTTGACGCACTACCCGCCGCTGTTTTGACGGTAAAACTGTAATTTGCTTTCAACCCGTCTTTGATGCTGCTTAAATCGACCTCGCCTTCTTTGGAGATATTTTCGCTGTTCTTTTGCAGGTCTTCGGCGAGCTTGGCGAGTTTTTCAATGCCGCCGAGCAGATGGCTGAACAGGTCTCCGCTCTGTCCTGATGTGTTTTCTTTGTTCATACTGACTTTATCATAGCGTTCAATGTCGTTTTCAATAAGTCATGTTAAAGGTCTTCCATGGTTTCTCGTTTTTGGCAGCGACGGCATCGCGCGCCGCTTGAAGTTTTGCAACGCTCTCGATTTCCTTGGTTACGTCGGCGAGTTGTTTGAGGACTTCTCCTCGACGGCGTTCCAAAACGGCGAGTTCTTTTTCGAGTCGGTCTTTTTCAACGGTCATCACATACAGATTTAAGTAATCTGCGCTGGAATTTTTCGGCTTTGCGGTGCGCGTTTTCGGCACACGTTTGACGCTGCGCAGCGTTTTCAGAGAGCCAACGGTTTTCATAGCGAGTGAATTTAGTTTGACGAGTTTTTAGGCGGCAAGAGCGCGGCAACTTGTTTTTCCAACTCCGAGAGCCGCGATTTTAATTCTGTATTTTCTTTTTCCAACGCTTTGTTTCGCGCGTCGGTCGACAGCAGTGGGTCGCTTTGCCACCAGTTAATCCCCATTTCCATTGCTTTATCGACCGAGCAAACCACCAAGCGAATTTTAATGTTGAGCAGTTCGACGTCGGCGAGATTGACTTTAATATCACCAGCAATGACGACGCCTTTATCCAACACACGCTCTAAAATATCGGCAAGCGAACTTGAATTGGTGCTTTGCGCAATTTGATTCGCCATGATGGTTGATTCACGTGCTTAGAGTTCTATCTCTTTTTTGCGCGCGTAAGCCGTTACTTCCAGCGCGTTGTTTAAGAGCACTTCGTAAAAGTTTCTGTCCATGACTTTGCTCGGAATGCCGACCGATTTAATGAACGCGCTCTCTTCATACACCTCCGCGTAGGCTTTCCAGCCGCCGCCGTTTTCGCTTATGCGCTCGAGTTTGACGAGCGTTGCGGGCTTGCCAGTCATTGAGCTGACAAATGCCTGCACTTTTTTTGCCGCTTCTTCAAAATTCATATTGAGTTACTTTATCTGCCGCCTTGCGCGAATTTTTCGCCGGGGCGCACCACCACAAGGTTCGGATTGCCTTCTGCTGTGCCGCGCAAGCTGTTTAATTTGCTTCCGATACTTCCTTCAATGCTCAGGCGCGTGCGCTCTGCTAATTTGCGAACAATCTCGCGAATTTCATCTTGATTTGTTCTGGTGCCAACGCGGCTTGTTTCGGAGATGAGAATATCTTGACACACCCTTGTAAAGAAATCTGGCGGCTGATAAAGCTTTGTGCGTTGAACGGCAAGTGTTCGGGCAATTTTAATGGCTGCGCGTGTCGTCGGCGCAAATTCGCATTTGCCTGACTCGCGTAACGCGCGCACGATGCCGACAATTTCTTCTGCATCTTGCTGCGTGAGCTTTGATTTCGAGACCGTAATGGCAACCTCGGTTTCGTAATCGAAGTAATCGACGTCCATTGTAATCATGCGGTCGCGCAAGGCATCGGCGGTTTTATGAACGCCCGCGTATTCTTCGGGATTGCTGGTAAAGATGCCGACGAAGTTCGGGTGAACTTTCAGGTAGCTGTCTTCGCCGGTGCGCGCGGCGGGAATGTCAAGCACTTTTTCTTGCAGCACCGAGAGCAGGACATTGTTGGCTTCGGGTTTAGAGCGCGTGAATTCATCGTAGAGCAGCGTGAAGCCATATTTGCAGGCAATAGTCAGGCGGCTGTCGACCCAGCGTTTGGCGAAATCTTCCTCGACTTTTGTTACGCGCGATTGAAAGCGGTCAACGACGCGTCGGCTGTGAAAGCCGTATTCGCCGCCGACAAGGTCGCTGGTTTTGTATTCGGCGTCCCCATGCACCATCACAATCGGTCTGCCGATTTTGCCCGCGATGTGCATCGCCAGCGTCGTTTTGCCCGTGCCGCTTGCGCCGCGCAGGTGAATTGGAAATCCTGCCTCAATGTAGGTTAAGGCTCGATACGTCAGTTCCTTGACTTGTTTGGTCTCGACAAAGTCCGCCATCGGCTTTGCTTCAATCACGGTGCTGATATCTTCGTTCATGGTCGTATCGGTTTAGGTCGCGCGTTCTAAAAAATTCCGTTTTACTCTGGCTTTGAAAATGGAATGGTGATGGAAAACTGTGTCTTTGGAGCGGCGTTGCTCACGAATGGTGCGTTGGGCAGTGTTGCAGTCAGTTGCGCCCATGCGGCTCTGCCTTCCGCGCGCTCTTTGGCGTATTTGGCGAGCGTTTGTTGGACGGCGTTGCGATTGGCTTCGATTTCATCGCGTTGGCGCTTGAGGTCGTTCTTGATGTCGCTCATCAATTCTTCGTGGTGAATCATGCGTTGGTCTTTGGCGTATTGCATCATATTGCGCGTCCGTTGCGCGTCTTCTTTGATGTCGTTTGCGATTTCCGCCATTTTCTCGCGAATGGTTTTCATCAATTCCGCTGTGTCTTTTATGCGCGCCTGATTGTATTGCGCTCGCTTTTCCGACATCTGCTTGGCGCGTCGCTCAGTTTCAAGATGTATCTGTCGCATCTCGTCCTGAAATCTTTTCCGCAACTGGTTTGTGTCGTTTCTCATTTTCATCACGGTTTGAGACCGCGCAGCAGCGTTGTTGGCGCGCTCCATGCGGGCCAGATAGACGCGCTCGGCGAGTTCCTTCATGGTCAGGCTCATAGTCGGTTTACGGTTTGTTGTGAATTGACGGCTTTGCGCCGTTGTTCGTTGAGTGTTCGTTCAGTCGTTTTTGTCTAAATCCTGCCAGTAATTTCGCGACCTCTTTGCGCCGCAGTTCTGCCTGAGCGCGCCGCTCTTCTTGCGCTTGCCGAAAGCTTTCAAACATTGCCTTGACATCTTGCAATCGCACCTCTCTGGCGCGCACGGTGCAGTCGCGGAGTTTGTGTAAAAAGTCTTGTTGCTCTGTTTTGAATTCTCGAAGCGCCGCCAGCAATTCGTCTCGCCGCTTGCGCTGGAGTTCGGAGAATTTTTTCATCATCGCGTGAACTTCCTTCGTCCGCTGTTCAGCCATCGTGCTGCGCAGCGCGGCAAGTTCATCGAGAATTGTGCGCGAGAGTTCTTCTTGTTCATCGAGATAGGCGTTCACCGACGCGCCGAGTTCGGCTTCGCGTTTTTTTTGCGCGCCGAAAGCCACGCTCATCACGCGGTCGAAATCTTTGTAACGCACCGAGCGCGTCTGCGCCAAGGTCTCGCGCAATGCCACATCGCAGTCTCGCTGTGCGGTTTCAGCAAGGCGCGAGGCTTCTTGCCACGCTTGAACCACGTGGCGCGAGCCGCTTAGCGCGGCGAAAAAATCTTCCAAAGCTACTTTATACAAGTCGCCATCGATAGGAAAATTGTTCATACTTAGCTCATCTTCATCGACAGTTGAAACACGGCTGACTCCGTTGGTATCCTGTGCTTGGACGCACTGTATGGCTGCGCCAACGAAGGACAAGATAGCAAGAAGTCGTATGCCGACAAGTTATGCAGCCGTCGCGGTTAAGCCGATTGCCTCTGCATACTTCAAGTAGGTTTCAACCGACGCCACTACGACGCGGGCTTCGACCGACAGCAGTTCGATACCGACAAGTGAGACGCGCGCAAAAGCGTCAATCACAATGCCCTTGTCCAAAATGCGGTCGATGACTTCCGCAAGGCTCGATGACCCCGTTGATTTTTCAATTGCCATGTTTGTCTGTGTTTATGATTGCCGCCAAGTTTTATCGTTTGGCAAAAGCGGCGGCGACTTTAGCCCACCCAGATTGCTCGGCTGCTGTTCCTGCCGAGACAGATTTTCGTCGTTTTCGTCGACTATCCCACATCGCTCTTGTTCTTCTCAGTTGCGCTCATCTGTTCAGCCTTTGCTATGACCTCATTTCCCTCGAGTTTAGTTTTTCTCCTTTCACTTTCTGAACCATTCTTGGCGGTGTTGGGCTTAATGCGTTTTCAACTGCTTCCATCAGCGTGTCGGTCGTGTAAGGCTTCATCAGTGTTTCTACAACGTCGAGCTCGGCTAATCGGTTCATATTTTCTTTGTCTAACAGCCCGCTTGCCACAATTACCTTCACCGACGGGTTGATACGCCGCAGGATGCGAATTTCTGCAATGCCGTCCATTGTGGGCATCACCAAATCGGTCAGCACCAGCGCGATTTCATCTTTGCGCTCTGCATAAATGCCAACGGCTTCCGCGCCATCTTTGGCGGTGATAACCTTATAGCCCGCCTCGATGAGCGTATCTTCGGCGACATCTCGCACAAAGGTTTCATCTTCGACGAGCAAAATAAACTTTGACTTATCCATGAGCGCGGAGTCATCATCGATTGTTTCAGCATCACTTTGAGCCACTGGTAAATAGATGGTGAACGTTGTTCCCTCGCCAACCGTGCTTTTGACGACGACAAATCCATTGTGCCTCTTTACCACCGAAAAGACGATTGCCAGCCCTAAGCCCGTGCCTTTATCTGGGTCTTTTGTCGTGAAAAACGGCTCAAAAATTCGTTCTATGACGCTTGGCTCAATTCCTGTGCCAGTGTCGGACACTGTAACAGCCACATAGTTGCCTACGGTCGCCTGCGGATGTCTGTAAACAAAGGCGTCATCAATGACCGCGTTTTCTGCTGAGATGAGCAACTGCCCACCGTTGGGCATGGCATCTCGGGCGTTGATGCACAGATTCAGGAGCGCTTGGTTGAGTTGAATGCTGTCGGCATTTACCTTCCATGCTTTTTCAGACACCTTGACGAGCAGCGAGATGCTTTTCGGAAAGGTTTCGCGAATGAGCCGCTCAACCTCTTTGACAATCGGTTCAATGGATTGCTTTTCATACTTCCCTTCTGCGCCGCGTGCAAAACTGAGCATCTGGCGCACCAGTCCCGCGCCACGCTGCAAACTGGCTTCCATGACATCGAGCCGTTTGATGCCCTTTTCATCGGTTATTTTTGAGCGCATGAGCTTTAATCCCATTAGCACGGGCGTCAGCATATTGTTGATGTCGTGTGCAATGCCGCTGGTGAGCGTGCTAAGGCTCTCCATACGTTGCGAGCGCAGCAACTGTTCTTCTATTGACTTGCGCTCGGTTACATCGGTTGCAATGCCAAACCAATGCGTGATAGCGCCGCTCTGGTCTCTGACGGGCGAAAGGTACACTTCGTTCCAAAACGGCGTGCCGTCCTTACGGTAATTTTTAATGACAACGCTGCAATCTTTTCCTTGCTCAATCGCCTCACGCATGAGCGCGCGCGCGGAGGGGTCGGTGTCTTTGCCCTGCAACAATCGACAGTTTTTGCCTAACACTTCTTTCAACTCGTAGCCCGTCATTTGCTCGAATGCCGGATTGACATAAATAATCGGCAAATCGGGCTGGCGATTATCGGCGATAATGATGCTATTGCGTGCGGTGCTGATGGCGCGGTCTTTCAGATGGAGTTCTTCCTGAATCCGCTTTTTGTCGGTAATGTCTGTAACGGTTGTTACTTTGTAGCGCTTGCCATCGGCAGCAATCAGCCTTGCTGCTGTTACATAGATGTCGCGGATGCTGCCGTTTTTATGCACCACCTGCCATTCGCCTGCGCTGCTATCGGTTTGGCAGTCTAAGTATTTGCTGTGCAGTTCTTTTGCCCACTCGCGCAAGTGCGGTGGCACGACTTTCGTGAACGGCTGCCCCAGCAGTTCTTCGGGCTCGTATCCGTAGGTTTTGCAGTAGGCTTTATTGACGCGCACAAAGTTACACTGTTCGTCTGTAACGCACATTCCGATGTCCGCACTGTCGTAAATGAGCGCAAGAAGTTGGCTTTCATCCATTTGCCGCAAAAAGAAAATGGTTAGGACTTAGTTTGTTATGACTTTACTTCTCGTTTTTTGTAACTTTGCGCCACAACGCCACTTAGAGACATACCAAAAGAGAAGCATCAAAACTTATGCCTCTTTTAAAACTATCACAAAATTAGCACATCGGTTTAAAAAAGCCATGTTAATTTCATACAACCGTCGCAGCCTGCGGAGGGTTTTATTCATTGGCGACGGTGCGGTGTCGGCGGAACTTTTCTGTAAAATTTCGGCGTTACTCGGTGCTGAAAAAAATCATCCACTTTTTCATTTTTGAGGAGAATTTTATATGCCAATGTATCACTACCGATGCCGAAACTGCGGCTACGAGTATGAAATTCAACAGCGCATTAGCGACAGCGCTTTAACGGATTGTCCAAATTGTCAGACGGCGGGACTTGAGCGCGTCATCAGCGCGTCGGGCGGATTTATTTTGAAAGGCACTGGGTTTTACAACACCGATTACAAAAACGCGCCCGCCGCAAAAAGCGATACGCCGTCGACGGCGGCGCCGAAATCTGACACGCCAAAGAGCGATGCACCGAAAAGCGATGTCGGTTCTGCCAGCCCAGCTGCGGCTTCTGTTAGCGCACCATAATGGTTTTTGTGCGGTTTAGCTTATCAATGCACAGTTGATAGAAATACACACCGCCCTCGAGTTGGTCTTTTGGAATTTCAACGGTGTAGCGCCCCGTAGTTTGGTATTTGTCGACGAGCGTTGCCGCCGTTTTTCCGAATCGGTCGTAGAGTTTGAGCGAGACCTTAGCGCGCCGTCCAACCGTGTAGCGAATTACTTTCGTTGGCGGTAAAAAGACAAAGTCATTCGGCACATGGCTTGTGGCATGGTGCGTGTGCGAGGGCAGTGTTCCCCAAAAGTAACGCAAGAGTTCTTCCATTTGTCCGCGCCAATTTCCCCACGAATGGCTCTGATTGAACTCGCGGTAAAAGAGTTCGTAGCCGCGCAGTTCCAAGAGGTCGCGCATTCGGCGGGCGTTGGCGTGCAGGTCGTAGATAAGCCCGACGCTCATATAAAACCGCATCGGCACAAGCGGCGCGTGTTCGATGAGTTGAAAAATCTCCGGCTTGTTCCAAAACGCCGGCGATTGAATGGCGACAAGGTGAAAGACGTTCGAGGCTTTCGCCGCAAAATATGCCGCACACAGCCCGCCCATTGATGTGCCGAGTATGAGTCGGGCGTCCGGCGTTGGCGCAGTTCGGTAAGTGGCGTCTATGAGCGGCACGAGCTCTTCCGTTACAAATTTCAAAAACTTTGGATTGCAGGCATACTGCTCCATGCGGCGATTGTCGTCGGGATTGGCGGGATTTCTGGGGTCGATAAACACGGCAAGCACGGGCTTAATGTGCTTGTCGTGAATGAGGTTATCGAGCGCGACGGCGACGCCGCCCATCTCGTCGCTCGCGTATTCGTGTCCGTCGGTCGCATAAATGACGGGCAAGTTTGAGCGATGCTCCGAGCCGCTGGGAGTATAGACGGAAAAGTTTATCGCGTAGCCCAAGTGTCGGCTCTGAATGGTGAATGTCTCGCTCATGGTTCCGGGCTTGACATCAGCGCGGCGGCTAAGGGCAGGCGGATAAAAAAACATCGGCATTCGCAGTTCGGAACTTGCGCCGTAGCCGCTTACACACACAAACGGGTTTGCTGGGTCTAACATCCAGTGTTTGCCGTTGAGCACGATTTTGTAGTCGAGCCGCGCGTCGCTTGGGAAGTTTCTTTCGAGCATCCAAATATCGCTTTTGCCTATGCGTTTTCCCTGTGAAGGCGGGTTGGACTGCCCGCCCCAGCGATTGAAGTCGCCGTTCCATTGCACGCGCTCAGCGTCGCCATTGTAAAGAAATGTTGCTTCGTCAGCAAAGGCAAGCGGAATATGATGGGTAGCGCGGAGCGATTCCCATAGCGCATTGAGCAATTGCTGCCGCAACCCCACGCTTGAAAGATGCGTTAGGGCGTGCAGCGACTCTTTAATTGCATGATAGACGTTCATTTTAATTGCAGAGCGGGTTTTTGATTGCGCCAAAAATATCTCAATTTCTCGCCACGCAAAATTCTCGTCCTCTGCATGGCGTGCTTTCTGGATTGGACAAAACTATCGTATTTTTACGTGCAATTACGACACTCTTTATCTTCATCATGCCATTCACTTCCGACGAAATCGCGCTTCTTTCGAGCCGCACCGCATTTGACCTTAAATTTCAGGCGACCGAGAAACTTAAAGCGCTGATGGGCGGCATCAGAGACACATATTTGAAATTGGTTGAACCCGATAAATTGCTTGCGCCGCCAGAGACCGATTTCAAGCGCGGGCAAATCGCCAAAGGCGAGAACTACGAAGGCTATCCCTATGTGATGCTTGACTTCCCAAAGTTCTACGGGCGAAACGACATTTTCACCTACCGCACCATGTTTTGGTATGGCAACTATTTTATTTTCTCCGTGATTTTATCGGGCAGTTCCCTGCAGCGTTATCACGCCCGTCTCGAAGAGCATTACGACGACCTTGCGGCTAAGCATCTGAATCTTGCCAAAGACGACCTATGGGACTGGCGCGAGAGCGCGACAATTCCCATCACCGCCGAGAGCCGCAACGACATTCTTAACCTGCTCGAACACCTGCCGTTTTTAAAAATCACCCGACATCTCTCGCCCGACGCACTCGCCGATGAATCCGGTGTGCTGCACGCTGCCGCCGAGTTCTACAAAGCAACCGAGTTTATCACCCGATTGTAGCGTTCACTCTTCAAATACCGCTACAATTTCAGCCGAGTCGGTTTCGTCGTCAATCGTGATGTAGAGCGTGTTGGGGTGGCAACAGACAAAGCAGTCTTCAATATATGTTTGATGCAGCCCAGCAGACGCATCGACGGTTGTCTCGTTCCATTCGCCGCAAACGGCGCAATGATAGCCAGAATCAATTAGCACGGTTTCACTCAGGATAGTTTCGGCGTAAAGAAAACGCTTTTGACTGCGTTGCGCAAGTTCTATACACAAACTTTTTGGAAAGCAAACGCTCGACCGCTATATTTGCAGTCCTTTTTTGAAGTTGAAGCGCACGGCGCAACAACTTTGAAAGATGGAGCTGTAGCTCAGTTGGTTAGAGCGCCTGCCTGTCACGTAGGAGGTCGCGGGTTCGAGCCCCGTCAGCTCCGCAACTTGCTTGCGACAACGCTTCTCAATCCGCATCGTTACGCATGGCTTCCGACAGTGCCAACTCAAATCGCAAGTTATCCTCCGAAGCCGAGACGCTTTTCCAATCTGCTGAATCTTATTTCAACGCACAACAGTTCAAAGACGCCGAACAGGCTTACAAAAAAGCCCTTGACCTTAATCCCGCCTTCAAAGACGCGCTTCTGGGATTAGGCAGCGTTCAGCTTAATCTTGGGCAACTTGAAAACGCGGTCGCGTCGTTCAAAGCGGCTGTCGCGCTTGCGCCCGACGATGCCGACGGGTATTTTTATCTTGGCAATGCGCTGGACGACTTGGGTAAAAACGACGACGCGATTGCCGCCATTGAGAAAGCTATTTCATTGAAGCCCGATTTTGCTGAAGCACACTTAGCCTTAGGCTTCATTTATTTTCGCATCGGCAATCAAGCCGGCCTACGAAAGCAATACGACATTTTGAAAAACTTAGACGCCGACTTTGCCAAACAACTTTCAACCGTTATCAGTTAGAGCAATGGTGAACATTTTTTTGAATGCCGCCCAAACTGCCCTGATTTTACTTGTTCTCTCTGCTGTTTTGTTCGCATGCGACGACCCAAAGGCAAAAGCGCGCGAGGACATTGACCAACTTTCCGAAGTGCTTCGATACACACCGAACAACGCCAAAGCGCACGCCAAACTCGGCATGGCTTATGCCAGCCTCGGTAAATACGACGAGGCGATTGCCTCACTTGAGAAAGCAACTATGCTCAATCCGTCCGATACCACGTCGCTTGTGCTTCTGACTTCCATGTGCTTTCAGTTGGGTCGATACAAAGATGCGCTCGAGCCGACGAAAAAATTAGTTCAGCTCACACCGAACAACGCCGACGTTTACACCAGTTTAGGCAACGTGTATATGAACTTGAAACAATACCGCGCGGCGATTCCGCAGTATGAAGCATCATTGCGACTTAAACCCGACGATGCAGAGGTGCGTTACAGCCTTGGCGTGGCGTATTACGAATTGGGCGTTCGAGATTCGGCGCGGATGCAATACGAGATTATCAAGGATAAAAGTTCGCTTCGCGCAGGCGCCCTGCTGCGTCGGCTTGAAAACAGGCAGTAATTTTTTTACAATTTCTAACGCTATTTTTTATGTTCAAAATTGCCATCATCGGCACGGGCTATGTCGGCTTAGTTGCTGGGACATGCTTTGCAGAAACCGGCAACGACGTTGTGTGCGTCGACATCGTCGAGGAAAAAGTCAAGAAACTTTCGTCGGGCGAGATTACGATTTTTGAGCCCGGCTTGGAAGTGCTGTTCAAACGCAACCTGCGCGAGCAGCGTCTTCGCTTTACAACCCATCTTGCTGAAGCCGTTGATGCCAGCGAGGTCATTTTCCTTGCGCTGCCAACACCGCAAGGCGAAGACGGCTCGGCGGATTTGAAGTATGTGCTTAGTGCCGCGCGAGAGATTGGAAAACTCATCAAGTCGTATAAAATCATCGTCGATAAAAGCACGGTTCCCGTCGGCACGGCGGAAAAAGTTCGCGCAGCGATTTCAGAGGCAGCCAAAACCGAGTTCGATGTCGTCAGCAATCCTGAATTTCTACGCGAGGGTGTAGCCGTCGACGATTTTCTTAAGCCAGAGCGCGTCGTCATCGGCAGTTCATCTCCGCGCGCCATTGAGACTATGAAGCAACTGTATGAACCTTTTGTGCGGCAGGGCAACCCGATTTTGATTATGGACGAGCGCAGCGCGGAACTTACCAAATATGCCGCCAATGCCATGCTCGCCTTGAAGATTTCCTTTATGAACGAAATTTCGAACATTTGCGACAAGGTCGGCGCCAATGTCGACTCTGTTCGACGCGGCATCGGCACCGATTCCCGCATCGGCAAGCAGTTTCTGTATGCGGGCGTCGGCTACGGCGGCAGTTGTTTTCCGAAAGACGTCAAAGCTGTCATCAAAACGGCAGAGGAATACGGCTACGATTTCAGAATCTTGAAGTCGGTCGAGGCAGTCAATGAATCGCAAAAGAAAATTTTGATTGAGAAACTCGACCACTACTTCGGCGGCGCAGCAATGCTGAAAGGCAAAAAAATCGCGCTCTGGGGATTGGCTTTCAAGCCGAACACCGACGACATCCGCGAAGCGCCATCGCTCATCGTCATTGACGAACTCTTGAAGCGCGGCGCCAGCATCTCCGCCTACGACCCGGAGGCGATGGAGAATGTCAAAAAAATTTTCGGCGACAAAATCACTTTTACTGACACCGATTACGACGCACTGCGCGACGCAGATGCACTCGTGATTGTAACCGAGTGGAACGAATTTCGAAATCCCGACTTCAATAAAATGAAATCGCTTCTGAAAAACCGCGTCGTCTTCGATGGGCGCAATGTTTATGAGCCGCAAAAAATGAAAGCATTAGGGTTCGAGTATTTCAGCAT
>Ga0272446_1002920_pt1 | contig 22417 bp, 15 predicted proteins | sample YNPCB0061_FD_194587 | JGI IMG/M metagenome (GOLD analysis project Ga0272446, IMG submission 194587) | Hot spring microbial mat communities from Yellowstone National Park, WY, United States - YNP-CB-006-1 | ecosystem: Environmental > Aquatic > Thermal springs > Hot (42-90C) > Sediment | place... | reverse complement strand
GACAACGCCCCGGTGGGGGCGGCCGCCGCGAGCGGGGCGAGGGTGCTGAGGGCTGCCTTCGGATCGCCCGACGCGAGGCGAACGAAGCCGGTGAGCCAGGCCGCCCAGCCGATCCCGGCGAGCCAGCCCATCCGTTGGAAGACCTGCTCCGCCGCTCGCAGGTCGTCGAGGGCGGCGTCGAGTGGCCCGCTGTGCGCCCGGACGAGGGCCCGACCGAAGGTGGTGATCCCGACCGACCACGGCTCGCCGAGCAGCTCGGCGTCGCGGAGCGCCTCGTCCGCCAGCCGGCTGGCGACGCCCAGCATTCCTCGAACACAGGTCGCGAACACGAGGAAGAAGCGGGGGAAGGCGAGTTCGGCCTCCTCGCCGCGCTCGGTCAACTGGTGGACGCTGGCCTGGAGAACGGCGTCGCCCTCGAGGAGCCTGCCTGCAAGGACGAGGATGAAGCCGTGGTTGTAGGTCGGATCGAGAGCGATCGGCCTGGCCGGACCCGCATCGTCGAGGTCGATGGCCCGCCGGCTCGCCGCCTCGTCGAAGCCGTCTCCGGCCAGGAAGTCGAGGACGACGGTGACAGAGATCGCCCGAGCGAGGAGGCTCCGATCGCCCGTCGCCTCGGCCAGACGGACTGCGAGCCGGGCGTGGGACCGTCCGGCTCCCGCATCGGCCGTCGAGGAGGCGTCCACGTAGGCGAGGTCGAGCTCGACCGGAGCCCGGAGTCGCGGGTCCGTGCCGGCCTCGGCGAGGGCCCGGACGAGCAGGTCGCGCGCTCGCGGGAAGCTCTCGCCGGTGGCCTCGAGTTCGCCCAGAAGGCGAAGGACGCGCCAGCGCTCGCTTCCGGGAGGAGCGACCACGAGAGCCTCTCCGAGGAGGTCCCGGGCCCGGTCTCGGTTGCCGACCGCGCCGTGGGTGGCTCCGGCCTCGATGGTTCGGTGGAGAGCAGCCGTGGCCAGATCCGGGGGCGTCAGGGCGCGGGCGAGTTCGAACAGCTCCGCCGCGGCGTCCAGGGCGCCTCGGAGGCGGGTGTCGCGGGCCGCGGCCTCGATCGCCGCGGCGATCGTCTCGTCGGGTCCCTCGGCCCCCAGCGCCAGGTGTCGTGCCGCAGCCTCGGGTTCGGCAGCCACACCGGCCAGGAGCCGATGAAGCGCCCGTCGTTCGAGGGGTTGGACCGCCCGGGCGGCGACGCTGGCGAAGAGCGGGTGGGTGAAGCGGACCCGCCCCTCCTCGCGGCGGAGCACCCCTGCCCGCACCGCCCGGGCCACGGCAGCCTCGACCTGGTCGGCGGAGCCCAGGGCCGCCACGAGTGCGTCGAGGGTCGGGTCGGCGAGGAGGGCCGCGACGACGAGCGCGCGTCGGGTGGCCCGGGGAAGGGCAAGGAGGCGGGCCTGGAGGAGGGCCTCGAGGGTCGCTGGAACCGGCAGCGGTTCGCCCGGAGCCGGTTCGGGCGCCCTGGCCATGGCGCGGCCCAGCTCGCTGGCATGGAGCGGGTTCCCGCCGGACGCCTCGTGGATCCGGCGAACCGTCCGCCGCGAGAAGTTCGCCTCTGGCAGCGACCGGAGGAGCTGAGAGATCGCGCCCGGCCCGAGCGGCCCGACGGCGATCCGGTCGAGGCGTCGGCTTGCCGGTGGTCGGTCGAGACCGAGGGGTGGCGGGCCGAGGCTCGGCGCCGCCGACCGAAGCGAGCCGAGGAGGCCAACCGGTTCGACGGTCAGGCGCCGGAGGGCGAACTCGACCGCTCGGGCGCTCGCCCGGTCCAGCCACTGGACGTCCTCCAGGGCGACCAGCGTCGGCCGCTGCTGGGAGAGGCGGCGAAGCACGGCCAGGAAGCCGACCGAGACGGCGCGGTGGTCCGAGACGCGACCGGGCGAACCGGTCCGGACGAGGGCGGCCCCAAGCGCCTCCTGCTGCGGTGGCGGGAGCCCGGAGAGGACGTCGGGGACCGGCGCCAGGAGGTCGCCGAGGGCGGCGTAGGCGAAGCCGATCTCGGTCTCGGATGGGCGCGCCGAGAGGACGAGCCAATCCCGCCCGTGCGCTCCCCGGACGCCTGCCTCCCAGAGCGTCGTCTTGCCGATCCCCGCTTCTCCCTCGAGAAGAAGGAACGCCGGTCCGCTGGGGAGCCGGTCGAGAAAGGCGGCCAGCGCGGCCAGCTCGGCCTCCCGACCCACGATCGCTGGGTCCTGCAGGTGGTCCACGGGGTTGCGCCCTCCTCGGTCCCTATGATCCGCTTCCAGCGGGCCCGACGCAAGGTCGGTCGTGGGCTGGGTGCGGACGTACCGCCCGGTCCGCTCGCCCGGCTATCATTGTCCCGCACCGCCGGCCGAGTCCTTCCGGCGGCAGCCGGTGGCGGAGTAGCTCAGTGGTAGAGCAGGGGACTCATAAGCCCTTGGTCGCAGGTTCGAATCCTGCCTCCGCTACCAGCCCCTTCCGATTCCCTCCACCCACTCCCGCGGCCGAACCGTCGCCGGGTCGCGTTGCGAGTTCCTAACCGGTCGGCCACATCCATCGCAACACCGGGCCCGTACTCTTGGGTGACGGACGGCCGCTCGCTGGCCGCCGATGATCCGAGCGGTATACTCGCCTCGCGGTCGGCCACCGAGGGCCGACCTGCCCGGAGGTCTTCTTGAACACGAAATTCTTCCGCAACGGGATCGTGATGCTCGTGCTCGTCGTGGGCACGGTCGCGCTCCTGTACACCCTTCTGCTTCAGCCGACCCAGCAGCCGAGCGTCGGCTACCTCGAGTTCCTCGAGAACGTCAAGGCCGGCAAGGTCGCCCGCATCACCCAGCAAGGCGACAAGCTGACCGTGAAGCCGAAGGACGGCCCCACCTACACGGTCAACGTCCCGAGCCCCCTCACCGACGTTCCGGCCGCCATCACCACAGCCCTTGCCGAGGGCAACCAACCGCTCGATCCCAAGATCTACGAGTCGGTGCCCCAACCGGACACCTCGTGGCTGACCCTCATCCTGACCGGGCTGCTGCCGCTCATCCTCATCGGCGGCTTCATCCTCTTCATGATGCGCCAAGCCCAGGGGACGAACAACCAGGCCCTTTCCTTCGGCAAGAGCCGGGCCCGGATGTTCCTCGGCAACAAAACGGTCGTTACCTTCGCCGACGTGGCCGGGGTCGACGAGGCAAAGGCCGAGCTCCAGGAGGTCGTCGAGTTCCTCAAGTACCCCGAGAAGTTCAACACCCTGGGTGCGCGGATCCCGCGCGGCGTCCTCCTCGTCGGTCCGCCCGGGACCGGCAAGACCCTCCTCGCCCGGGCCGTGGCCGGCGAGGCCGGCGTGCCCTTCTTCAGCATCTCCGGGTCGGAGTTCGTGGAGATGTTCGTCGGTGTCGGCGCCTCCCGGGTTCGCGACCTCTTCGACCAGGCGAAGCGGAACGCGCCGTGCATCGTCTTCGTCGACGAGATCGACGCCGTCGGCCGCCAGCGGGGGGCCGGCCTCGGCGGCAGCCACGACGAGCGGGAGCAGACGCTCAACCAGATCCTGGTCGAGATGGACGGCTTCGACACGAACACGAACGTCATCGTCGTCGCCGCCACGAACCGCCCGGACGTCCTCGACCCGGCCCTCCTGCGGCCGGGCCGCTTCGACCGCCAGGTCATCCTCGACCGGCCGGACATGAAGGGCCGGGTGGCGATCCTCAAGGTCCACACCAAGGGCAAGCCGATCGACAAGGCGGTCAACATCGAGGACATCGCCCGCCAGTCCCCCGGCTTCTCGGGGGCCGATCTCGCCAACCTGGTCAACGAGGCGGCGATCCTGGCCGCCCGGCGCAACAAGAAGGTCATCGGCATGGCGGAGTTCCAGGAGGCCCTCGAGCGGGTCGTCGCCGGGCCGGAGCGCAAGAGCCGGGTCATCTCGGACGCCGAGAAGGCGATCATCGCCTACCACGAGGGCGGGCACGCCGTCGTTCAGCGGGTCCTGCCGAAGTGCGACCCGGTCAGCAAGGTGACGATCATCAGCCGGGGCATGGCCCTCGGCTACACGATGGCCCTGCCGGTCGAGGACCGCTACCTCCAGAGCAAGAGCGAGTTCGAGGACAAGATCGCCGGGCTCCTCGGCGGGAACGCGGCCGAACGGCTCATCTTCGGCGACACGACGACCGGTTCCTCGAACGACATCGAGAAGGCCACCGAGCTCGCCCGGCGGATGGTGACCGAGTACGGGATGAGCGACAAGCTCGGCCCCCTCGCCTTCGGCAAGCGCGACGAGCTCGTCTTCCTGGGTCGCGAGATCGGCGAACAGCGGAACTACAGCGACGAGGTCGCCAAGATGATCGACGAGGAGGTCCGGGCGATCATCGACCGGGCCTACGCTCGAGCGATGGACGTCCTGACCCGCTACAAGGATCGACTCACCGCCCTCGCCGAGAAGCTCATCGCCGAGGAGACGGTCGAAGCCGAGGAGTTCGAGAAGCTCTTCCCGGATCTGCCGCCGAAGCAGAACGTCCACGGCGCCCCGCCGCAGCTCATCCCACGGCGCCCCGCTCCGGACGCTCCCACCGACGGTTCGCCGGCGGGCGCCCCGAGCCCGAAGCCGACGCCGCAGCCGGCCTGAGGTCGGCTCGCCCCGTCGGGAGCGGCGCCGACCGGACTAGAATGCCGCTGTCCCGACCCGCAGCACCGGAGGCAGCATGAGCGCCGAACCGGCCCCCGGCGACGTCTTCGCCTACCTCGAGGCGGGCCACGACGCCCGGCTCGCCTCGTACATCGAGTTCCTTCGGATCCCGAGCGTCTCCGCGCTCCCCGAGCACGCGCCCGACTGCCGGCGCGCCGCCGAGTGGCTGGCGGCCCAGCTCGCCGCGGCCGGCCTCGAGCACGTCGAGGTCGCCGAGACGGGCGGCCATCCCGTGGTCTACGCCGACTGGCTCCATGCCCCGGGCGCACCGACCGTCCTCGTCTACGGCCACTACGACGTCCAGCCCCCGGATCCCCTCGACGAGTGGGAGCGGGCGCCCTTCGAGCCGCTCGTGAAGGGGCGCCGCATCCTCGCTCGCGGCGCCGCCGACGACAAGGGCCAGGTCCACCTCCACCTGGCCGCCGCCGAGGCCCTCCTGCGAACGCGGGGTCGCCTGCCGGTCAACGTCCGCTACGTCTTCGAGGGCGAAGAGGAGGTCAGCTCCGTCCACCTCGACGCCTGGCTCGAGGCGAACCGCCCGCGCCTGACGGCCGACGTCGCCCTCATCTCCGATACGAGCTTCTTCGAGGGCAACCTGCCGGCCATCACCATCGCCCTGCGGGGCCTCATGTATGCCCAGATCGACGTCCGCGGGCCGAGCATGGACCTCCACTCCGGTGTCCACGGGGGCGCGGTCGCCAACCCGGCAAACGCCCTCTGCGAGATCGTCGCCGCCCTCCGCGGCCCAGATGGCCGGATCCGGATCCCGGGCTTCTACGACGACGTCGTGCCCCTGAGCGAGGCGGACCGAGCCGCCCTCGCCGAACTCCCCTTCGACGAGGAGGCATACCGGGCCTCCCTCGGGGTCCCGGCCCTCGTCGGCGAGACCGGCTACACGACCCTCGAGCGGCGCGGTGCTCGGCCCACCCTCGACGTCAACGGCCTCTGGGGTGGCTTCACCGGCGAGGGGCCGAAGACGATCATCCCGGCCAGCGCCCACGCCAAGGTTTCCTGCCGGCTCGTCGCCAACCAGGACCCCGACCGGATCTTCGAGCGCCTGGCGGCCTACGTCGCCGAGATCGCGCCGCCGGGCGTCGACGTCGATGTCCGCTACCTCGGCGGGGGCCGACCGACCCTGACCCCGATCGATCACCCGGCGACCCAGGCTGCCGCCCGCGCCCTCGAGGCGACCTTCGGTCGGCGGCCCCTCTACATCCGCGAGGGCGGCTCGGTCCCGGTGGCGGCCTCCTTCGCCGCCAACCTCGGCCTGCCCGTCGTCCTCCTCGGCTTCGCCCCGCCCGACGGCAACTTCCATGCCCCGAACGAGTGGATGGATCTCGACAACTACGAGGGCGGGATCCGGACGGTGGTCCGCTTCTTCGACGCCCTGGCCGGGGTGAGCTCCTGACCGGCGGAACCTCGTCGCCGGCGGATCTGGCTCGGGCTCGGGCGGTGGCGCCCGGGACGTCGGTGACGGGCGGTACTTTCGGGTCAGCGCCGCGGGCGCCGTCACGGGTCGAGAATCGCGGCGACCGGCGACGAGGCGGCGGTGCAGCCATCCCTCCGACCGAGTGGTACCATCGCCGCGCAATGCCGGGGAGGATTGAAGGGTGAGCACCGAAACCGTCGACCCCAACGCGAGCGCTGCCGGGACGAGCTGGCGGCTCGACACCGACAACGGGAGCATGGTCCCGCGCTCGGCGCTGGACGTCCTCATCGACCTCAACGACCGCGTCGTGAGCGGCCGGATCGCCGAGTACCAACCGATCCCGCTCGGCTTCACGCCCCTCGACAAGACCATCGGGAGCGGGATCCGCCCGGGCGAGCTCCTTCTCATCGGCGGCGCCCAGGGCACCGGCAAGACGACCATGGCCCTCCAGATGGCCCGGAACGTCGCCTCCGGCGGCCAGGCGAACGTCCTCTACCTCTGCTTCGAGCACGAGGAGCAGTACCTCCTCAACCGGCTCGTGGCGATGGAGTCCGCCCTCGCCCACCTGCCGAACCGGACCGGGGCGATCAAGATCCAGGACGTGCGCAAGGAGATCCTCGGCACCTGGATGGCCGAGGGCGGGGGGACGGCCCAGCTGGCGAGCAACCCACGGCTGCGGCCCTCCCTCGATCGGATCGCCCGCTACGGCCAGAACCTCTTCCTCCTCCGCGGTTCGCAGACGGCGAGCACCATCGACAACATCCGGCGCCTCGTCCAGCAGCACCGAGCCCTGGCCGCGGACCGCCGCCTCCTCGTCGTCGTCGACTACCTCCAGAAGGTGCCGGTCATCCCCGAGCCGCCGACCGAGACGGAGAAGGTCACCTTCGTCGTCAATGGTCTCAAGGACATCGCCCTCTCCGAGTCGGTCCCGGTCATCGCCATCGTCGCCGCCGACAAGGAGGGCCTCAAGGCGTCCCGGCTCCGAAACCACCACCTCCGGGGCAGCTCGGCCATCAACTACGAGGCCGACATCATCCTCATCCTGAACGAGAAGTACAACATCGTCGCCAAGGTCAACATCGAGTTCAACCCCTACCAGGCCCAGCGCTTCCGCGACTGGATCGTCGTCTCGGTCGAGAAGAACCGGGGCGGGCAGGACAACGTCGACCTCGAGTACGAGAAGCACTTCGAGTACTCCTGCTTCGATCCGAACGGCCGGACCGTCCAGGAGAAGCTCATCGAGGAGCGCCTCTACAACGACTAGGGCCGGCCTCGGGGCGGCTCGGGGGCCAGGCGGATCGGCCCGACCCGCGGGCGGCGCCTTCGGTATCGTTCCGCCATGACCGATCGGAGCGCCGAGTTCCCGGACGTCGTCGAGCTCGTCGTCGAGATCCCGCGCGGGAGCCGGAACAAGTACGAGTTCGACGAGGCCGCCGGGGTCTTCCGCCTCGACCGGGTCCTCTCCTCGGCCGTCTACTACAACTTCGACTACGGCTTCATCGAGGGGACGCGGGCCGAAGACGGCGATCACACGGACGCCCTCCTCATCATCGACGAGCCGACCTTCACCGGCTGTCACGTCTGGGCGCGGCCGATCGGCGGTCTCGAGATGCGGGACGAGAAGGGGCGCGACTTCAAGATCCTCTGCGTCGCCCTCGGCGATCCCCACCAGGCCCACATCGAACGGCTCGAGCAGGTCCGCCCCCACCGCCTCGTCGAGATCGAGCACTTCTTCGAGACGTACAAGCTCCTCGAGGACAAGACCGTCGAGGTCCTGGGCTGGCGCGACCGGGCGGCCGCCCTCGAGGTCCTCCGGGCCGACCGACGGGCCTGGGAGGCGGAGCAGCGCGCGCGGTCGGGGGGAAGCGCCCCGGCTGGGCCGCGGGGCGAGGGCGCGCGACCGGCGTGACCGAGGGGCGGGCGGCGGCGGAGGGTCGGGGCTCCGTCCGGGCCTTCGTCGCCGTCGAGGTCCCGGCTGAGGCTCGAGCGGCCGTGGCTGACCTCGTCGCCTCCCTCGGGCCAGCCGCCGGTGGCGGTGCCGTCCGCTGGGTCCGACCCGACGGCCTCCACCTCACCCTCCGCTTCCTCGGCCAGACGCCTCTCCACCGCCTCGCCGCGGTGAGCGCCCTCCTGCGCGACGTGGGCCGACGGGCGGCGCCCTTCGAGGTCGAGGTGGCCGGCGCGGGCGTCTTCCCGACCCTTCGCCGACCGCGCGTCCTCTGGCTCGGCGTCCGGCGGGGCGCCGAGGTCCTCGCTGCCCTCGCCGGGGCGCTCGATCGAGCTCTCGAACCGCTCGGCTGGCCGCCCGAAGGACGACCGTACACCGCCCACCTGACGGTGGCCCGGGCCGAGCCGGGTCCGCCGGCGGCGGCGACGGCGGCGGCCCTCGTCGAGGCGGCCGCGGGGTGGCGGCTCGCCTGGCGGGTGGAGGAGCTCGTCCTTTTTGAGAGCCGGCTCGCTCGAGGTGGCGCGATCTACGTTCCCCTCGATCGGGTCCCGCTCACCGGGGAGGGGCCTGGCTGACGAGGGGATCGGATCGGGTGCGCGACGGGGAGCGCTGGATGCCGGAGAAGGCGAACCGATCGGTTGCGCGGAAGCGGTCGGACGGTGTACGGTCGGCGGCGGCGAGGCGCCGCCCGGCGAGACCGGGCCGCCGTCGCGCCGAGTCCGAGCGACTCGAGCCGTCCCCGAGGTTCGACCGGGCCGCCGCCCGGTCCGGTAATGGTGGAGGATGCCGATGGCCGCCGACGCAGGCCGCACGAAGTTCGTCCTCGACGAGGAGCGGATCCCGAGGACCTGGTACAACATCGTCCCCGACCTCCCCGTCCCGCCGCCGCCGGTCCTCCATCCCGGCACCGGCGCGCCGATCGGGCCCGACGACCTGGCGCCCCTCTTCCCGATGGCCCTCATCGCCCAGGAGGTGAGCGGCGAGCGCGAGGTCGAGATCCCGGAGCCGGTTCGCGAGGCCTACGCCCTCTATCGGCCGACGCCGCTCTACCGGGCTCGGCGCCTCGAGCGGGCCCTCGATACGCCGGCCCACATCTACTACAAGTACGAGGGCGTGAGTCCGGCCGGCAGCCACAAGCCGAACACCGCCCTCGCCCAGGCCTTCTTCAACCGCCAGGAAGGGGTGCGGCGGCTCGCGACCGAGACCGGGGCGGGGCAGTGGGGAAGCGCGCTCGCCTTCGCCGGGGCGGTCTTCGGCCTCGAGGTCAAGGTCTACATGGTTCGGGCGAGCTACGACCAGAAGCCGTATCGACGGGTCCTCATGGAGACCTACGGGGCCGAGGTCGTCGCCAGCCCGAGCCCGACGACGGCGTACGGTCGGCGGGTCCTGGCCGAGACGCCGGACAGCCCGGGCTCGCTGGGGATCGCCATCAGCGAGGCGGTCGAGGACGCCGCCACCCGGGACGACACGAAGTACGCCCTCGGCTCGGTCCTCAACCACGTTCTCCTCCACCAGACGGTCATCGGTCAGGAGGCCCTCGAGCAGATGGCGATGGCCGGCGAGGAGCCGGACGTCATCATCGGCTGCACGGGCGGCGGCTCGAACTTCGCCGGGCTCACCTTCCCGTTCATCGGCCGCATGCTCCGGGGCGAGGCGCGCTACCAGGTCATCGCCTGCGAGCCCGAGGCGGCGCCGTCGCTGACGAGAGGCGTCTACACGTACGACTTCGGCGACACCGGTCACATGACGCCGCTCGTCAAGATGCACACCCTGGGCTCGAACTTCATCCCCGAGCCGATCCATGCCGGCGGGCTCCGGTACCACGGGATGGCACCGCTCGTCTCGCTCCTCAAGGAGCAGGGGATCATCGAGGCGCGGAGCGTCCACCAGCGGGCCTGTTTCGAGGCCGGGGTCCGCTTCGCCCGAGCCGAAGGGATTCTGCCGGCGCCGGAGCCGACCCACGCCATCAAGGTCGCCATCGACGAGGCCCTCGCCGCCCGCGAGGCCGGTGAGCCCAAGGTCATCCTCTTCAACCTGTGTGGGCACGGCCACTTCGACCTGGCGGCCTACGAGCGCTACTTGGCTGGCACCCTCGAGGACTACGAGTACCCGGCCGAGAAGGTCGCCGAGGCCCTCGCCGCCCTGCCGAAGGTCTAGTTCGGCGGAGCGGCGTGTCCGGTGGCTGCGCCCGGCCGCCGGGCACGCGAGGACCCGCACGGGGAGGGGAGGGATGCGGGTCCTCGCGCGCGACGCGCGGCGTCGCAGGCCAGGTCGCCCCGCGGGGGGGACGGGGCGACCGGCGGCGGCCACCTGCCCGAGTGGCCGCAGGGTCGCCTGACGGCGAACCGAGCCAATGCTGCCGGCTCGGGCCCCGACGGCGCATCAACCATTTGCCGTATTTCGGGGGCCGAATGGCCCGGTGACGACGAGCACCACCCGGCAGCGCTGGGAACGCTACGATCAAGGCATGCCCCGCCTCGCCTGTTGGTCGTGCGGTCGGACCGTGTACACCGTCAGCCCCATCGAGGCGCTCTTCGTCGAGGAGCGGCGCTGCCCCCGTTGCGGCGCGCTCATGAACGCCGAGCGCCGGGAGGGCGAACGGCGCCAGACGAACCGGCGCCAGAACCCGCCCGACGATCCGGGGCCGCCCGACGGGGTGGAGCGGCGGGTCGCCGAGCGCCGGACCGGTCAGCGGCGAACGAGCGGTCAGGCAGGGCTGCGGTCGACCCGGCGGGCCGGCGACGGCTGGACCGACTGACGGCCGCGGCTGGCCCCCGCGGTGGGGCCGGGACGGCACGCTCCTCAGTCGACCCGAGGGAGCTCGATGAGCCGGTGGCGGAGGGCGAAGGCGACGGCCTCGAGCTTCGAGTGGACGTGGAGCTTGGCCATGATGTTCTGGACGTGGGTCCGGAGCGTGTTCGGGGCGATGAAGAGGCGGTCGCAGATCTCCCGGCTCGAGAGCCCCTCGGCGAGGGCACGGAGGACCTCGAACTCGCGCGGGGTGAGGGGCTCGATGGATGGTCGCTCGGCCGTCCGCTCTCGGGCTGCGGCGACCCGGCGGGCGATGTCGAGGATGACCGCGCGCGGCAGCAGGGTCTCCCCGGCGTGGGCGGCGCGGACGGCGCCGACGACCTCGTCGACGGCCCGGTCCTTCGTCAGGTAGCCGTCCGCCCCGGCCTGGATCGACTCGAGGATCGTCTCGTCGTCGGCGACGGCGGTGAGCATGACGACCCGGGCCGTCGGGTGGCGGGCCTTGATCGCCCGCGTCGCCTCGACGCCGGTGCCGTCCGGCAGCCGATAGTCCATGAGGACGACGTCGACGGGCTGGCGGGCCGCCGCCCGCGCCTCGGCGACGGACGCGGCGACGCCGACGACCTCGATGTCTGCTTCGCGGTCGAGGATCCGGGTCAACGCCCCCGTCAGGAGCTGGTGATCGTCGACGAGGAGGACCCGGATCCGGCGGGCAGTGGCGGCGGGCACACGGACCTCACGATCTGACGAGCGGCCGCGTCGGTCATCTCTGACTCATCGTCGACGCGCAGCCGCGATTGTACTCGCTCGACGGTGGGCGGAACGACCCGCGGCCGGCGGGCGGGGGCCGGATAATGCCCTCCATGCGGCTCGCCCTCGTCGGCTTCGGTCTCATCGGCGGCTCCGTCGTCCGTGCCCTTCGGCGGGGCGCGGGCGCGCCCGACCCCTGGTCGAGCGACCTCGAGATCGCCGCCTGGAGCCCGAGCGGGGAAGGTCCGCGGCGGGCCGCCGAGGAGGGGCTCGTCGATCTCGCGCCGGCGTCGGCCGAGGCTGCCCTCGAGGGGGCCGGACTCGTCCTCCTCGCCGGGCCGCCGACGACGGTCCTGGAGTGGCTCGATCGGCTGGCCGGGCCCCTCGCCGGGCTGCTCGGCCCCGACGCCGTCGTGACCGACGTGGCGAGCACGAAGGCGGCCATCGTCGAGCGCGCCGATCGGCTCGGACTCCGCTTCGTCGGCGGTCACCCGATGGCCGGCCGCGAGACGAGCGGCTTCGGTGCCAGCCGGGCCGACCTGTTCGATGGCCGGCCGTGGGTCATCGTCCCCGGGCGCGGGGCGGACGAGGCGGCCGTCGGGCTCGTCGAGGGCCTCGCCCGGGCCGTCGGGGCGGTCCCGGTCCGGATGGCCGCGCCGGAGCACGATCTGGCCGTGGCGGCGATCAGCCACCTCCCGCTCCTCGCCAGCGTCGCCCTCGCCGAGACCGTCCTCGGTCGGCCCGGAGAGCCTGTCCCCTTCGGAGCCGAGACTGCGCTCCGCCTCGCCGCCGGCGGCTGGCGGGACGCGACCCGTCTCGCCCGGGGCGATCCGGCGATGGGGGCCGGGATCGTCGCCACGAACCGGGCCGCCGTTGCCGAGGGCCTCCGCCGCTTCCGGCTCGTCGTCGAGGATTGGCTCGCCCTTCTCGAGGCCGACCCCGTCGACGAGGCGGCCGTCGCCGCCCGCCTCGCCGCGACACGGGCCCGGCTCGAGGGCGGCGCCGACGACAGCGGCCCGCCCGACTGAGGGCGCAAGTGGACGGGGAGCTCGTCCTCGTCGTGCCGCGGGCGGCGGTCCTCGCCCCGCCCGGATGGCACGGCGTCCGGGCGGACGGCGTCGAGGCGGTCCTGGCCGCGGCCCGCAGCACCGGCCGCTACCTGCCGCGGGCCGAGGTCGAAGGCGACCCGAGCTACAAGCAGCTCATCCCCTACCTCGTCCTCCGCGACGGGGCGCGCTACTTCCTCATGCGCCGGACCTCGGCCGGCGGCGACGCTCGGCTCTTCGAGCGCTACTCCATCGGCATCGGGGGCCACGTCGAGCCCGGGGACGGGGACCTCCTCGGCGGCCTCGCCCGCGAGTGGCGCGAGGAGATCGCCGCCGACTTCGAGCCCCGGTTCATCCCGGTCGGGCTCGTCAACGACGACACGACCGACGTCGGGAGCGTCCACCTCGGCGTCGTGTTCGTCGCCGACGTCGGCGGACGCCCGGTGGCGATCCGGGAGGCGACGAAGCTCTCCGGCGGCTTCGCCGACCCGGTCGCCGTCCGCGCCGTCCGGGCGGCCATGGAGACCTGGAGTCAGCTCGTCTTCGACGCCTTCGAAGCGGGGATCCTCGGCTGAGCCTGCCGGCGACCGGCGCGGGGGGCGCATGGGATAATGGCGGCGGTGGCTGGTCATGTTCGGTAAGCGCCTCCGCCGCACCGTCGTCGCGGTCATCGGCCTCGGCCTCCTCGAGCTGGCCCTCGCCGTCGTCCCGGCCCGTGCCCTCAGCCCCGGGGCGATCCCGGTCCTGCGGGCGACGGGGATCGTCGACAACGTCCTCGCCGGCTACATCGAGGAGGGGATCGCTGCCGCGACGGCGAACGGGGCACCGGCGGTCGTCATCGTCTTGAACACGCCGGGTGGGAGCCTCGACGCGACGAACCGGATCACGTCGGCGCTCCTCGAGGCCCGGATCCCGACCATCGTCTGGGTCGCCCCGGCGGGAGGGCAGGCGGCGAGCGCCGGGACGTTCATCACCCTCGCCGCCCACCTCGCCTACATGGCTCCTGGGACGCGCATCGGCGCGGCATCGCCCGTCGGTTCCGGCGGCGAGGACATCGGTGGAACCCTCGGCGAGAAGGTTCGGCAGGATGCCATGGCCGCCATCCGATCCATCGCCGAGACCCGCGGCCGGAACGTCGAGTGGGCCGTCTCGACGGTCAGCGAAGCGCGTGCCTCGCCGGCCTCCGAGGCGGTCCAGCTCGGGGCCGTCGACGGGTTAGCTGCCTCCCTCGACGACGTCCGCCGGCTGGCCGACGGACGGACGGTTCGCTCGCCCGAGGGGGAGCTGACGGTTCGGCTCGCCGACGCTCCCTTCGAGGAGCTGCCGATGAACCCCTTCCAGTCGCTCCTCCACCTCCTCTCGGATCCGAACATCGCCTTCGTCCTCTTCACCATCGGCTTCTACGGGCTCCTCTTCGAGCTCCAGAACCCGAACTTCGTGACCGGCATCCTGGGCGCCATGGCGATCATCCTCGCCTTCGTCGGCTTCGGCTCGCTCCCGCTCAACGTGGCCGGCCTCCTCCTCATCGGCCTGGCCATCGTCCTCTTCGTTCTCGAAACCCAGGTCACGAGCCACGGCCTCCTCACCGTCGGCGGGCTCATCTGCTTCGTCCTCGGCGCCTCGGCCCTCTACACCGCACCAGGCACGCCGACGGCTCCCGACGTGGCCGTCGCCCTGCCGCTCATCGTGGTCATGAGCACGACGACGGCGATCTTCATGGGCTTCATCGCCTACGCCGCCGTCCGAACCCGCCGGATGACGACCCAGCCAGGGCTCGTCGGGGCTGCCCTGCCGACGGGCGTCCTCGGCCAAGTCCGACGGCCGCTCATGCCGGTCGGCTCGGTCTATGCCGCCGGCGAGGAATGGACGGCCCGAGCTGTCGACGACCGGCCCCTGGAGCGGGGGACGCCCGTCCGGATCGTCCGCTTCGAGGGTCTGACGGCCATCGTCGAGCCGGCAGCCGAGGGCTCGAGTCCCTGATCCCGTCCCCGTCAATAAGGAGGAGTGCTATGGAACCCACCGTTCTCGCCGCCCTGGCGGCCTTCATCGTCGCCGTCGTCCTCGTCTTCCTCTACCTCTCAGTCCGGATCGTGAACCAGTACGAGAAGATGGTCGTCTTCCGGCTCGGCCGGACCGACGAACGGCTCGTCCGCGAACCCGGGCTTCGCTTCCTGATCCCGATCGTCGACCGGCCGGTGAAGGTCGACCTGCGGGAGCAGTTCATCGAGGTCCCGAGCCAGACGAACATCACCCGCGACAACGCGCCCATCAACATCGACTTCCTCATCTACTGGAAGATCGTCGATCCGCTCAAGAGCCAGGTCAACGTCGGCAACTTCACGGGTGCCTTGACCGGGATCGCGACGACGACGCTCCGCGCCGTCGTCGGCGACATCCTGCTCGACGAGGTCCTCTCGCGGCGGGAGCAGATCAACGAGATCCTGCGGGCCAAGCTCGACGAGGTGACCGAGCGCTGGGGCGGTAAGGTGACGACGGTCGAGATCCGGGAGATCGTGCCGCCGCGGGAGGTCCAGGAGGCGATGAACCGCCAGCTCTCGGCCGAGCGGACGCGGCGGGCCGTCATCACCGAATCCGAGGGTCAGCGCCAGGCGGCGATCAACGTTGCCGAGGGCCAGAAGCAGGCCGAGATCCTGAAAGCCGAGGGCGACCGCCAGGCGGCGATCCTCCGGGCAGAGGGCTTCAGCGAGGCCCTCGAGCGGATCTTTCGGGCGGCCCGCGGGGTCGACCAGAAGACGATGGCGCTCCAGTACCTGGAGGCGCTCAAGGCCCTCGGGGCGAGCCCGGCCACGAAGTTCGTCATCCCGACCGAGTTCACCCGCCTCGTCGAGCCCTTCACGAGCTATCTCGCCCAGGGGATGGCGGCGGGAGCGGCTGCCCAGAGTGCCACCGGCGGTGCTTCGGCTGGAGGCGGCGAGGGGGCTGGCGCGGCTCGGTAGGGCCCGTCCGCGCGGCAGCGGGCCCGGAGGGTCGTCGCCGTCGCGGGCCGGCTCGAGCGAGGGCGGGCGCCGCGGATCGTGCGGCCGACGCTGTGCTGTCCGCGCTCGGCGGTCTCGCCGAGGCCGCGGGCCGGGCAGCGATCGGAGCCTGCGGCGCCTGCCCCGCCTGGGGGACCTTGCGGCGCCTGCCCCTCGGCCGGCCTGGCGCCCGGCGCTGCTCGGCTCTCCCCCGTCCCCAACGGTACAGGCAACGGGGTTTCTCGTTTACTCCCCCTGGGAGTGGCTTAGAGGTCGAGGCCGCGTGTTGTACCGGGCCGCGGATCGGTTGCGAGCGTGGCCGGGCCGACGACGAGCGGCTCGACGGCCGAGTTCTTCGACGGTTACTCGCCCCGGTGGTACACGAGCAGAGCCGACTGCTCGTTCACTACCCCGGGGAGTATTCGAGAAGGTTCGGCTCGTCGGGTGCCCGGCGTACTCTCTCCAGGAGTAAACGCCACCCTGGCGGTGTCCTCGCACGAGTCCGGGCCGAGTGTCGCTCGGGTCGGTACCTCAGAGACGCCCCCCTGGGCAACCTGGTGGCCCGAGCGGGGCCGGGTGGGCCCTCCGTGGACCCCGTGCCTCCCTTCGGTGCGGCGCGGCACCGCCTCGGGTGCCAGCCGCGGCCACCTATAATCGCCCCGCCGGCGGGTGCGACCGGCTCGGTCCGGAGGCTGTGCGACATCCCATGACGAAGATCCTCGTCGTCGACGACGACCCGAACGTCCAGCGCCTGCTCCAGTACACGCTCAAGCAGGAGGGGTACGACGTCGTCGTCGCCGGCGACGGAGCCGACGGCTTCCGGCTCTGGGGCGCCGAGGGGCCGGCCCTCATCCTCCTCGACGTCACCCTGCCGAAGCTCGACGGCTATCAGGTGGCCGCCAAGATCCGGAGCGAGGAGGGGGAGGGCCGCCATGTTCCGATCATCATGCTGACGAGCGACGGCGGCGTCGAGCAGCGGGTCCGCGGTCTGCGTGCCGGCGCCGACGACTACCTGATCAAGCCCTTCCATCCCGCCGAGCTCGTCGCCCGGATCCGAAGCCTCCTCGCCCGCTTCGCGCCCGACAAGGAGGTCGTCGGTCGTCCACCGCTCGGCCGACTCCACGTCTTCTACGGAGCCAAGGGTGGTGTCGGCACGACGACCCTGGCGATCAATGCCGCCATCGGCCTCCACCGTGAGCTGGGCCGAAGCGTCGCCCTCGTCGATGGCAACCTCCAGTTCGGCGACCACCGCGTCTTCTTGGACCTCGGACTCGACCGAAAGAGCATCCTCGACGCCGTCTCCGCCCCGGCCATCGATGCCGACCTCCTTCGACGGGTCCTGGTTCGGCACGACTCCGGGATCGACCTCCTCCTCGCGCCGCCGCAGCCAGAGATGGCCGAGCTCGTCACCGACGAGCACATCGGCCAGATCCTGACCATCCTCCGGAGCCTCTACGACTACGTCGTCGTCGACATCGACAAGCGGCTCGATGACTTCAACCTCCACATCCTGGACCGGGCCGACGCCATCTTCGTCGTCATGACGGCCGACCTGTCCTGTCTCAAGAACGTTCGGCTCGTCCTCGAGACGGTCGGCCACCTCGGCTGGGAAGGGGAGCGGGTGAAGCTCGTCCTCAACCGCTCGAACGCCTTTACCGGCATCACCGTCCGCAACGCCGAAAGCGCCCTGAAGCGGCCGATCGAGTACCAGATCGTCAACGAGTACCGGGGCGCCATCAGTGCCCTCAACAGCGGGGCGCCCTTCGTCTTCACGAAGCCGGACAGCCCCCTCGGGCGGTCCGTCCTCGACTTCGTCCGGCGGGTCGACAAGACGGCCGCGGCAGCGGGAGCGCTCGCCCCGACGACCCACTGAGCGCCGGCGGCGAGCGGCCCGGACGCCTGCCAGGGCCGCTCCGGGCGCGGGCCTGGTCGCGGCCGAGGTAAGTCGCCGATACGCCGGCCCGGCTAGCCTCCGGACCGTGCTTGCCACGGTCCTTTCGGCCACCCTCCAGGGCCTCGAGGGTCGGGTCGTCCGGGTCGAGGTCGACGTCGCCTCGGGGTTGCCGAGCTTCACCATCGTCGGTCTCCCGGACGCGGCCCTCGCCGAGGCCCGCGAGCGGGTCCGGGGCGCGATCCGGAACTCGGGCTTCGAGTTCCCGCCCCGTCGCCTCACCGCGAACCTCGCGCCGGCCGACGTCCCGAAGGCCGGTGCGGCCCTCGACCTCCCGATCGCCATCGGCATCCTCCTGGCGTCGGGGCAGATCCGGGCGGCCGAGCGGTGGGCCTTCGTCGGCGAGCTGTCCCTGGGCGGGGAGATCCACCGCGTGCGCGGGACGCTGCCGATGGTCGCCGCCCTCGCCCGCCACGGGGCGCGACGGATCGTCGTCGCGGCGGAGGCCGCCGACGAGGGTCGGCTTGTGCCCGGGGTGACCATCGTCCCGGCCGCCACGCTCGGCGAGACCGCGGCCCTCGTCGACGGGCGCCGACGGCGGAGAGCGCCCGCCGACCGGGTCGACCTCGTTCCCGCGCCGGCGGCTCCCGCGTCGGTCGGAACGGGCGAGGCCGAGGTTCCCGACCTGGCCGACGTCCGAGGCCAGCTCGAGGCGCGCCGGGCCCTCGAGATCGCGCTCGCCGGTGGGCACGCCCTCCTCCTCGTCGGGCCGCCGGGGGCCGGCAAGACGCTCCTCGCCCGGACGGTCCCGGGCCTTCTGCCGCCCTTGGGACCGGAGGAGGCCCTCGCGGCGACCATCGTCGAGTCGGTCGCCAGCGACGGGCCGGTCCGCCGGCTCCTCACCCGACGCCCGTTTCGGGCGCCCCACCACACGAGCTCGTACGCGGCCATCGTCGGTGGCGGCAAGGGGCTCTCGCCGGGCGAGGTCACCCGCGCCTCCGAGGGGGTCCTCTTCCTCGACGAGCTCGCCGAGTTCGGTCGGGCCGTCCTCGAGGCGCTCCGCGAGCCGCTCGAGGAGGGCCGGATCACGATCGGTCGGGCCGGCCGCTCGGCGACCTTCCCGGCCCGCTTCCAGCTCATCGCCGCGACCAACCCCTGCCCCTGCGGTTGGGCGGGCACCGAGACCCCCGGCTGCTCGTGCCGGCCCGGCCTCCCGGAGCGCTACCTGGCCCGGATCTCGGGCCCGCTGCGCGACCGGATCGACCTCTGGGTCGAGATGCCGGCGGTGCGGCCGGCCGAGCTCCTTCTCGGCGGACCGCCCGAGGACTCGGCGACGGTCGCGGGCCGGATCGCCGCCGCCCGGAGCCGTCAGCTCGGTGCGCGGGGGGTCCTGAACGGGCGACTCGCCGGCCGGGCGCTCCGAGCGGCCTGTCGGCTCGATCAGGCGGCCCGGGAACGGATCGTCGAGTTGGCCGTCCTCGAGGGGGCGTCCGCGCGGGGTGTCGAGCGGCTCCTCCGGGTCGCCCGGACCATCGCCGACCTGGCCGGCTCGGAGCGGGTGACCGCCCACCACCTCGAAGAGGCGGCCCGCTTCCGCGGTCGGACGCGGCGGCCGAGCCTGGCGGCGGTGGTCTGAGGCGATGATCGGCGTCGGCCGACTCGGACCGCGGCCCCTGCGGAGGGAAACGCCGGACGGGCACCGTCGGCCCTGGCCGGTTCGAGAGGCGACGGCGCCGTGGGACGACCCCGCCGCCGGCGAGGACACCGCGGTTCCCGACCGGGTCGCTGAGGCGGGGCTCGCTGCCGAGCGGCGCGCCTGGGTCGTCCTCGCCTCGGTGGCGAGCCTCGGGCCGGCCACGGCGGCGACCCTCGTCCGGGTCGTCGGTTCGGCCCGGGCCGTCATCGAGCTCGCCGCTCGACCGGATGGGGTCGGGGCGCTCCTGGCGATCCCCGCGCCGGTCGACGGGCCGCGCGCCGGCGCGCCGATCCTCGAGTCGAGTGTCGCGGCGGCCATCGCCGAGGCGACCCAGCAGGCCGATCGGCTCCAGTCGGCCGTCGAGGCGGCCGGGCTGGCGGTCCTCGTCATCGACGACCCGGCCTATCCGAAACGGCTTCGAGCGATCGAGATCCCGCCGCCGATCCTCTTCGTTCGGGGCAGCCCAGCCGCCCTCGACGCCGAGCGAGCCGTCGCCGTCGTCGGGACGCGTCGGCCGACGGAAGCGGGGCGCCGAACGGCGGCGGCCGTGGCCGGGGCGCTCGCTCGGGCGGGTGCCGTCGTCGTCTCCGGGCTCGCCGTCGGGATCGACGGCGCCGCCCACGCCGCCTCCATGGCCGAGGGCGGCCGGACCGTGGCCGTCCTCGGGGGCGGGCACGAGCGGCTCTACCCGCGCTCCCACGTCGCGCTCGCCGCCGCCATCGTCGCCGCCGACGGCGCCGTCGTCAGCGAGCTGCCGCCGGGCGCCGAGCCGACCCGCTGGCAATTCCCGCGCCGGAACCGGATCATCAGCGGGCTCGCCGAGGCGACCGTCGTCGTCGAGGCGGCGCCCGGGAGCGGCGCCCTCGTCACCGCGAGCTGGGCTCTCGAGCAGGGGCGGGAGTGTTTCCTCGTGCCCGGCCCGCTCGGGGCTCGGGCCAGCGCCGGCTGCCTCGCCTTCCTTCGAGAACACCACGGGCTGGCTCGGATCGTGGCCGGGATCCCGGAGCTCCTCGACGATCTCGCCCTCGCCCGGCCGGCGCCGCGGCGCGGGCCCCGACCGGGACCGCCGTCGCGGGCGGCGATCCTCGCCGAGCTCGGCGAGACGGAGCGGGCAGTCGCGGCCATCGTCGCCGAGGGACCGACGACCGTCGACGGCATCGTCGCTGCGACGGGGCTCTCGGTGGCGGCCGTCCTCGGCACCCTCTCGCTCCTCGAGGCGCGCGGCCTCGTCGGCTCGGGCTACGGCCGCTACGTTCCCATCGGCCGCCTCGCCAGCGCGGCCGCACGCTGAGGCCGATGGCGCCCGGGTGGCGCGGACCGCCCGGGTCGTGGTACGCTCCGGCCGTCCCGGCGGCGCCCCGGCCGGGTCGCAGACAGCCGCACGATCGGCCATCGACCCCAGCGACGAGCCAGGAGACTGTCATTGCGAAAACTCGCCGCGGCCGCGCTCGCCGTCCCCATTCTCGCCGTCGTCTATGCGACGACCCTCCTCCGCCGTTCCATCGCCGCCCGGGTCGGTCTGGCCCTCGGCGGCGGCGCCCTCCTCGGGCTCGGCATCCTCGCCGCCGTGTCCGGCCCCGCGGCCGTGGTGACGGCCCGGCCCGAGACGAGCCCGGCTCCCCTCCCCGAGGCCGCCTTCACGACCCGCGTCCGGCTCGGAATGCCGACCGACGCGGCGCTGACCGTGGTCTTCAGCCGGCCGATGGATCCTGCCTCCGTCGCCGCAGCCCTCGAGGTTCGGCCGGCGGCTCGACTCTCCCTCGCCTGGAACGCGTCCCTCACCGAGCTGACCGTTCGGCCGGCCGGAGCCTGGGAGCCGGGGACGTACTACACGCTCACGGTCGGGACGGCCGCCCGCGACCGAGATGGTCGGCCGCTCGCCGAGCCCGTCCGCCAGGCCTTCGTCGTGCGGGCGGCGACGGCCGGTCGGATCGTCGCCTCGGGCGTCGTCGGGGAACGGATCCGACTCGACGCCGAGATCGTCTTCGCCTTCGATCGCCCGATCGACGTCGGAACCTTCGCTTCGACGCTTCGCATCGAGCCGGCCGTCGACGGCCGGTTCCTCCTCCCCGACGGGACGACCGTCGCTGCGGCCGACCTGGCCGAAGTGGCCCGCGGTCGGGTCGGCGATCGGCTCGTCTTCCGACCGAGCGCGCTGCTCGCTCCGGACACGACCTACCGCTTCGCCGTCGACGGTACGGTCCGCGACGTCGAGGGGGCGCCGATCGGGACGATGGCGCCGCTCGAGGTCCGGACAGTCGCCGCCCCCGCCGTCGTCCGCTTCCGGCCCCGCGACGGGACGACCGGCGTCGATCGAGGCACGAACGTCTCGGTCCGCTTCAGCCAGGCCATGGATCGCGCCTCGACGTCGGCCGCCTTCAGCGTCACCGTCGACGGCCGCCGGGTCGACGGCGCTCGCCGCTGGGCGGAGGGCGACACCGTCCTCGTCGTCGACCTCGCCTCGGACCTGCCGTACGGGGCGACGGTCGTCCTCGCCGTCGACGGCAGCGCCCGTTCGGCCGCCGGTGCTCCCCTGGCGGCCCCGGCCACGGCCACCTTCAAGGTCGAGCCGAAACCGGCGCCGCCGCCGGTTCGGACCGCCACCCGATCGAGCGGCTCCGGCGGCAGCTCGTCGAGCTCGGCCGGGAGCGGGTCGGCGACCTGGTACGCCGTCGAGACGTACTACCTGCGGCTCCTGAACTGCACCCGGACGGGCGGTCTCGTAAGCTCCTCGGGAAGCTGCTCGGGCGCCGGGTCGGGCTCGTTGCGGGCGCTCCTCCTCGACGCTGGGATCAGCTCGAAGGTCGCCCGACCCTACGCCAAGCTCCTGGCCACGGGTGGGATCTGCAGCCACTTCGCCGACGGCGATCCCGGTGATCGCCTCCGTCGGGCCGGGTACACGAACTACGTCTGGGGCGAGAACGTCGGCTGCCGCTCCGGCGACCCGTACGCCGCCGTGCTGGCGAGTCATCTCTACTTCCAGGCCGAGCAATCCTGGAACGGCGGGCATTGGCAGAACATCATGAACCCGGCCTACGATCGAGTCGGGATCGGGGTGTGGGTCGCCAGCGGCCGGGTCCGCCTCGTCGTCGACTTCTACCACCCCTGACCGGGCCGCCCGGCGTCGCTGAGGTCGGCGGCCCCCTCGCGCTGCGGCGAATCGGTCGGTCGGTCGGGACGATCGGGCGATTGGCGGCCAGCCCACGAGCTGCCAGACTCGGGCCGTGATCCGTAACGCCGTCCTCCATCTGACCAACGAGCAGCCGCTCCTCGTCGACCTCTTCGCGGCGCCTCGGGCCGCCGACGTCTC
>Ga0272446_1002919_pt1 | contig 22429 bp, 16 predicted proteins | sample YNPCB0061_FD_194587 | JGI IMG/M metagenome (GOLD analysis project Ga0272446, IMG submission 194587) | Hot spring microbial mat communities from Yellowstone National Park, WY, United States - YNP-CB-006-1 | ecosystem: Environmental > Aquatic > Thermal springs > Hot (42-90C) > Sediment | place... | reverse complement strand
CTCCCTGTTGTTCCCTCCGATCGAGTTCTTCGAGGAGTGCCAAAATTTCCTTATCTAACCCCGGCTGACCACTAAACAGGTGCATGAGGGTTTCACTGCAGTCATCATCGGGGTAGATGGGCACATAGTAGATGTAGGGACATTCCATAGCAGCGGCTTTGAAGTATGGTATTTATTCTACTGGTTAATCATATTTTTTATGTCCGAAATGATCCTGAACAAGTCTTTTAGTGACAGGAGTCAGAGGAATCTTCTTCAAATTTCTCCCATAGAGGAGCCGACTGAGGTATAACATAGTCACGCTTTCTGCGAGGACACATGACTCCTTTGTTTGCATTTGTGGCTTGCCGTGATTTTTATATCACCTGTGAGCGCAACTACAATCCGAGCCTAGAGAGTAAACCGGTAGTTCTTCTGGATGAGAATGACTGCATCCAGGCATTATCGACAGAGGCGAAGCAACTAGGCTTGCAACGGGGGGTGCCGATGTTCCTCCATGCCAATAAGGTCAGGGAACATGGCATTGTGGTCTACCATGTCAATCAATTCCTCTGTCAAGATATGACTAACCGATTGCGGGGAATGTTAGCTAACTTTGCCCACCCGATCGAGGTCTGGGCGCCCGATCGGTTGTTTTTACAATTGTTTGATCCCGTAGACTACCAGAAGGAAGACAAAGTAGATTGGATTGGGGAGCAACTGAGTGCCACAATCAAGATTGGGACAGGTATGTATGCCCATGTGGGAATTGCTCCTACCCGTACCCTTGCCCATTTAGGGGCTTGTTTAGGAATTAGGGACTTTACCGATCGGCAGTTACAGGAACAGGCATTATCCCGTTTAGGGGTAGGTAGTATTTGGGGGATTAGTTCTACCTATCGGGAACTGCTCCAGGGAGCGGGGATCAATACTGCCCTGGACTTCCGTAATGCGGATGACCATATTATTCGGCAGATCATGGGGGTAGTGGGTCTGCGCCTGGCATTGGAGTTAAGAAATATTTCCTGTTTCGAGACCAGTGATTTTCCAGCCCTAGTGCCCGAAATTCTGAGTTGGCGCAAGTTTGCGGAGCCTATTACCAGCCTGTCCCTACTGCAAGAAACTACAGGGGTAGCAGTGACCCTGATGGCGCAACAACTCCAGGCACAAAATCTGCTCGCCCGCCTGATGGCAGTATCCCTCTACCCAGAAGAACCAGCTATCAATTTTCCTACTACTTTAATTAAGTTCCCGGTTGCCCTCAAGGATAGCAGGGAGATGATCAACCAAACAAATCAGGCACTCCAGGATGCTTTTACTCTAGCAGACAGCTACAGTCAGGTCAGGATCGTGCTTTCGGGGCTGACTTCGGAGGCGGCAAGGGCAGAAGAAGCCCGTCAGTCCGAGTCTACGATGCGGCGGATGGATGGGGTCAATCAACGGATGGGCAACAGTGCGATCGAGATGGCAGAAGCAGGTATGCAACAGCTACAACATTCCCGTGTCACGAGGCGGCTCAGTCTGCCTAACTATCCCAAGGCAGCAGGTATTTAGTTGGGGTTTACCTACTTCATAAACATTAGCATTTGTCTTGCCTGTCTATTTTTACCCCCCTGGAAAGAGTTTCGCCAGTTTATCTTCCCTATTTTTGTAGATAATCTTCCCCTTTATGGGCTGTTAATCCTCATTGCCCGCAAGCCCCATCCCCAGAGCATGGCTTCTTTGATTGTCACCTGTACGGTGGTCTGTTGTGATGCTCTCCTCCAATTTGTACTGACCACTGCTACCCAAGATGTCAATTTGCGGGTTGTGACCTTTGAAGTATTCGATCGATTGAAATGGCTGATCTTCTCGATCGGTTTTTGCTGGTCGGTGATTATCGTTGATGGTGCCACTCACATAACTAGAACCTTTGTGCTGACTCTGCCTTTTTTTACCACGATCGTGATTTTTATTTTCTGTCAGGGGGCAATCATCGCCGACCAAAATTTACGAACCATTAGATCAATACTAAGCCTAGCCCGCCTTGCTCCCTTGCCCAATAGTAGCCATAACCTCATTTTTTTCCAGCATCGTGGCGTAGAGTTTAAGAGCAACCCAGGAGACATTAAGGTCTGGGTCAGTCAGTCCCCTGGACTAATACCCGTTGCCCCTATTGCCCAAAAAAATGGCAACCTAGAATACAAACTAAGCAAGGCTAAAGTAACGATCGCTAGCCCAAAAGTTAAAATTTTGTTAAATAAATAAACTCACTAACGGAACATACTGCTTACAGAAGTATCCTCATGGACACGCCAGATTGTCTCTCCCAAGAGATTTGCCACCGAAAGCACCTTCAGTTGGCTAAACTTACACCGATCGGGGACGGGGATTGTGTTTGTGACAATTACTTCGTTAAATACCCCACTAGAAAGCCGATCGGTGGCGGGGGGAGAAAACACAGCATGGGTGGCACAGGCATAAATTTGACGGGCACCATGCTCAATTAGGAGTTTGCCAGCCTCATAGATAGTGCCAGCGGTATCAATCATGTCGTCAACAATGATGGCAGTCTTGCCCTTGACATCCCCCACAATGTTGACTACTTCGGCTTCATTATGGTTTTGGCGACGCTTGTCCACAATCGCAATGGGAGCTTCCTGCAATTTTTTCGCAAATGCCCTCGCCCTTGCCACCCCCCCCACATCAGGGGAAACTACCACAATATCATCTAGGTTTTTCTCCTGTAGGTAGGACAAAATTACCGGGGCACCATAAACATGGTCACAGGGAATATCAAAGTAACCCTGAATTTGGGCAGAATGTAAGTCCATTGCTAAAATACGGTTTGCCCCCGCCTCTACTATTATGTTCGCCACTAGCTTGGCAGTAATCGACTCCCTACCTGCTGTTTTCCGATCGGCTCTAGCATAGCCATAGTAGGGTAGAACAGCAGTAATCTGCCTAGCGGAAGCCCTCCGGCAAGCATCAATCATAATTAGTAGCTCTGTCAGATGGTCATTTACCGGACGACAGGTGGGCTGAATTAAATAGACATCACAGCCCCGAATCGACTCCTGCACCTGTACATAAATTTCCCCATCCGCAAATGTTTTACGCACCATTGGTCCCAAACCCATCCCCAAATACCGGGCAATCTCTTGGGCTAGGGGGATGTTAGCCGAACCAGAAAATAATCGGAGTTTGTCCACCTGTCCCCGATGGTCGGGAAACTGGGGCGCAAATTTAGGAATTGAGAAAGTCACCGCATTTTCCCAAAAATTTTAATAGCATCCTAGCATTAAATACGGGGTCGCCGCCGCTGTAAAAAGTCTGGAATGTCTAAACCAGGTTTACTGACCGGATTTTCTGGTTCTGGTGTGGGGGGCTTGGCGGGGGTGGGGTTGGGATTATTCTTTTTAATTTGGACTGGGGTTGGTCCATTTTTGCCCGAAAAGCCCGTGGCAATCACAGTCACCATAACTTCCCCCTGCATGGCTTCGTCGATCACGGCACCAAAAATAATGTTGGCATTGCCATCGACAACTTCTTGGATGATCTCCGCAGCAATGGTCACTTCATGGAGGCTCAAATCCCTGCCCCCCGTGATGTTCATTACTACCCCTGTTGCCCCTTCAATGGAGGAAAATTCCAATAGGGGAGAGGAAATAGCGGTTAAAGCCGCTTCCCTTGCCCTAGACTTGCCCGAACCGGTGCCAATGCCCATCATGGCAGAACCGGCATCTGCCATCACCGATCGGACATCGGCAAAGTCTACATTCACTAAACCAGGAATAGTAATAATATCGGTGATGCCCTGCACACCCTGGCGCAATACATCGTCCGCTAGCTGGAATGCTTCCTGGACTGGGGTCTGCTCGGTAATAACGGACAATAATTTATCGTTGGGGATCACAATCAAGGCATCAACTCTGGTACGGAGGGATTCAATACCTTCTTCTGCCTGGTTAATGCGCCTCCTGCCCTCAAAGCTAAAGGGGCGGGTCACTACCCCGATCGTTAATGCCCCTACCTCCTTGGCTACTTCCGCAATAATGGGGGCTGCGCCCGTGCCCGTGCCCCCTCCCATGCCCGCCGTGATAAATACCAGGTCTGCCCCTTCCACTGCCTGGGTGATGTCATCCCTGGACTCTTCTGCTGCCTTCTGCCCGATCGCTGGATTGCCCCCCGCTCCTAGTCCCTTGGTCAACTTCAAGCCCATCTGGAAGCGTCTTTTTGCCTGGGATAGCAACAATGCCTGGGCATCGGTGTTAAAGGACCAAAACTCAACCCCGCTCACCTGGCTGGCAATCATGCGGTTAACGGCATTGCCACCCCCGCCCCCTACACCAATTACCTTAATTTTGGCGCTATTACCGGGCATAATATTCTCTCCCTTGGGATCGGAGATAAATTGTTGTTTCATGGTGGCTCGTTTGGGGGTTTGCACGGGCAATTCCGGTTCTGAGAGTTGGTCTAGCTCAAGTAGTTCATCCAAATCTTCGTCCCCAGAGTCATCGGCAATTAGGTCAGTCCAGTTATGTGTAGGCATTATACTATCGCTTGGTAGATATTATGGAGTGGTAGGCGGTAATTTGGCGGTAGTTGTAGATACATCCCTAAAATCAAGATACATGACATTGGCACTATTGAGATATTTAGGTAACTGCCGCATCCGATCGAGTTTGTCTAATTGGGCGGTCAGGGTCTCGCGGTCATAGTTGCCGCAATGAACTACCCCTAAATCGGTATGTAAGACTAAGTTATTGGCATCGGTCCAATTTACCCCTTTGATTTTGACTGGGCTACTAGCCAAGATTGGGTACATCTCTGCCCATTGCTTACTAACATAATCATTAAAACCCAAAACTAAGAGAGGGGGGGTTAGTTTTTTGGGGTAGCTAGTGGCAGGAATCCAGACTCCTTCCCGATCGATATAGCCATTTTTGCCTTCATACATCCCCCTGGCAATAGGGATACGTTCCGTCACCCTAACCACTAAGCGGGCGGGGAAGAGTTGGCGATTTACCTCCACTGTTTTGAGGGGTGCCTGATTGAGGAGTTGTTGAGCAATATGGTGGGGTTCCGCCTGAAAGACATACTGGGGGAAGGGCAGATTGATTAGGGATTTGAGATTACTTTCCGGCAGGAGGTTTTCTCCCTCGATCGTAATTTGCTTGAGGTCGTAGAGATACCAGAGGGGGGCATTAGCTAGTTGCCATAGTCCCCAGAGTAGAGTCGCCCCTAGAGCGGTCTGCCAGAGACCTTTTAGGCTACGCAACTGTCGTTTCTGGCGCTTTTGCTCCCGGCGTTCGGTAAAGTGATAACGATCGTTTTTGGGCTTAACTGCTACCATACTAAGGCTCCCGATCGGGACTACTGTGGAATTGCCGCTCTAATTGTTCGATGATTTGTTTACGATTAGGAGCGGGAGCAAGCTGGTCAGAATTTAATGCTCGGACGAAAAAGTAAACAGCCCCCAAGACCAAGAGAAAGAGCAGGGAGATATAGAGCAGGATAAACATACCTAGTTTTGAGTTTGTATTACTAGGTTAGTTGAAATAGGCAGATTTTTCAATGGCAAGTGCAGTAACCCGATCCTATGGCATAGAGCAGAAGGGATTAAAATTGGCTTGAGTCAATCAGCCAATAGCTATGCAGGAACAAGGAACAATCAGCATTCATACCGATAATATTTTCCCGATCATCAAAAAAGCTCTCTATTCAGAGCGGGATATATTTTTGCGGGAACTAATTTCTAATAGTGTTGATGCCATCAGCAAACTAAAAATGGTGGGCTACAGCGACGGGGCTGCGCCGGAGGTCAAAATCACGATCGATCGGGATAAACGCATCCTAGCGGTCTCGGATACGGGCTTGGGCATGACGGCAGAGGAGGTGCGCCGCTACATCAACCAGGTTGCTTTTTCTAGTGCTAGTGAGTTTGCCCAAAAGTATAGTGGCACAACGGATCAACAGCTTATTGGTGCCTTTGGTTTGGGCTTTTATTCGGCGTTTATGGTGGCAGAGCAGGTAGAAATTGATACCCTGTCCTACCAGGAAGGGGCTACCCCAGTCCATTGGAGTTGTGACGGCTCCACCCAATTTACGATGTCGGAAGGCACCCGATCGGCGGTGGGCACCACAGTAACTTTGACTTTGCAGGAAGATGCCCAAGAATTTTTAGAGGTAGGCGAGATCAAGAGAATTATTAAGCGCTATTGTGACTTCTTACCGGTTCCCATTTTGTTAAACAACGAAGTAGTCAATCGACAGAAAGCCCTATGGCGGGAAACTCCCAACAGCCTGACCAAAGATGACTATCTGGAATTTTATCGTTATCTTTATCCCTATCAAGATGATCCTCTGTTTTGGATTCATTTGAACACAGACTATCCTTTTATTATCAAAGGAATTTTATATTTTCCCCGTCTGAAACCCGATATTGACCCCAGCAAAGGACAGATCAAACTCTTCTGTAATAATGTTTTTGTCAGTGATAATTGTGAAGAGGTGATCCCCAAGTTTCTATTACCCTTAAGGGGCACGATCGATAGTACGGATATTCCCCTAAATGTCTCTAGGAGCTTTTTGCAGGGCGATCCCAGAGTGAGAAAAATTCAGGATTACATCGCCAAGAAGGTAGGGGATTATCTGAAAAAACTCTATGAAGATTCTAGGGATGAGTTCTTAGAATGCTGGAAAGATATTAGTATATTCATGAAGTTTGGCTCCATGAATAGCGATAAGTTCTATCAGCAAGTGAAGGATGTATTAGTCTATCCTACTACCCTAGAAAATGAACAGACCAAGAGCAAAGTCGGGAACTACACCACCCTGCAAGATTACCTCGATCGGAACAAAGACCGCCATGCAAATCGGGTGTTTTATACTTCGGACCCGATCGGGCAGTCCCAATATGTCAATCTCCACCAGAACCAGGGTTTAGAGGTGCTTACCTTGGATTCGATCATCGACAGTCATTTCATTCATTTTTTGGAGCGGGAGTATAACAATGTAAAGTTTTCTCGGGTAGATGCGGAAATTGATGACCGGTTGTTAGACAAAGAAGCAAAGACGGAATTAGTCGATCCGAAAACTAACAAAACGAAGAGCGATCGGTTAAAAGAACTCTTCCAGCGAGTTTTGAATAAACCGAAGCTGACCATCCGGACTGAGGTACTAAAGGCAGAAAACAGCCCCCCCGCCATGATTTTGCTGCCGGAAAATACCCGCCGCCTCCAGGAAATGTCGATGTTATTGCAACAGACCAATGCTTCTTTCCCGGAAGACCATATCTTTTTGATCAATACTGCCCATCCCCTCATGGACTATCTCTTGAGTCTGGAGCAAGGTAGCCTAGTCCTGGCTCCAGGGCAATCTACTGGAGATACGGTCAATTTGTTGTGTAACCACATTTACGATCTGGCAATGCTTTCCCAACGTAGCTTTGATCCTAAGGTGATGCAGGGCTTCCTCGATCGATCGGTGCAGGTGCTGACCAAGCTAGCAAAATAGCCATAAACTTCTGTAGGGGAGTGTTACAATCTCCCCCATCCCTCTTTAGTTCTATTTTTCGATCGTAACGCCCTTCCAGAAAGCGATATAGCCCTTGATATTATTGGCGGCTGGCTTAGTTTCGGGGTAATACCAAGCCGCATTTTGGTTGACCTGCCCATCTACTTCGATGTTGTAGTAACTTGCTACCCCTTTCCAGGGACAGGTAGTGTGATGGGCAGATTCCCGCAAATAATCTTTATTGACAGCATCAGGGGGAAAATAGTAGTTGTTTTCAACAATTTCACACCGATCGGATTCGGCAATTACTGCCCCGTTCCAAATTGCTTTCGCCATAAATTTATCCAAATAGTTTGCGCTCCCTAGTCAGTCGCCATGATAGCACCTTCCTTGTGGCTTTTATGGATTTCCATCAAGGCAGACTGTCCTATAAAACTCTTGCAATCTGTGCCAGACCTAGCTATATTTAGCCCAGTTTTGTGGGAGGGAGTATGGCGAACGAAATTCCAGTCGCCCGCCGTGTTACTAAGGTAGTCAAGAAAAAAATGCCGCCGGTGGTGGTCTTCCTGCGCTCCCTGCCCAATTGGGTCTATGGCGTTGCCGGGTTTGCCTTTGTTTTGCCCGTCCTGGTCTTCACGATCGGGAATGCCTTTCCTAAGCCCGCCCCCAAGGTGACTGACCCCGCCCCCTCTAAACCCGCCCCCAAAGAAGCAAAGCCGGACATCCTGTTGGGACATTATGCCTACAAAGAAGCGCCGCCTAGCGACTTAATCACGATCGCTATTGCAGGGGACGGCTACGAACTAAAACTAAGAAGGGCAGCCGCCCAGAGCTTTGAGCGGATGCAAAGAGATGCCAGCCTGCAAAATGTTAATCTGATGGTTATTTCCGCTTACCGATCGAAGGCAGAACAAGAAGAACTCTTTTTTACCATCAGCAAGCAACGCAATCAAACCCCCGCTGAACGGGCTAAGGTGAGCGCCCCTCCCGGCTACAGTGAACACCATACCGGTTATGCCCTTGATATTGGGGACGGGGATAATCCCAGTACCAACCTATCGGAGAGCTTTGCCCAGACAGTCGCCTATGAATGGCTCCGCAACAATGCCCCCAGCTATGGCTTTGAGCTTTCCTTCCCTAAGGGCAATTCCCAAGGGGTGATGTATGAACCCTGGCATTGGCGGTTTGTGGGCGATGAAGATAGCCTGAAAACTTTCTACAAAGGACGATCGGTAAACTAACTCTATCTTGGATGGGATGACAAAGGGGGAGTTCATTAGTAATTTTTACCTATAACAAAAGACTATTATTTGGAGATACTCACATGACTGCTACTTTAGTTGCCCCCCGCCTATCTCTCCAGACTCGCCCGATCGCTCCTGAAACAACTACCATCCGCTCCCTCGATTGGGACAGGGACAGATTTGACATTGAATTTGGTCTCCAAAACGGCACTACCTATAATTCCTATGTGATCACTGCCGATAAAACTGCCTTGATTGACACTTCCCACAGCAAATTCCGATCGATTTATTTGACAGAACTACAAAACCAGATTGATCTTTCTACTTTAGATTATTTGATCATTAGTCATACCGAACCAGACCACAGCGGTTTAGTGAAAGATGTTTTGACTCTTGCGCCCCAAGTGACCGTAGTTGGTACTAAAGTGGCTCTGCAATTTTTACAAGACCTAGTTCATCATCCTTTTAAGCAACAGATCGTGAAAAACGGCGACCAAATCGATTTAGGGCAGGGGCATCTTTTACAGTTTGTCAATGCGCCCAACCTCCATTGGCCCGATACAATGATGACCTATGACCACAAAACAGGGGTGCTTTTTACCTGTGATATTTTTGGTATGCACTACTGCGATGATCATCTTTTTGATGAGAGTTTGACGGCGATTATGCCAGACTATCGGTTTTATTATGAATGTCTGATGGCTCCCAACGCCCGATCGGTCTTAGCTGCCATGAAACGGCTGGATGAATTACCACCCTTCTCGATCGTGGCAAATGGTCATGGTCCTTTGTTACGGTATAACGTGAAGGAATTAACAGAAAATTACCGCACCTGGAGCCAATCTCAAACGAAAGACGATACAAATGTAGTTATTTTTTATGTGTCTGACTATGGCTATAGCGATCGTTTATCCCAAGCGATCGGCAGGGGCATCATTAAAACCGGTGTGGCGGTGGAAATGCGGGATCTCAGAACCACAGACCTACAAGAAATTCGGGAGTTGGTAGAGCACGCTAACGGGGTTGTGTTTACTACGCCGCCCCAATCGATCGAGGCAGTCCAGACCGGTGTAGCGACGGTGATTGCTTCTTTGAAGGCAAAGCAGGGGGTGGGCATTTTTGAGTCCTTTGGCGGCGAAGATGAAGCGATCGATTTGTTGGCAAACCGTTGTCAGGACTTGGGTACGGTCATGGGCTTCCCCCTCATTCGGATCAAAGCGGTGCCTACGGAAGAAACCTACCAACTCTGTGAGGAAGCAGGTACTGACCTGGGGCAACTCCTCAGCCGCAAGCAACAAGTCCAGCAGATGAAGGCAATAGACAACGACCTCGATCGGGCTTTGGGCAGAATTGCGGGGGGGCTTTACATTATTACGGCACAAAAAGGGGGGCTAAGGAGCGCCATGTTAGCTTCTTGGGTGTCCCAAGCTAGTTTCAAACCGATCGGGATCACGATCGCTGTGGCAAAAGACCGTGCCATCGAAGCCCTGATGCAGGTAGGGGACCACTTCGTCCTGAATGTCCTAGAAGAAAATAACTACAGCCATCTGATGCGCCACTTCCTGAAGCGGTTTGCCCCTGGTGCCGATCGGTTTGAGGGGGTAAAAATCCAGCCCTCAAAACTGGGCATTCCCGTCCTGACCGAAGCCCTAGCCTACCTAGAATGTCGCGTGGTCAGCCGCATGGATGCCAACGACCATTGGATTGTCTATGCCACTGGGGAAGAAGGCAAGGTGGCTAAGCCCGATGCCCTCACAGCCGCCCATCATCGCAAAGTCGGGAATCATTACTGATTGTGACTAAAATTATCCTCTGGTTCCGTAACGATCTGCGGTTACATGACCACCAGCCGATCGGGGCAGCACTCCAACAAGAGGCACTCCTGATCCCTGTCTACTGCCTTGATCCCAGACATTTTGGGACTACCCCCCTCGGCTTTCCTAAAACAGGAGCTTGGCGGGCTAAATTTCTATTAGAAAGCCTGGCAGATTTACAACAAAATTTGCAACAAAGGGGGAGCAATCTGTTAGTTTATCAGGGTAAACCAGAGGAAATTTTACCCAACTTGGCACAAAATTTGGGGGCAGATAGTATTTATTACCACCAGGAAGTTGCTTCAGAAGAAACCAGGGTCGAAGAAAAACTAGCTCAAAATCTTAGGACTCTAGGGATTAAATTAGTAGGCTTTTGGGGACATACTCTTTACGATCGGGAGGACCTCCCCTTTGAGATAGATAATTTACCAGAAGTTTTTACCAGTTTTCGCAAGCAAGTAGAGCAAACCAAGCCCCCCCTCCCCCTGCCCGCCCCCAACCAAATTCCCAGCCCTCCCCTCCCCGCCCCAGACAAACTACCTAGCCTGGCAGAACTAGGCTTAACCGAACCAATCCCAGACGATCGGGCAGTATTACCCTTCCAAGGAGGAGAAAGTCAGGCACTCAAACGCCTACAGACCTACTTTTGGGAGCAAGACTGTCTCAAAAACTACAAAGAAACCCGCAACGGCATGGTAGGGGCAGACTATTCCACCAAATTTTCCCCCTGGTTGGCAATGGGTTGCCTGAGTCCCCGCTACATCGCTGCCCAAGTGAATGAATACGAAGCCGTCCGCACCAAAAATGACTCCACCTATTGGCTGGTGTTTGAATTACTCTGGCGGGATTATTTCCGGTTTATTTTGCTCAAACATGGGAACCAACTCTTCCACCGGACGGGCTTGCAGGGAATCGCCATACCCTGGAAAACTGACCGGACAAAATTTGACCAATGGCGGGCGGGGGAGACCGGCATCCCCCTAATTGACGCTAATATGCAGGAACTACTGCTTACCGGATTCATGTCCAACCGCGGCAGGCAGAATGTAGCTAGCTTTCTCACTAAAAATCTGGGCATCGACTGGCGATGGGGCGCAGAATGGTTCGAGTCCCAACTCATAGACTATGATGTGGCAAGCAACTGGGGCAACTGGAACTATAGTGCAGGAGTAGGCAACGATGCCAGGGGATTCCGCTACTTTAATACCCTCAAACAAGCCCTGGACTACGACCCCCAGGGCAAGTACGTCAAACATTGGCTCCCCCAGCTAAGCCTAGTGCCGCCCCACCTCGTCCATAAACTCTGGCAACTAAACCCGATCGAGCAGCAACTGTATAATTTAATCTTAGGTAAAGATTATCCCAAACCCCTGGTAGACCTCGATCGATCGGTATTAGAGCAAGAGCAAACCTATAACCAGGCATTGAAAGGAACTCGAAAGCAAGATAAAATTAGCAAGCGTAGGAGATGATCAACTCTGCCCCAACCCTATGACTGACCTAAGTGCCGACAATGGGGTAATACTCATTGCAGATGATAATCCCCAAAATTTAGAAGTATTATCCGAATGCCTGGATGATGCTGGTTTTGAAGTAAGGATAGCAAAAGATGGAGCTAGTGCCATTGCCAGAGCCATTTACCAACCGCCGGATTTGCTCATCCTTGATGTAATGATGCCACCAGGGATCGATGGGTTTGAGACCTGCCTTAAACTAAAGGAGAATCCGAAAACCAGAGAAATTCCCGTTATTTTTATGACTGCCCTAACGGAACAGGAGGACAAACTAAGAGGATTTGAAGTAGGGGGGGTAGACTACATCACCAAACCGTTTCGTCTGCCAGAAGTAGTAGCTAGGGTAAAGTTGCATTTGTCCTTAAGTTCAACGCGTAAACAACTCCAGTTAGAAGTTCAGGGGCGCATCGAGGCTGAACAGAAACTTCGTCAAATGGTGGAAGAACAACAAAAACAATTAGTAGAAGCAAACCATCAACTCATGGAATTCAAAATTTTGTTATCAGAAAAACAAAACGGAACGGAACAAATCCCAGAGGATAATGATACTGCTTTCCAGCAACCCAGTTGGGTTAAAGTTCTTAAACAAGCTAGCGAGAAGTTAACAGCCGAAATCCAAGAAAGGAAAATTGCCCAAGAGGAACTAAGCCGCCTCAAAGAAGCCCTTGAAGTTGAAGTTGCCCAACGTACGGCAGAATTACAAGAAAGAAATGAAGAACTAAAGAAAAACGAAGCTAAACTACAAAAACATACAGTTTATCTAAAAGCTGCGGTGCTAGAAAAACAAAAGGCAATGACAGAATTAGAAGCAGCAAACAAAGCACTAAAAGAAGCAGAAGAACAACTCCGTTATGATGCTTATCATGACAATTTAACTAAGTTGCCCAATCGGTTGCAGTTTATGGATGCTCTCACTGAAACGATCGAGCGCACCGCTAAGTCTGAGAAATATCAGTATGCCGTTTTGTTTGCTGACCTCGATCGGTTTAAAGTAATCAACGACAGTCTTGGTCATTTAGTGGGAGATGAATTACTTAAGGTGGCAGCTAGACGCTTAGAAGAAATAGTCAAACCCCATGATGGTATTGTGGCAAGGTTTGGTGGGGATGAGTTTGTGATTTTATTAAGGGACTTAGCAGACTTTGCCCAAGCCGAAGAAATCGCTGAACAACTCCAATCCGTCTTTCGTCATCCGTTTCATCTGAAAGAATATGAAGTTTTTACAGGTTTGAGTATAGGTATCACCTTTAGCAATAATGGTTATCAATTGCCCTCCGATCTGTTGCGGGATGCGGATATTGCTATGTATCAGGCAAAGGCTAATGGCAGGGGGCGCTATGAAGTCTTTGATCCAGCTATGCAGACCCTGGCGATGTCCCGCTTGCAATTGGAAAATGATTTGCAAAAAGCGATCGAGCGCCAAGAAATGGAGTTGTTTTACCAACCGATCGTGTCTTTGACTAAGGGAGAGATTGTTGGTTTTGAATCCCTATTGAGGTGGCATCATAGTTCGGGACAATGGATTTCCCCTGGTAAGTTTATTCCCATCGCCGAAGAAACAGGCTGGATTAAAGCGGTGGGCAAATGGGTATTAGAAGAAGCCTTCAAACAAACTAAAATGTGGTACCTTCAATTTCCTGACCGGGAATTAGTAATAAATGTGAATATGTCCCCTCTCCAGCTAAACCAAACCGGCTTGAGTGAATGGATCAGCGAACTATATGATTACTATCATTTACCCCGCCATGCTATTAAATTAGAAATTACTGAAAGCTCTCTGCTTGGTTTTTTGAACACTGAAGGTCATACCCTTACCCAACTGAGGCAGGCGGGTACTAAGCTCTGTATTGATGACTTTGGTACTGGTTATTCTTCTTTGAGTCGTTTACATGAACTGCCTACGGATACCTTAAAAATCGATCGGTCTTTTGTGAATCGCATGACAGAAGATGAAGGAGGGATTGCCCTAGTCAAAACAATCATCACTCTGGCAAGGGGTTTAGGCATGGATGTAGTGGCAGAAGGGATTGAAACAGAAGAACAACTCTTACTCTTACAGTCTTTGCGTTGTGAATATGGGCAGGGCTATCTCTTTCATAAACCAGCCGATGTGAAAACTGCTACTCAATTGTTACAGACTTGGCAGCCCGATCGGGTGACTGGTGTAAGCAGAAATGGTGTAGGCATACTATGAACGCAGAAGAAAGATCAGTATTGTTGATTGTCGATGATAATGCAACTAATCTCCATGTGTTATCCGACGTTTTAGATGATGCTGGTTTTGAAGTAAGAGTGGCGCAAAACGGGGAAATGGCATTGCAAAAGGTGGAATATGACCCGCCGGACTTAATTTTATTAGATGTAATGATGCCCGGTCTGAATGGTTTTGAAACCTGCGAACGATTAAAGGCGGACTCCAAAACAAAAGAGATACCAGTCATTTTTATGACGGCACTTTCAGAAACGGTAGACAAAGTAAGAGGTTTGTCTTTAGGGGCAGTAGATTACATTACTAAGCCTTTTCAACAGGATGAAGTCTTAGCTAGGGTAAGAACCCATCTGCAGATTAGTCGTTTGACTAAGAGTTTGGCAGAACAAAACCTCCAACTGCGAGCCGAAGTCAGGGCAAGAATGAAGGCAGAAGAAGACCTCAAAAATTTAGCCGATAGTCTGGAACGACAGGTAGAAAGCCGTACTAAAGAACTGAAAGATGCTTTAACTAACTTAGAACAAACTCAATTACAATTGGTGCAACAAGAAAAGATGGCATCTTTAGGACAGTTGGTCGCCGGTGTAGCCCATGAAATAAACAACCCAGTCAACTTTATTGCTACTAATCTTGATCCGGCGAAGGAGTATATTAGTGAGCTTAGTCGGATTATTCAGTTGTTTTTAGAATGTTATCCTGACCCAGTGATGGAAGTGGCGGAGGCGCTTGCTTTTGTTGATTTAGACTTTTTGTTGTCAGACCTCAACAAAATTATGGAGGCATTCCAAGTCGGTGCGGATATGCTGACCAACATTTCCCGATCGTTGCGGACTTTTTCCCGATCGGATAGTTCTACCCCAGTGCCAGCCAATATCCATGACGGGATTGATAGTACCCTGTTAGTGCTTGGTCATCGTTTTAAGGCACATAACAAACGACCAACGATTAAGATAACAAAAGAGTATGGAGATTTGCCCCCAGTAAAATGTTATCTTGGACAGTTAAATCAGGTCTTTATCAATCTTTTGGCAAATGCGATCGATGCCTTAGATGAGTTCTTCTTGCAGGGTGCCGATCGAGCGCCAGAAATTTCTATCCGTACTTCGATCGATTCACATAATGTCATCATTCAAATCAAAGATAATGGATCAGGCATACCCGATCGGGTGAAAGAACTTATTTTTGAACCTTCATTTACAACCAAAGCAGTAGGGAAAGGTACTGGTCTTGGTCTTTCCATCAGTCGGAAGATCATTGAAGAACAGCACCAGGGGAAAATCTACTGCTTCTCTCAAGAAGGAGAAGGGACGGAATTCCGGATCGAGTTACCTTTATTAAGCTCCTAGCGCCTCTTTCGCTGCATAGAAGACTTCTAAAGAAATCTCACTGATCTGTCTTTCACGAGCGAATTTTTCCGTATTTCGTTTTACTTTGCCCCTTACAAAACCAGGCACCTTTTGCAACAACTCTCTGGCTTCTTTCTGCCATTCTATATCAGAGTCTGCCGAAATCGTGGCTGTGACTGCCTCTTTGGTGTCATGCCCGCCAAAAATTTCTAACAGATGGTCTTCCATGCCCAAAGTGAAAGAGTTGTAGACTAAATCGCAAATTTGATTTGTGCCTTCATAACCTAAAAAAGGACGATAACCAACGGGGAAGTTTTGAATATGAATGGGGGCTGCAATTACACCACAGGGAATATTCAGTCTTTTGCCTACATGACGTTCCATTTGAGTGCCAAAGATGGCGGCTGGCTCAGACTTGGCAATCCGATCGGCAATTAGAGCATGATCATCGGTAACGATCACTTCATCACAGTAGTCTTGCACTTGTTCTCTAAACCACTCTTCATCATATTTGCAGTAGGTGCCCGCCCAAAGAACATGGATGCCCATCTCGCGGCTTAAAATCTTGGTCATGGCAGCAGCATGGGTATTATCCCCAAAAACTACCGCTTTTTTGCCGGTCAGGTTCTGACAATCGATCGACCGGGAAAACCAAGCCGCTTGGGATACATTTCTAGTCTGCTGGTCGATGAACTCCTCAAAGTCAACCTCTGCTCCCTGATTATTCAAAACATGAGCGATCTGACGGATACATTTAGCCGTTTCTACCACACCGATCGGGGCAATTTCCACAGCCGGCGTGCCGAACTCAGCCTGGAGATATTGGGCGGTCATAGTGCCAATTTCACGGTAAGGCACAAGGTTAAACCAAGCCCTGCCCAAAGTTGCCAACTCTTCTACCTTTGCCCCCGCCGGAATAACCAAATTGACCTGAATATCGAGGTCGGTCATCAGTTGTTTTAACTCTTTCACATCGTGGTTATTATGAAAACCTAGAGTTGTAATACCAATAATATTGACCGAAGGTCTTGTTGTTTTTTCCGTAATAAGAGTGCCTTTGTTTTTTGCCTTATTGATGTAGAACTCGACAATCTGCGCCAAAGTCCGATCGGCGGCTTGGAGTTCATTGACGCGATAATGATTGACATCTGCTAGTAAGACATCACTCAAAACATCTTTTTGGGCACGATTGACAAAGTTTTGCAGGTCTTCTTGCAAGATACTAGATGTACAAGTAGGTGTAACCACAATCAAATCCGGATGCTCTGCTTGATCCATTCTCACAATGTTATCAACCACCTTTTCTTGAGAACCCCTTGCCAAAACATGACGATCGACCACACTGGTAGTGACTGGCGTAAAGTTGCGCTCCCGTTCCAACATCGATCGCATTACATTGAAATAGTCATCTCCCAAGGGTGCGTGCATAATGGCATGAACATTTTTGAAGGAACTGGCGACCCTCAAAGTACCAATATGAGCGGGACCAGCATACATCCAATAGGCAAGTTTCATAGAGTTAAATCATTATCTAAGCTAGACCTAGACTAATCCGATCGGGTGATGAAAAACAAAACTGTAATGATTCTTAGAATTATCTTGTAACATAGGAGGCTGTAGCTTAAAAATAAATCACTGATGTTTACTGTCCTTGCCATTTTAGTTTTAGCCGCTTTGGTATTGATCCATGAACTAGGGCATTTTTTGGCAGCGAGGTGCCAGGGCATCAAGGTTTATAGTTTTTCCATTGGTTTTGGTCCAATTTTGTGGAGCTATCAGGGACCAGAGGTACTTTATTGTTTGCGGGCTATTCCTTTGGGGGGCTTTGTTGGCTTCCCTGACGATGGCGAAAAAAACGACCGGAACCTGTTAGTTAATCGTCCCATAATCGATCGGGCGTTAGTTATGGTAGCGGGGGTAGGCGCAAATTTTGTTACTGCTTTTTTGTTAATTGTCTTGTTAACCACGATCGGGGGGAAAGAAGTTTTAGACCAGCCGGGGCTGCAGGTAAAAGGATTTACTTATAGCAACTCTCCCTCAGAATTAGCAGGCATAAAACCAGGGGATATTATTTTGGCAGTAGACCAGGAAGAATTAGACAAAAATGACAATATCCTTAGCCGCTTTCAACAGAATGTCCAAGCCCATGAAGGAAGGGATTTATTCTTAAAAATCGATCGTCAGGGACAGTCCATCGAACTATCAGTTAGACCCCAAGGCAGTCCCCCTAAAATTGGCATTTTGATCGATTATGCTGGCAGTTATGTCAAGCGTCCTTACAATGATCCGATCGAAATTTTGCAAGAAGCAACCCATAAATTTAATCGCTTATTTGTCATAACTCTCCAGGGTTTAGTTAAGTTAGTCACCAACTTTAAGGAAACTTCAGTACAGTTGGGAGGACCCATAGCGATCGTGGCTACAGGCTCACGCCTTGCTCAAACAAGTTATCTTGAATTATTAAACTTTGCTGCCATTATTAGTATCAATTTAGGCATTATGAACCTACTTCCCTTACCCGCTTTAGATGGAGGTCAGCTATTCTTTTTAGTATTAGAAGCTCTGCGGGGAGGCAGTCCTATTCCTCGTAAGCTCCAAGAAAATGTAATGCAGGGGGGGTTATTTGTTTTATTGAGCCTTGGTGTATTTATGATCTTTAAGGATTCCTATCATCTCATTCAAGATTATATTGAAAGTAATTTGTAGCGATCTTCCAATGGTTTAAGTTTTTATTTGTCAATTTGTGCAGGCAAAGAAAAATAATGTTACTTTAACAATTGTTAATGTAGCTATTGAAATTAACCGATCAGTGTGTAGGATTTTAGTCTTTACCTGTGTCCACTTTACAGAGAAGTTAAGCCTATACTTAATTTCACACAGGTTAAGACATTTGCTTAAAGCTGAATCAAGCCCCAATTTCTTCATTTTATTTTAGAGTCATTTACAATAAAAAGTTAATCTAAATTGCTACTATTGACCAGAAACACTTTATTATGGTTTAATCATGCCCAAAGTGTGAGGGAGAATATGAAAAAATATTATGCTTTAGCCTTACTAATTGGAACTGGGAGTCTCCTTTATGGAGACATAGTTCAGGCAGAGCCGGAGCAGTATGAAGCCCAAGTAACTGGGGTATCTCAGTTGACAGATGTACAACCCACAGATTGGGCTTTTGGGGCATTACAAAGTTTAGTAGAAAGATATGGCTGTATTGCGGGGTATCCCGATCGTACCTACCGTGGTCAAAGGGCAATGACCAGATATGAGTTTGCTGCTGGTTTAGATGCCTGCTTAGGGAAAATTAACGAAATCATTTCATCGGGGCTAGCAGACAAAGTTACCAAGGATGATTTGGCGACATTGCAACGATTACAAGAAGAATTTGCTGCTGAATTAGCTGCCATTAAGGGTAGGGTAGATGGTCTGGAAAATAAAGTCGCTACCTTAGAAAAACAACAATTCTCTACCGTTGCCAAGTTTGGTGGTGAGGCAGTATTTGGTTTGGCGGGAGCATCTGGCGCATCTCAAGGGGGAAATGATCCCAATGTGGTCTTACCTTACATAGCCAGGCTAGGAATCGTGGCATCTTTCACAGGCAACGATCGGTTAAGAATTGGATTGCAGTCTGCTAATTTTGGAACTTCTACTAACAATAGTGCCTTAGGTTTTGGTCAGCAGGCGAATCTCAACACTCAAATGGCTTTGCTTTCTTTTCAAAGTACGACAGATAATAATTTTGCGATCGAGAACCTAGAATATCGGTTTCCTGCCTTCAACGATCGGGTTGTGTTTACGATTAGACCAGCAGGGTTTAGTTTGGGTTCTGTCTTAACTACTAACTCTCCCTACTTTGATACAGGACGGGGGGCGATTTCCCGCTTTGGTGAATCTAGTCCTTTATTTAAGATTGGTAACTTACAGTCCGGAGCGGGTTTTGATTGGTTAATTAGCGATCGGGTGAGGTTACAGTTTGCCTATGGCACCAGGGACAGTGCTAACCCCGTTGGCGGTGGAATTACTGGAGCGAACAACAGTGCTTTGGGTGTACAACTGCTAGCCAAACCTGCTGACACTTTGTGGACGGGAATAGGCTACATCAATGGCTACTCTAGCACTGGCAATTTAGGCACAATTACAGGTAGTTTCAATGCTGACAACTCAGGATTTATTGGAGCCTCCCAAATCAATGCCATAAGCGGCACTCTGAACTGGGCAGTATCGCCAACCATTCGGTTAGGGGCATGGGGCGGCTGGACATTCAGCGATTCTGTCAATTCTCCTGCCTATGCTAATTCCAGAACTTATCTTTTCTCTGTTGGTTTGAGTGACCCGTTTGGCAGACAGGGGGATTTGTTAGCCTTTTTGTTTGGTCAACCGCCTAAGTTAACTGATGGACGATCGGCAACAGGATTAGACATCAGCGATAGAGAAACTGGTTTACACTATGAGGTCTTCTATCGTTATCGGGTCAATCGGAATATCTCGATTACGCCTGGTTTCTTTTTTGTCACTAATCCAGACCATGCCAGTGGCAGAGATACGATTTTTGTTGGCACCCTTCGTACTGTCTTTCGTTTTTAAGGAGAATAATCATGGTAAAACAAATTCTGCTCGCTACATTGCTTTTAAGTGCTAGTTTATCGGTCAAAGCACAGGAAGGCACACCTCGTCCTTCATTTTTTGAAGAAGAACGACGGCTCACTACTCCAACAAACCAAGAAATTAGCACCGATCGGCAAGTAAGACAAAACAGGGGATTTAGTGAAACTTTTTTGACCGATGCCCTCAATGCAGTTGGTGACCCTGGGGAAGGTACAGAGTCCCGGAGTGGTTTTAACACTACTGCAATTGATCCCCGTAATCCTAATCCTCCTTCATCCCCCTCAGGAATTTTTACTCGTCCTCCTGCATCTGGCATTTTTACCAACCCTCCAAGGGTTAATTAGATTTATTTGAGCGGTTTTCAACTAACAAACCGATCGGTATATTTTTCTGTTTATTTTACTTATTTTGAGGCAACATCATGGCAAGTTCAGAGATTCTTACTTTTGAAGGTCTAGTTAGGAGGGATGCTCAAGGTACAAGTCCTTCTCAACTGGTATCATCTTTAGAAGCTAAAGGTGATTTTCCGAGGGGTGTTTTTTCTTTTTCCCCGCGTACATTTGCTCTTGTTTCTGATCCTGTTTTAAGAGGAGATGGGAACTTTAGTGGAACTAATACTATAATCGCTTCTTTTGATAATTCAAGCATTACGTTGACTCTCGAAGGCTTTGGAGAGCTTGCCAGTGGAGAATTACGCTTTCGTTATACCTCTCCTTTTGTTAACGATAATAGGGTTATTCTCAGGGATAGAAACGGGCGGGAATTAGTCAATAATCCTTTGCCATCTACACCATCAAATCTAGGCTATAACATCAGCCCCAGCACTAATCCGACAGTAACAATACCTTTTACTGGTAATTTAACTACGATCGAGTTTAGAGGTGTGCAAAATCAGTTAGGAATTGATGACATTCAGTTAACTAACGTTGTGTTTGTCGGAAATCGTGCGCCTATTGTTACTCTTTCTCAGTCCTCTTTTAATGTTGGTCAGAATCAACCCAACTTTTTCTTGCCGACCATAACTTTGACAGACGATCGGGGTCTTGCTAGTGTCAGAATTACGGCACCCACAGGTACTAGGCTCAATGTGCCAAACGATCTTGATCCGAGTGACAATGTTGTAATTTTAGAGCGTCTTTCTGGTACAAATCTGAATTTAAGTAATATCGGTTTTCTTAGTCCTCTGGCGTTAACAAATCAATCCATCACGATCGTGGCGACAGATAACGAAGGTCTATCTTCTACACCTGTCAATCTATCTTTTAGTGTTCAACCTTCTCCTGTTAATGCACTACCTGAATTTAGAAACCTACCTAGTCCAGTTTCAGTCGGGATCGGTAAAGAACAGTCTTTCAGTTTTAGTATCTTTGATCAAGATAGTGACAGGGCTTTTTTAATCTTGTCTGCACCCAATGGAGTAACTCTCACCGTACCTGGTGACACTAATCCTTTACCCAATCGGGTCGAACTAAATAACATACCAATCACGCAAATCAATCAGGCTTTACAACAGGCAAAATTTTCCAGCACTGTACCTGGCTCGATCGGAGTTGATCTATTCTTAGACGATTTAAGTTCTGATCGTAGTGGTCGTCCTGTTGTTCGTCAACCAGGCATTGTTTTCAATGTTGGTAGCGAAAGACCGATCGTGAGAGGATTAGAACCTCTTATTACTAATGTTGGCACTCCAAGACCTTTGGGAATTTCTATACAAGATGACAGCGCCGAACTCAGTGTTATTCTGGAAGCAGGACGCAATGTGGTTTTAGAAGTACCAACAGATGCACCGTTGCGCGATCGGGATAATGTTCCCAATAATAACTATGTTGATCTAAGAGGTACGGTTGAGCAAATTAACCAAACTCTGCAGAGAATTCAAGCAAGGGGTCTTGTGCAAGCAGAAGGTACCTTATCTATTACAGTACAAGATGAAAGCAACACGGTAAGAGAACAGAAAGACCTGAGATTTACAGAAGCCGTAGTTGTCAGTCTTCGATCGGAAGGTAGCTCAATCAAAGAACCGATCGGGAATGAAACAGCAGGAGAAGGCAGGTTTATTATTTCCCGCACAGGTAGTACAGCAGAACCTTTGACAGTTGGTGTTAGTCTTTCTGGTATTAGTAATAATGCCGAAAAAGGTAGAGACTTTCGTTTTGATCCAGATATAACCGATCGGGTAACAATTCCAGCAGGTGCAAGCTCGTTAACGATAAGAGCTATTCCT
>Ga0272446_1002918_pt1 | contig 22435 bp, 15 predicted proteins | sample YNPCB0061_FD_194587 | JGI IMG/M metagenome (GOLD analysis project Ga0272446, IMG submission 194587) | Hot spring microbial mat communities from Yellowstone National Park, WY, United States - YNP-CB-006-1 | ecosystem: Environmental > Aquatic > Thermal springs > Hot (42-90C) > Sediment | place... | reverse complement strand
CTGGGCCGCCGCTCCCCCCAGCGCCGCCCCGGCGATGCCGCCAACGCCACTGGCCGTGTAATACAGGCCGGAGAGACGGCCACGCTGGCGGCGCAACCCGAGTTCCGTGGCATACAGCATCGCCGGCGTTTCAAACGCTGAGTATGCCAGCGAACGGATCATCTGCACCGGAATGAGCCACGCCAGCGTGGTGGAGAGTGTGTAGGCGGTATAGACGAACGCCATACCCGTCACGCCGCCAATAATCACCCACTTGCGTCCCCAGCGGTCGGCCAGCCAGCCGGCAATCATCAGGCACGGCACTTCACCCAGTGCCGCCAGCGCCCATAACCCGCTGACGTACGTCTGGGTATACCCGACGCCACGCATGTACACCGGCCACAGTGACACCACCGACCCCATCCCGAAGAACCAGACGAAACTCAGGGCCAGGAACGACCAGAGAACCATGCGCGCCCGCGCATCGCGCGGCAGCACGTCGGCGAGTCGTTCGGGCGCAGCCGGCGCGCCGGCTAGAGGCATCGCGGCAGGCGGCGGTTGTGCCACGACGCGTTCACGCACCCCCAGCACCAGCAGAAACGCCAGCGCAAGAAACGACGCCGCCAGGAGCAGGGGCGTCCGCAACCCGAACTGATCGGCCAGTACGCCGCCGGTAAGCGCCGCACCGGCGAATGCCAGCGAACCGAGGCTGCGGTAGAGGCCCATCAGGCGCCCGCGCGCCGCTTCATCTTCCAGCACATCGCCAATCAGCGCCAGGCTGCCTGCCTGGTATGCCGCCATCGCCAGCCCTTCGACGATTCGAATAGGGAACAACCAGCCATACCAGTTGACACTCGCCGTCGCAACATACCCCAGCGCCATCCCGGCAGTGCCGATCAGGACAAGCGGCTTGCGCCGGCCAATCCGGTCAGAACGGTTACCCCACCAGTACTGGGATGCCAGCGACGCGGCCTGAAAGACGGCGACCGTGAGGCCTATTTGAGCGGTACTTGCGCCGACCGACTGAACATACACCGACATGAGCGGGTTAATCAGCCCTCCGGCAGCGAATACCATAAAGAGCACGGCGGTCATCCGCAGATACGCACTGCGGTCGCGAACGTTGAGCCAGGACATTCATGCTCCGTTCCACGTTCCCACGTTCAACGTTTCCACGTACACTCTGGATGCTCCGTTCCACGTTGAACGTTCAACGTTTCAACGTTCCCACGTTCAACGACGGTTACACCGCCACCGACGTCGAGACCGATCGCTCCCGTACTTCCTCGGGGGTGACTTCACGCCCTTCCGCCGCAGACAGGTAGATACCTTCGGAGATCAGCGCCGCCGCCAGGGCGAGGCTCGCCGTATCGATCCCCGGCACGCGCCCCTGCAACGTCGCAATCCAGTGCTTCTGCGGGCTATCATAGCCGTCGTAGGTCGGGTCGCATGCATGCAGGCGGAACTCAGGCCCCTGCAGGTTGAACCCGCCGTCCATTTCCATGTCGGCGATTGTCGTGAAATACTTCAACGGATCGAGTCGGACACCGCCTCTGGACCCCAGCACTTTGCTCGATTCGCTGCCTTCATAGTGTTGCGCCCAGCTGACTTCAATATCAAAGCTGATACCGCCGGCAAGGCGAACAAAACCAAGCGCCATCTCCTCGACATCATAGCCGCTGCTGGCGCGTCGCTCCTCGTACATGCCGATTTCCTGGTGAATAGCGCCGGTGATCGTTTTGATTGCCGGATTACCCAGCAGGTAGAGGATCTGCGCCAACTGATAGATTCCTGAGTCAATCAGCGCGCCGCCAGAGGCGACTGCTTTGCGCACGAAATTACTGGTACCATACCCATCGACATAGGGCCGCCCGCGCCGCCGGAATGAGACCGCGCGCGCATAATACAGCCGTCCAAGCGCATCGGCGTCGATCAAACGGCGCGCGGCCTTCGTCTCCGGGCTGAAGACCGTCGCCATCTGAACGCCAAGCCGGCGGCCGGTGCGTTCCCTGACCTCGAACATCGCCAGTGCATCGGCATACGTGCCGGCCATCGGTTTCTCGCAGAACACGTCTTTACCGGCTTCCATCGCGGCAATACTCACCGGCGCGTGGAAATTGTTGTGCAGGCAGACATCAACGGCCTGAATCTCAGGCAGTGCCAGCAGGTCGCGGAAGCTGGCAAACGCCTGGGGAATACCATGCTCACCGGCCACCCGCCGTGCCTCGGCCTCGTTGATGTCGGCCACGGCGATAATCTCAACCTGCGGCATCTGGACATACTCCGCCACGTGCCGTTTCCCGATCTGCCCGACGCCGATCACACCGACTTTGATCTTGTCCATCGAAGGCGACCTTTCGTGTTGCAGAACAAACGCGAGAATGTTGAACGTTGAACGTGGGACGTTCAGACGATGTATAATGAGCACAGGTCAATGAACGCGTTATTGGCGCGACCTACAGAGATGAGCACGTCACACGTCCGCTACCAGTGCAACTCCTGCGGCCATATTGCGCCGCGAACCACTCTGCGCCAGGGTGCATGGGGCGACCTTTGCTGCCCCGAGTGCGGTGGGAACGACCTCGAGCGTCACCGGACGCGTTTCGAGCGCTGGTACGCAATGTTCTTCCTCTACAAGGTCTACTGAAGTCTCACCGAACCGTGTCAGGTTGACACGACGCATAGTTTACTTGCCGGCCATCTGGTGGACGGGTAGACCAGAAACGGGAGAGCACGAGAACGGGAGAGCGCGAGAATGGGGGAGCATGAGAACGGGAGAAGGGGAGTACTCTGGCGTTTTCATTGGCTGTACAGCTACGAGTATAGCTTTTAGAAAACTACACTCTCCGCGTCTTCGTGTCTCCATGTCTCCGTCTCCCTCCCTCACCGCGCCGCCTGCCGCGCATACGGCTCCAGTTCCGCCAGGATGCGCTCGCGGTCCATTGCCGGGATGAAAAACGCCCTGTCGTCGGTCACAATCCGCGCGTTGGCGGCAAACTCCGCTACCTCCTGTTCGGTCATGATGAAATCAGCCGCCAGCAGGCGACCATCGCCGAGATCAGTTCCCGCCGTGCTTTCTTTCAGGCGCGTGTCGAGCGCCAGCACCTGTTCGCGAGTCAACGGCTGCGGCGTCGCCACCAGGAAGCTATGCGTCGCGCCGGTGTACCACAGCGTTGTATGCGGAAACACGCTCTGGAAAGTGTGGATGATGTCGCGATAGTCGCGTTCGGCGAGATCATGGAACGGCAGCCACTGGATAAACACACCGTCGTCGGCGAGCCTGCCCTTGACCATTGTGTAGAACTCGCTGGTGAACAGCGCCCAGCTACTACTGTTAATCGGGTGGGTTGCGTCGGCGGTAATAATGTCATACTGTTCGTCGCTGCGTAGCAGGTAATTGCGGCCATCCTCGATCGTTACCTGGAAGCCCGGACGATCGAGAACGCCACGGTTCTCCGCCTGGTACAGCCGCGCTGCCTCTACCTGCTCCGCCACCAGTTCAATCGCATGAATGCGTGGAATCGGGTGCGTCGCCATTGCGCCAGAAGCGATCCCGTTACCGAAACTGATCATGAGCGCGTTCTGCGCCTCGGGGTGCAACAGCGCTGGCAGGTGACCTAGCAGATGGAAGGCGCGCATACTGTGCCGGTCGGTCGGCACCTCACTGCGCCCATTCACAAACGACATCTTCAGCGGCGGGTTTTTAACTTCGAAGACGGCCACCGTGGCGTCAATACCTTCTTTGTAATACACAAGCTCAGGAATAACACCCTCGCGGAAGCCGAGGTAGACCCCCGGCGGCAGCAGCGCTGCGCCAAGCACCGTGACTCCCAGCGCCCCCGCCAGACGCATGCGCGAACCAACGCCGGCGGGGGTTGCCAGCAACGCCACGGCTCCAACGGCTAGACTCAGCAGCGCCAGCAAGAGCGTCGCGTTCCGCAACCCAAGCGCGGGAATCAGCACAAACCCCGCGGCAAACGCGCCTATCGTCGCACCGACGGTATTCAGCGCATACAACCTGCCGATGTCAGAACCAGGAACCGAGAACTGAGATCCTATATCATGAACTGAATGTGAAGCTAACGTATGGCGTACACCAGTGGACAGGTCCAGAGTCTGGTCTTTGGTTCTTGATTCTTGGTTCTGCGTTGTGTACAGCCGTGCAGCAACCGGGAACACCGCGCCCATGAGCAGCGTCGGCAGGATCATGATTACGGCGGCGGCGAAGAACTCGGCCCACAGACTGGATGCAAAGGTCGTCCGTGCAGTGAACATGGCGAGCAACGTCGGCATGCGCGCGAAGGCATAGAGGGCCAGCACCGCGCACGCGCCGATCCCCAGTTGCAGCCAGCCGAACAGCGCCAGCGGTCGCGGCGACTGGTCAACTCGTCGCGCCATCCACGCGCTACCCGCTGCCAGGCCGATCAAGAAGGTCACCAGCATGATGGTGAACGAGAAGATTGCATTCAGGCTAAAGATCGCCAGGGTACGGGTCCACACCACCTGGTATCCGAGCGCGGCAAACCCCGATATGGCATAGCCGATCAACGCCAGGCGCGCCGGGTTGAGTGCCAGCAACGGTCCAGCCGCCACATCCGGTGCCTGCAAGGCGGCAACCGCGCCGCCGCGCGCCTGAGTGCGAATGCCGCCCCCCGCCGTCTGCATCGCGACAACCGGCTGGCCGCCTGAGCCCTGGCGTGCTGCGGTGCGCCGTGCTCGCTTCGACTGTTCAGCCGGTTGAGGTTCCGGTGATTTCAATACAGCCGGCGCCGGTTGCTTCGGCTCATCCTGAAGTTGCGCGGGCTCCGCCGGCCATTGCCGCGCCAGCCAGAACGCTACGGCGGCGACTACAAGATCCAGACTACCACCGAGGTAGAGTGCCCCGCTGACGCCAAGTGCCGGGATCAGGAACAGACCGGCGAGCAGCGCGCCAACCACCCCACCGAAGGTATTGACCGCGTACAGCGCGCCAAGACGCCGCCCGCGTTCGGCCTTCTCGATCGCCAGCACCTGTGCCAGCACCGGCAGCGTCCCGCCCATCAGGAACGTCGGTGGCACGAGCGCCAGCGTCGCAAGCAGCGTGCGCACGGCATTGTAGGTGGCCTGATCAGCTCGAAACTCGCGTGCGAGCCAGACATAGAGATCGGTCAGCGAGCCAGAGAGCGCCGGCGTCACAAAAGCAAACAGCGCGACGCCAATCTGGAGCACGGCGAAGACCCGTAAGGGCGCAGCGTGCTGCGCCCCACTCATGATCTGCGGTAAGGGCGCAGCGTGCTGCGCCCCGCGCATGATCCGCCCGAAGAACCAGCTCCCGAGCGCCAGGCCCCCCATAAATGCCGTCAACACCGCGCTGGCGGCATACACGCTGACGCCGAAGCTCAGGCTGAGCAGACGAAACCATGCGACCTCATAGATCAGGCCGCTCGCGCCGCTCACGAAAAACACCGCGAGAACAAGCCCTACCCGTCGTGCCATGATATCCTCGTCTGTCGTCAACCCGTGCCCAGTATGCCTGTCACCCTGGCGGGGCGGATGCCGTCATCGCTGTGACCGATCCCGTGCCCGGGCTGCCTGCCGCCCTGGTGGGTAGGGTCGCATCACCACCACGGGTAAGGCCGAAGCATTTGCCCGCCAGAGCCGTGGACGAGCACAGGGCATGTCTCAGGCAAATGCTTCAGCCCTACGCTGACGGGGCGGATGCCGGCGTTGCATTGGCCGACGTGTATGCCGCCCTCGCGGGATGTATGCCGATATCTCTATCCCCTATCGTACCATCAACGAAAAGCGCCTCGCACGGCGCACGCACGCCGCACGAAGCGCCTCGCAAGCCCGAGCGGCATGGCAGAACCGGCATCGTCCCGCCATGCGCCCTGTCCATCACCTACTTCTCAGCGTTGATACGCTGCAGCGCCTCGTTCACCGCCTGCTCAACCTGCGGTAGGACATCGGCGGCCTTACCCTCTGGATCGTCCCAGTACGAGCTCAGGATGTTGTTCCAGGTCGTATTCAGCTCGTCCCAGCGAACCAGCAGGTGGTTCGACGACTCGCGGCCGTGGGTGAATGCACCCTCGAAGACCTCTTTCATCTTCTCCGGTGCCATACACTTCTCATACAGCTTGTAGTAGTCGGCCAGGAGCGATGCCCGCACTGGCGGCGTGCCGGTAGCATTGGTGTAGGCCGCCTGCTGTTCCTTCGAAGTCAGGAACTTGACAAAGTCCCACGCCAGGTCGGTGTTTTCCGCGTCCATACCGGCCGTGATCACCCACGGGTCGGTATAGATGACTGTGCGAAGTTCAGCATCCGGCGAGCCCCACGGCATCGGAGCAACACCCCAGCAGAAGCCGTTCGGGTCATCAATATAGTCCTTAAAGACCCAGTGACCCCAACCACCTTCCATATTCATTGCCAGCTTGCCTGATCCAAACGAACCGCCAAGCTGGTCCATAGCTTGATTAGCTGCCGCATCTGGTGATACCTTATGAACGTAGACCAGGTCGTGCATTGCCTGGTATGCCTGGATTGCCTTCGGGTCGGTCACATTGACCTTATCAGCAAAGCCAGTGCTGTATGCATCTTCTGGCCAGACGAAATGGCCAAAGAGCATCGGCGGGCCTTCAAGGTTCAACACCGCATAATCGGTGCCGAAGACAGCGGTGTTAATATCGTCGGTATTCTTGGTCAGTTTCTTAGCCGTCTCAACGAAGGCATCCCAGGTCCAGCTCTTATCGTTCCAGTCGGTTGTCGGATACGGAACGCCGGCCTCATCAAACAGCTTCATGTTGTAGTAGATGTACGAGCCGGTGGTGAGGAACGGGATGCCCCACTGCACAATGTCACCTGTCGCAACCGACGCGAAATACATGGCCGAGTTGGCCGGGTAGCTCCAGCGCATGGTGCCCGTTTGCGGATCGATTGCGTAGAAATACTTGAAGTCGGAAATAAACACCTGGCCGCCGGCAAAACTGGCGGACGAGGTCACGTAATCCTGGGTGTCGAACTCCCAGCGTACCTTGCCGCTGATGGCGTCAAGCGCATAGAGTTCCTTGCCGGCGCCGACGTACACGACATTATCGGCAATGATCGGTGATGTTAGATGGCCGCCGAAGTACCCGCTCCCCGCGTTGCTGAGTCGTTTCGGCGTAAAGGACCAGCGCTGGCGCCCGCTGCTCAACTCCAGCGCCACCAGTTGCCCCTTGTTGCCTGATTCGGCGCGGAAGTAGACATTGTCGCCAACCACAGCTGGCGAAATATAGGTGCCGCTCTGAGGGTACGCCCAGCGTTGCCGGCCAGTACGGAGATCGATCGCCGTGAGCGCGTCCTTTGTCTCCACCAGCATGAGGCCACGGGCGATCACTGGCGGTGAGACCCCTTCTTCAAACGAGGCAGACGCCATGACACGCTGGCGCGTCAGCGGCAGCGCAATCGGCGTCTCGACGGCACGGGTACGCGCCGGGTTCAATCCCTCCATGGCCCAGTCGCCGGTGATCTCGGCGCCGGTAGCGGCGGGTTGCGAAAAGGCATTGCCTGGAGCAACAATAGTGCCGGCAACGGGAGGCGCTACCGGCGCCATTGCACCCTGATCAGCCGAGGGCGAGCGCAACGCAACATACGCAATCCCCGCCAGCAGGGAGATCACGACGATCATCCACAAGCCACGTTCCAGGTGCTGCTCATGCCATTCTCCGCGGAGACGACGAGGTTCTATAGCAAAGTGCAGCAATCTCGTGTCCCGCTGGGATGCGCGGCGCGCAGGAACAGAGACGCGGCCGCGGATCACGGTTGCTGCTCGCCGTTGTAGAGAAGCCAGTACGGCATTGGGGACGCGGCGACACTCTTGAGCCGTTGTACCACATCGTACTGTTGCATTTCGGGATTGCGCCGGTTTCGAGATTATAGAACCGTCAAGATTGCTTGTCAACACATCGGGCGACGACTCGTCGAGGCGCGCACCACCAGTTCGGACGCCAGAACATAGCGCGACTGTTCCGGCGTCTCGCCGTCAATCAGGCGGCACACCAGGTCGGCAGCCAGCTCTCCCATGCGCCCGAGCGGCTGCCGCATGGTCGTCAGCGGCGGCCAGCAACGCGCCGCCTCCGGCGTGTCGTCAAACCCGATCACCGATAGATCCTCCGGCACGCGCAACCCGCGCCGCGCAGCGACGTGTAACGCGCCGATCGCCATCGGGTCGTCGCATGCAAAAATAGCAGTCGGCGGATCAGCGAGTAACAGAAGTTGCTCTGCACCCGCAAGCCCGCTTTCGAACGTAAAATCGCCCGGCGCGATCAGCGCCGGGTCGAACGGCAGACCATGGTCGCGCAGCGCCGCCTGGTAGCCGTCCAGCCGCAACTGGCCGACCGGAATGTCGCGCCGGCCGGCGATCACGCCAATCCGGCGATGCCCCAGGGTGATCAGATGCTCGGTCGCCGCATAGGCGCCCTGGTAGTTATCCACGCTGATACCATACACATCCATGTCGTACTGCAGATCGACATGCACGGTTGGCACGCGGCTTGGCGCCAGGCGCCCGAGACCGAGGCTGCTCGCCAGCGGCAGCACGATAATCAACCCGTCAATGCGGCGGCTGCGCTGCAATGTATCAACAACGTCAAACTGCGTTGCATCATCAACCGTCGCTAGCAGCGTGAAACGCCCGCGGCAGCGCAAGGCGCGCGTGGCGCCATCAACGATATGGGTAAAGAATGACTCGGTAATCGTATCAACAATCACGCCGACAATGTCGGTGCGATTACGCGAGAGACTGACGGCCTGGGCATTGGGGTGATAATCAAGCTCTGCAATAACGCGCCGTACATGTTCACGTGTGGCTTCCGCCACATCGGGGCTGTTATTGATGACCCGCGAGACGGTCTGGTACGACACACCGGCTCGGAGCGCCACTTCGCGAATCGTGCTACGTCGCATCGATCGGCCCCCCAGGCAACACCAGAGGTGAACGGGGATGCATCCATGGAACTTGTGATCGGTCACAAGCATATCATGACTATTGAGAGATTGTCAAGATAGGTTAAGTGCCTCTCCGAACACCCATGGGCATGCGGTCATTGCGCGGAGCGCCAGCGACCGCGTGCAGCGAGCGCAGCGTGGCTGAAGCACTCGACCGGCGCGAGCGGAGAGTGCTTCGCGCGCGCTCGCCATGACAGTGACCATCTGGTGTTCGGAGAGGCTCTAAGCGCAATACCTTTCACATAAGGCGTTCTGCACCGCACCGCCCCCCACCCGACCTCCCCCCGCCGGGGGGAGGAGTCGGACTCCCTCCCCCGGCGAGGGAGGGCCGGGGTGGGGGTGACGGGCGTATGTGAAAGGTATTGGCTCTAAGCGTGTGGCAGAACGCTTCGTCATACCCATCCCACGAATGCTTGCCGCTGTTCTGGGTTTCTGTTACACTTAGGTATGCAAGCCCCGACGATGTCCTTCACACCTGTTGCGATGCGCCGGCGGCCGCGCGGATGTTAACTGCCTGTTACGCAATCACCCGAGGTGCAGCGTGAGCGGGACGCGCCCTCCCCTGAATCCGTGGCTGGCCGACCACGTGGTCTTTTTCATGTTTCGCTGGCTGTCGTGGGCACTGACGTTGCTCTGGCTGCTGGTGCAGGGAACGCCTGGTGCAACGCAGAGCTGGGCGCTACTGACGGCTGTGCTGGTCAATATCCTGGCGACCACGCTGGCCCAGCCGTATCTGCGTGTTGCACGGCGCAATCCTGCGATCATGCTGCTCGATATTGTCTATGGTGTGGCGTTGCTGCTGTTCAGCGGTGGCTGGGAAAGCGCCTTCATGCTGTATGCGTGCAGCGGCCTGGTGCTGCCGGCGCTGATGTACGGCTGGCGCGGCGGCGTCATGGCAGGGTTGACGTTTGTCACCATTGACCTGGGCGCGCTGTCGGCGGCAGGCGCCCCACCCGCCGACCGCATCTTCGATGGGTCGTCCGGTCTGACGCTTGCCCTGACGATGGTTGCGCCGCCGTTGATCGGCGCGATCATGCATCCACTGGTTGAGGCGCTGCGCGCGTATGCGGCGCATCAGCGAAGGTCGGACCGTACGTCTCCCGGGCCGTCCGGCCCGCGCTCACGCCGTTCCCCACCGCTCGATACCTCGTCGCTGGTGCGCGATCGTGAGCCGCGGCGCATCCCGCTGCGCGACAGCGGCGAACCTTCGACGGCGGTGCAGGCGGCGCGCACGCGTACCGTTGAGGGTGTTGACGAACTGCGGCGCGTCCTCTTTGCGCCGTTGTCATCTGTCGACATAGAACTTGGCCAGGCGCTCGAGACACTGGCAGCGCGCTACGGGCAGCATACCGCCACGGCGATCCGTGTTACGCAGCTCGGGCGTGCGCGTCACGTCCAGCACGCTCAGCGGCAGTTGCTGATCCGCCTCACGCAGGAGGCGCTTCTCAATATCCATCAACATGCCCATGCGTCGTCGGTGATAGTTACGCTGCGTTATGATGCGCTGTCGGTGGCGCTGATGATCCAGGATGACGGTGTCGGCCTGCTTGATGGTACCCATGAGCGCCCCGGTTTGCACGCACTGCGCGCCATGCAATATCGCCTGGCCGAACATGATGGTCGTCTTGATGTCTTTGAACTGGAGGGCGGCGGCGTGACGGTGCGCGCGTCGCTGCCGCTCGACTGACGTGCGCCTCGCCTTTCGTTTCGCAAGCCTCGGCGCCGCCGCGGCCCTGCTGATCTATGGTTTTCTCCAGCCGATCGACGATGATACCCGCTGGATCGCTTCGTTGTGGCTCGCCGCGCTGTTCCTGCTGGTTGCCGGGCGCCTGTCGTTGCCGCTGCGCCCGGCCGGCATCGTGCGCAATATCCAGAACCTCGCGTTGTTGATGGCCGTCGGTTTTGTGGTTTTGACGGTGCAGTTGCTCCATCACCAGTTCGTGCGCGCCGGCGATCTTGCGGGTGCCGTGTTTGTTGATCAGCAGACGGGCCAGACGACAAGTAACGTGCGCAAGGTGATTGCGGCGCTGAAGGTGCGGCGCGGTCAGATCCTGGATCGTAGCGGCATCCCGATTGTTGAGACCGAGGTGGTTGACGGCGGCTATGCGGTACGTCGCTATCCGCTCGCTGGCGTGTTCGATCCCACGGCGTTTGGCCATGTTGTCGGCTTCTTCAGCAGTCGCTTTGGGCAGTCCGGCATCGAGTCAGCATATGGCGATTATCTCTCCGGCGAACGCGACTCGCTGCGCCGCATTCAGGATGCGTTGCTTGACCGGCCGCGCGTCGGCGATTCGGTGCGCCTGTCGCTCGATGTCAACCTGCAGGCCGCGGCGCTTGGCGCGCTCGGTGAACGTACCGGGTCCATCGTTGTGCTCGACCCGCGCAGCGGCGCCGTGCTGGCGATGGTCTCCAGGCCCGGGTTTGATCCGCGCGGGCTGGCGTATAACCCGGCTGCGCCCGATCGCGTGGCGGAGAACCGGCGCATTGACGAGTACTGGCGCGCGATCAATGCCGATGGCGCCGGCCAGCCGCTGCTGAACCGGGCAACCCAGGGCCGTTACCCGCCCGGTTCAACATTCAAGACGGTAACGGCGGTGGCGGCATTGCTCCATCCGGAACAGGCCCGGCCTGACTCGATCGATTGCCCGGACGAACGCCCGACCGAGGCCGGCGCACCACCGGTGGTGAATGCCGTGCGGGTTGGCCTGGAGGGAATGATTCGTTCACTGCCGGTACCCGGCGTGCCGGACCTTGAGCGTGTCTATGCGTTCTCGTGCAATACGGCCTTCGCCGAATATGCCATGCGCCTCGGCCCGGATCGCATGGTCGAAACGGCGCGCCTGTTCGATATCTATCGCCCGCAGGACGCACCGAATGTCTATCCTGGCTTTACCGACCTGCCGGCGTTGCCGAGCCTGTTGTACGTGGATCCTGGCTTTCTGAACAGTCGTGCCGCGCTTGCCGACACAGGCTATGGCCAGGGCCAGTTGCAGGTGACGCCGCTCCAGATGGCGATGGTTGCCGCAACGATTGCGAATGATGGTATGATGATGCAACCATCGCTGGTGGAGGAAATCATGCGCCCCGATGGTACGGTTGTCGTACGCCATCAACCGCGCCCGATCCGGCGCGTGATGCCGCCGGAGATTGCGCGCCGCATGCGCGCGAATATGCGTGCAGGGGTGGCGTATGGGTTCGGTAAGGCTGCCGATGCAGTGGACGGGGTGGCGGTGGGCGGTAAGTCCGGTACGGCGGAGTATTCGTGCCCGACGATCGATGACGCTGGCCGGCTCTGTGCCCATGCCTGGTTCATTGCCATTGCGCCGGTTGAACAGCCACGGTTTGCAGTGGCGGTGATGATTGAAAATGGTGGCGAGGGTTCGCGCATTGGCGCAGCAGTTGCCGGCCAGGTGCTGCGAGCGGCATTTGCGACGATTGGCGAGTAGATGATTTCCAGGTTTGTTGCCTTCCAGCTTTCGACACTCTCCTGCGTCGCGACGCTGGCCAGTTGTGGCGTTCCGCAGGCGCCGGCGGCGACACCACTCCCTACGATCCGCCCGACGGTTACGGTGGTGTCGCCGCCGGTGGCCACGCCCATCGAGTTCACCCCGCTCGCTCAAGTGCCAGCCGCGACTGTGCCTCCGCCCGCAACAGTCACCGTCACTGAGCCCCTGCTTTCATCCACCCCGGCTCTCCTCACGCTCGAAGAGCGTCGCCAGATTTTCGAAGACGTCTGGCGCACGGTATACGATCATTACCTGTACGCCGATTTTGGCGGCGTCGACTGGCAAGCGCTGCGCGCTGAGTACGAGACGCGCATCACATATCAGCAGACACGTGACGAGTTCTATGAGACAATGATCGAACTGGTCGCGCAGTTGAAAGATAACCATTCGCGCTTCGTGCCGCCTGCGGCAGTGGAGGCAGAAGACGCAACCGCCAGCGGGCGCGAAGTGCGCGTCGGCATCGGCGTCGTCGTCCAGCCAAAACCTGATGGCGGCTTTGTGCAACTGGTGTTTCCCGATAGCCCGGCGGCGCGCGCCGGTCTGCGCCCGCGCGATCGGATCATTGCAGTGGATGGGCGTCCGTATGTTGCTGCCGATGGCGATCTGCAAGGGGCGCTGGGTACGCCGGTACGCCTGACAATCGCGCGCCCCGGCGCGAAATTGAGCGATGTGATGCTGGTGCGCCAGGAGGTTCGCGATAGTATTCTGCCCTACTTTCGCCGCTTTCCGGGCGATATTGGCTATGTTGCAATCCCGACGCTATGGGTCAGCGATATGGGCGAACAGGTGAGCGGCGCGCTGACGGATCTGGTTGCCAGCGGCCCGTTACGCGGCCTGGTGCTGGATGTGCGCTCGAATCGCGGTGGCTGGGGCGAGGTGCTTTCGGCGGTGTTGAGCCATTTTGTGCGCGGACAGGCGGGTGTCTTCTTCGGGCGTGATTACGTCCGGCCTCTGGTCATTGAGCCGCCGGCCGGGCCAGATCTGCGGAACTTGAGCGCCGGTCTGGTGGTGTTGATTGATGACAATACCGCTTCGTACGCCGAGGTGATGGCGGCCGTGTTGCAGGCGGAAGCGGGCGCCATTGTGGTTGGCACGCGCTCGGCGGGCAATACGGAGACGATCTATGCCCATATGCTGCGTGATGGTTCCCGGCTCTGGCTGGCGCAAGAAGGGTTTCGCCTGCGTAGCGGCGCCAACCTTGAAGGTACCGGCGTGACGCCTGACGTGTTGCTCGACGTGGACTGGACCCGCTACAGTGAAGATGATGATCCACAGTTGCTGGAGGCGCTCCGATTACTGGGCGGAGGACCAAAGTAGGCGATGACCTCGCGATCTGCAAGTGTGAACCGCAAAACCGGCGAGACCGAGGTTGCGCTGGCGCTGACCATTGACGGCTCGGGTGTCGCCGATGTCGCGACCGGTATCGGATTCCTCGACCATATGCTCACACTCTTCGCAAAACACGGCCTGTTCGATCTGAGTGTGCACGCTGCTGGTGACCTGCAGGTAGATGAACATCATACTGCGGAGGATGTCTGTATCTGTCTTGGCCAGGCGCTTGACCGGGCGCTGGGTGAACGGCGTGGCCTCATACGAACAGCCCATGCGTATGTGCCGATGGACGAGGCGCTGGGATTTGTGGCGATTGACCTGGGCGGGCGGCCCTATTGTGTGGTTGATGCTGCCTTCGTGACGCCGCGCGCCGGGCAACTCGGTACTGACCTGGTTGCGCACCTGTTTGAGAGTATCGCCGTCCATGGGCGATTGAACCTGCATGCGCGCATTCTGTATGGGCGCAATGACCACCACAAAATCGAGGCCCTGTTTAAGGCGCTGGGACGCGCCCTCGATACGGCAACCCGGCTCGATGAGCGCCTGGGCGCGGCAATCCCCAGTACGAAAGGCGTCCTATGAAACTTGATGCAGCACTCGAGGTTGATGCGCGGCGGATGAATGAAGCCGGTAGAATCGCGCGCGCCGCCGAAGCGGTGGGGTTTGCCGGGCTGTGGACGCCCGAAAAACAGCATAACGCCTTCCTCCCGCTCGTCCTGGCCGCCGATCATACCGCTGAAATCCAGCTTGGCACCGGGGTGGCCATTGCCTTCCCGCGCAGCCCCATGGTGATGGCGCAGATCGCCTGGGATCTCCAGGCGTTTTCCGGTGGGCGCTTCATCCTCGGCCTCGGAACGCAGGTGAAGGCACATATCGAGCGCCGCTACGGTATGCCCTGGGAGGCGCCGGTTGCGAAGCTGCGGGATTACATCCAGGCGTTGCGCGCCATCTGGCATGCCTGGCAGACCGACGGCAGGCTTGATTATCGTGGTCAATTTTACAACCTCACCCTGATGTCGCCGTTCTTCAATCCCGGGCCGATCGCCGATCCGGAGATTCCGATCTATATCGCCGGGGTCAACGAAGGGCTGGCGCGCCTGGCGGGTGAGGTATGCGACGGCTTCCATGTGCACCCCTTTCACAGCGTCAAATACCTGAATGACGTGGTACGCCCGCAGATCGCCGCCGGTGCCGCAAAGGCCGGTCGTGATCCTTCGCAGGTCGTGCTGGCAAGCAGCGTGTTTCTGATTACCGGCCCGGATGAGGCAAGTATCGCGAAAACGCGCGCGTTCGCGCGCGAGCAGATCGCTTTCTATGCCTCGACGCCGACCTACCGCGTGGTGCTGGCATGCCACGGCTGGGAAGATACCGGCGAGCAGTTGTCACGCCTTGCGGCAACCCGGCGCTGGGCCGAGATGGGCGGGCTGATCAGTGATGCGATGCTGGACGTCTTCGCGGTGACGGCGCCGCTCGACCGGTTGGGGCGAGTGTTGCGCGAACGCTATCACGGCGTGCTCGACCGGGTGTGCAGTTATCTGCCCTACACCCCCGGGCCGCTTGACGATGCGTGGCAGCAGGCGGTACGCGATATTGCCGGTCCGTGAGGCGATCAGGCATGGGTACCGGTTACGCGGGCGATTGCCTGCGCGGTATCGAGGGCCGGCCCGGAACCGCCAATCCATGCCAGGAACTCGACATTACCCGCCGGCCCGGTGATTGGTGAGCGCGCGAGGCCGTGCGGCGCCAGCCCCGTTCCGGCGGCAAACGCGAGTATTTCGCGCAGCACGGCGGCATGCACGGCCGGATCGCGCACCACGCCGCCCTTTTTTACCTGCGCCGCTCCGGCTTCGAACTGCGGCTTGATCAGTGCCACGATCCACGCCTCGGGTGTGATCAGGCGCTGGACCGCCGGCAAGACCAGTTTCAACGAGATGAAGGAAACGTCAATCACCGCGCAATCTGCGCGCACTGGCGCTGCGCCGGCTTCCTTCCCCCGTTCTTCCGTCGCGGGTAGCGCTTCCAGGTAACGGATATTCGTTCGCTCGATCACAACGACCCGCCCATCCTGGCGCAGTCGCCAGTCGAGCAAGCCATACCCGACGTCCACGGCATAAACGCGCGCGGCTCCCTGTTGCAACAGCACATCCGTGAAGCCACCGGTGGAAGCACCGACGTCCAGGGCGATCAGATTCGCCGGCGAGAGACCAAATGTGGCAAGCCCGTGCGCCAGTTTGTAGCCGCCACGGCTGGCGTAGGGGAGCGCGCCGATCAGCGAAACCTCGGCATCGGCGGCGACCATCGCGCCGGCTTTGACCTGTGGCATGCCGCCGACGCGTACCTCGCCGGCCAGGATCAGCGCCTGGGCGCGGGCGCGTGTTTCCGCCAGGCCGCGCTGCACCAGGAGTTGATCGAGGCGGACCTTCTTTGCCACTATGCCACGTGCTCCAGGCGGCGTAGTTCGGACTCCATTTCGGCGATATAGTCGTTCAGCCATGCCGGCGCAGCGCTTCCTGCCGCGTCTCGCCGCGCGCGCAATCGCGCCAGGTCAGCGCGACGCTTACCGATGTCCAGGCGCGGCGGTGCTGCCGCCACCGACGCCGGGATCGCCGGTAGGGTTGCCAGGTACTCGGCAACGATCTGCGAAACCATTGCGGCCAGTTCAATGTCGTGCGCCGCCAGGTGTTCTTCGAACGCTTCGCGCTGTTCAGGCGTCAGGTACATGCGAACGTGGATCGCCTCGCCTTCCGAACCGGCGACGCCAGACGGCAACTGGTCGAGCGGCCGTTCGGCGAGGATCTGCGAGATCACACTGGCCGGATCGCTTCTGCGCTCGCGTACCAGGTGTTCCAGTTGTGCCCGGTGTTCGGGCGAGAGGACGAGGATTGTCTGTACCGTAAAGAGTCCCTGTCGCTCGGTCATGGCCGTGCCCCTTTCCTGAACGTGTGCTGCTACGTGATGATACCGGCGGCGCGTAGCGCGGCAATGTCGCGCCTGTCATAGTCAATCTCGGCCAGAATCTCGTCGCTATGCTGGCCGAGCAATGGTGGCGGACGGCGGATCGCCGGCGGGGTCGCCGATAAGTGATACGGCGGGCCAACAACGCGTATGTTGCCGGCTGATGGATGATCAATTGTCACGACACTCCCCAGCGCCGCCACCTGGGGATCAGCAAATACCTGGGCCAGGTCGCGCACCGCGCCGCATGGTACGCCATGGGTATTGAGCAGCTCTTCGATGGCAGCAACGCGGCGCGCAGCAAAGACTGGCTCGAGCAGGGCGTTCAGTTCGATGCGGTGCGCGACACGCGCCGTATTGGTCGCGAAGCGCGGATCGTCGCGTAGCTCCGCAAGGCCCAGCGCGTGGCAGAAGCGTCGCCACAGGTCATCGGTGCCGACGCCGAGGCAGAAATAGCCGTCAGATGCACGATACACCCCGTACGGCGCAATCGAGGGATGCTGGTTCCCGGGGCGCTCCGGCGCTCGCCCGGTTGCGAAATAGTTCGCGGCCTGGTAGGTGAGCATCGCCAGTTGCCCTTCGAGCAGCGAGGTATCGACCCGTTGCCCCTCGCCGGTGCGTGCGCGGTGATAGAGCGCCACCTGAATGGCGTATGCGGCGAACATACCGGCCATAATATCCGTGAGCGCGATCCCGACGCGCATCGGCGGCCCGCCAGGCTCGCCGATCAGGCTCATCAGCCCCCCCAGCCCCTGCGCGATCTGGTCGTATGCCGCGCGCTCGCGATCCGGCCCCGTCTGGCCGAATCCGGAAATCGAACAGTAGACCAGATCGGCGCGGATGGCGCGGCATGCATCGTACCCAAATCCCAGCCGGTCGAGCGTACCGGGCACGAAGTTTTCGAGCACAACGTCACTACGAGCCACCAGACGCCGTAGCACCGCAGCGCCACGCCGATCGCGAAAGTCAAGCGCCAGGCTGCGCTTGTTGCGGTTCACGCTCAGAAAATAACTGCTCTCGCCACCTTCAAACGGTGGCCCCCAGGCGCGCGTGTGATCACCAGCTCCTGGTTGCTCGACCTTCACCACGTCGGCACCCATGTCGCCCAGCATCATCGAGCAAAATGGTCCCGCGAGTGCACGGCTGAGATCCAGGACACGCAATCCTTCGAGCGGCAGGGTCATGCGCTCTCCCGCATCTTCCGGGAAGCGTGCGACATGGCACCGGCCCGGCTCACCGGCACGCAGCGCGCGTGCTCAGGGCCATACGGTGGAGCCTCCCGGAAAGCTCTCTCCACGGTGTATCCGTGGTTGCCAGTAGATTGGACGTTCACCTGATCAACGAGTATTATACCATGTGACATGTCATAAGAACTGACAATTCGTTCAAGGTCGTGCCGGTGACGTTTCCATGACACACCCTGCCACAACCATTGCCGCGCTCCAGCGCGCTGTGGCGCGCGTGCCGCGCCATCCATTCCTGCTGTTCGACGGCCGGGAGTATTCATACGCCGCAGTTGCGGCTGCCGTAGCCGCCTGCGCCCATCGTTTGCGCGCCGCCGGCGTTACGCATGGCGATCGTGTCGCGCTCTATCTGGAGAATGGACCGGCATTCGTGACTGCCTACCTGGGCGCGCACGCGGCAGGCGCCATCGTCGTCCTGATCAACATGCAGTATCGCTCCGCCGAGTTGCGCCACATGTTGAGCGACTCCGGCGCAAAGGCGATTGTGGTCGGCCCGCGGATCGCGCTCGACGCATTGCACGAGGCCCGCTCTGGCCTGGCGGACCCTGGCGTGGTGATTGACGCGATGGAGGAAGCATCTGGTGTGGAGAATACCGTGCTTGATCCGGCGACTACCCCCCAACCGGGTGACCTGGCACTGATCGGGTATACATCGGGCACGACTGGCCGTTCCAAGGGGGCAATGTTGACCCACGCCAACCTGATGGCGAGCAGCGCCGCTGTCACCAGTGCCTGGCACTGGACCGATACCGACCGCCTGCTGCTGACGCTGCCGTTGTTCCATATTCATGGTCTGGGGGTGGGTTTGAACGGGGCGTTGTTTACTGCCAGCACGGTGGATCTGCGGCGTGGCTTTGATGCCGCCGATGTGCTCGATACGCTCGCGCGCGGTGAGACGACCATGTTTTTTGGTGTGCCGACAATGTACACACGCCTGATCGCCGAAGCACGCCGCCGGCTCCAGCTGGCGGGCGCGGATCGAAGGTCGTCTGCCCTGCCACTGGCGCCCGGCGTCCGGCTGTTTGTCTCCGGCTCGGCGCCGCTCAGCCCGCAGACATTCGCCGAGTTTGCGGAGTTGTTCGGTCAGCGCATCCTCGAACGGTACGGCATGACCGAGACCGTCATGAACCTGACCAATCCCTATGACGGTGAACGGCGCCCCGGCACGGTCGGTGGCCCGTTTCCCGGCCAGGAGGTGCGGATCGTGGATGTGCGCAGCCGTATGCCGGTGCCGGATGGGATTATCGGCGAGATCCAGGTGCGCGGGCCGCACGTGTTCGCCGGGTACTGGCGCAACCCGCAGGCCACCGCCGAAGCGTTTGACGCTGATGGCTGGTTCAACACCGGCGACCTGGGATGGCGTAGTGCCGACGGGTATGTTACGATTACCGGGCGCGCCCGTGAATTGATCATCAGTGGCGGGTACAATATCTACCCGCGCGAGGTTGAGGAAGTCTTGCTGGAGCATCCTGCAGTCGCAGAGGCTGCAGTGCTCGGCCTCCCCGACGCCGAGTATGGCGAGCAGGTGGTGGCGGTGGTCGTTCCGGCGGCATCGTCTGCCGTGACGGAACAGGAACTTGTTGACTGGTGCCGCGCGAAACTGGCCGGCTACAAGAAGCCGCGCCGCGTTGTGTTTGTTGCCGCATTGCCGCGTAATGCCATGGGGAAGGTGCAGAAGCACCTGCTGGCCGAGCGGCTCACTTGATATATACCTATGAATTACGCCGATCTTGCCGCAGAACTGCGTGAGAACGTCCAAGGCGAGGTGCAGACCGACGCGATCTCGCGTGCGTTATATGCAACCGACGCCAGTATCTATCAGATCGAGCCACTTGGCGTGGTTTTGCCACAGGATGAAGAAGATGTCGCTGCAGTGATGCGCCTGGCGCGCCTGCGCAAATTGCCGGTGCTGCCGCGTGGCGGCGGGACGAGCCTGGCCGGTCAGGCGGTGGGGCGCGCCATTCACCTCGATTTCACCAGGTACATGGATCGTTTGCTCGAAGTGAACCCGGACGAGCAGTGGGCCTGGGTCGAGCCGGGAATCGTTCTGGACCGGTTGAATGCCGAACTTGCGCCAACCGGCCTCAAGTTCGCCCCCGACGTCTCACCATCGAATCGCGCCACGGTGGGGGGCATGATCGCCAATAACTCCTCCGGCATGTATTCGGTGGTGTATGGCAAGACGATCGATCATGTACTTGAATTGAAGGTGATGCTGGCCGACGGCAGTGTGACCTGCCTTCGCCCGCTTGATGCAGCGGACCTGCACGCAAAACTCGCCGATACCGGTCTCGAAGGGCGTGCCTATCGCGCCGTTGCGCGCCTGGCGCGCGAGCATGCCGGCGAGATTGCCCGCCGCTATCCTCGAGTGCTACGCCGCGTCGGTGGGTACAACCTGGATGAGTTTGTTCCGCTGAGTGATGGAGGAGACACCGGCTACGGGGTGGCATTCGACTCGCGGTCGCCCGATCGGCGTTTCAACCTGGCAAAGATGATCGTTGGTTCCGAGGGAACCCTGGCGATTGTGCTGGCAGCAAAGGTGCGCCTTGTGCCACGGCCGGCCCATACCGCGATCGCGATCCTGGGATTTGATACGCTTGATGCGGCGCTCGATGCGGTGGTTCCCTGCCTGGAGTGCAAACCGGCGGCTGTCGAGTTGATGGACGATATCTTGCTCGACCTGACGCGCGCGTCGCGTGAGTATGCGGCATACCTGGAGTCGTTCGTGAGTGGGACGCCGGCTGCGCTGCTGCAAGTCGAGTTTTTCGGTGCGACAGAAGAAGCGGTGCGTGCCGACCTGGAGCGCCTGGAATGCCACCTGCGCGAACACCACGCGCTCCGCTGTTTGTTCACTCCGGTCACCAGCGCCCGGCAAAAGGGTGCTGTCCTGGCGGTGCGCAAGGCTGGCCTGCCGTTGCTCCAGTCACTCTCGCCTGATCTCAAGCCGGAGACGTTTGTCGAAGATACGGCGGTGCCGCCGGAGAAGCTTGGTGCGTACATTCGTCGTTTTCGCGATATCTGTCACTCCCACGGTGTGCGCGTGGCCTTCTATGGTCACGCGAGCGTCGGCCTGATGCATGCCCGGCCGTTGCTGAATCTGAAGCGGGCTGAAGATGTACGCATCATGCGCGCGATAGCCGAGCAGATCAAGGACCTGGTGCTGGAGACCGGCGGGGCACTCTCCGGCGAGCATGGGGATGGCATATTGCGCGCCGAGTTCAATCGTGAGGTATTCGGCGCGGAGCTGTACGAGGCATTTCGCGAGATCAAGCGCACGTTTGATCCCTATGGCATCCTCAACCCCGGCAAGATCGTTGATGCGCAGCCAATGGATACCAGCCTGCGCTATGGGCCGGCGTACCACACGATCCCGCTGTCCACCCATTTCCGCTTCAGTGATACCGGCGGCATCGCCGGCGCAGTCGAACTCTGCAACGGCAATGGTCTGTGCCGCAAGATCTCCGGCGGCACGATGTGCCCGAGCTACATGGTCACGCGCGATGAAGAACACTCGACGCGTGGCCGCGCGAACGCGTTACGTATGGTCTTCTCCGGCGCACTGCCGGCCGATGAACTCAGCAGCGCGCGTATGAAAGAGGTGATGGACCTCTGCCTGGAGTGCAAAGGATGCACCGGCGAGTGCCCGTCGCGGGTAAACATGACGCGGCTGAAATCGGAGTGGCTGGCGCACTACTACACGCAACACGGCGTACCGTTACGCGCGCGCCTGTTCGGTCATATCCGGACGATCAATGAGATCGGCAGCCGTGTCGCGCCGCTGGCAAATCGCCTGCTGTCGTTACCCGTTGTTCCCTGGCTGAGCGAGCGCCTGCTGGGCGTCAGTCGCTATCGCCGGTTGCCGGCCTTCGCGCGCGAGCCGTTCCATCGCTGGTTTGCACGTGCTACGGCCAGCAATGAACGCTCCATGCCGGATGCTCACCCACCCACCGTGGTGCTCTTCCCCGATACGTTCGCCGATTACAACGATCCGCACATTGCGCGGGCCGCCGTGCGCGTCCTGGAAGCCGCAGGCTACAAAGTGATCCTGCCGGCGCGGCGCGTCTGTTGTGGCCGGCCGCTGATCTCGAAAGGGTTGCTGGGCAATGTGAAGGCGCTGGCACAGCAGCAACTCGACGCGCTCGGCCCATATGCCGCCGCAGGCATTCCGATCATCGGCCTGGAGCCGAGTTGCATTCTCACCTTCCGTGACGAATATCCCGATCTGCTGGATGATCCGCGTACCGCGACGCTGGCCAACGCCTCGTTCCTGTTCGACGAGTTTCTGGCACGCGAAATACAGGCCGGGCGTGCGGCGCTCCATTTTCGTGAGCCATCTGTGCCACGCCGGTATCTGCTCCACGGTCACTGCCACCAGAAGGCGTTGATCGGGAGTGGCCATGCGCTGGCGCTCCTTCGAATGCTTCCGGGCGCCGACGTGAGCGAAGTGGACAGCGG
>Ga0272446_1002917_pt1 | contig 22436 bp, 18 predicted proteins | sample YNPCB0061_FD_194587 | JGI IMG/M metagenome (GOLD analysis project Ga0272446, IMG submission 194587) | Hot spring microbial mat communities from Yellowstone National Park, WY, United States - YNP-CB-006-1 | ecosystem: Environmental > Aquatic > Thermal springs > Hot (42-90C) > Sediment | place... | reverse complement strand
CGGAGTGAGGAATCTGGCGCTGCCCATGCGCCGCAAGACCCCTCGCGGAGCCTGCCCTGCCCCTCGACAAGCTCGGGAGCCGCGCAGCCGAAGGGCTCGGGGTGACATGGGTTGCTCCCGGCGCCACGCTGCGCGCCTCAGAACCAGATGCTTCATGTCATTCCGAACGCAGCCGCAGGCGGAGTGATACCATTTCCGATTGCAGATTTTGGATTGCAGATTGCCGCACATGGCGTCACGATGAGCGATGACGGCAACGACAATGCGGAACTGCCAACTGGATTTGGTATGAGGAATCTAGCGCTGCCCATGCGCCGCAAGACCCCGCGCTGCGTGTACCCTGCCCCTCGACAAGCTCGGGAGCCGCGGAGCCGAAGGGCTCGGGGTGCCATGGGTTGCTCCCGGCGCCACTGGCCCGCCGCCGGGCCATCAGGTACGCGGAATGACAAGGGCGCTGGCATACGAACGACAACTGTAGGAAAGGTAGTGCCCCTGGTGCAGTTCCAGGCGACCTGTTCGGGCATCAGCGCGACCTCGACCGTGTCCAGCTGCGCCGCGCCCAATCTACCATCGCAAATCTGCAATCTGCAATCGCACTAGATCCCGAGGAGCGCGCGCAGCTGTGGCAGCACCGCTGCTTCGGCGGCCTCCAGGCTCATGGGCAGGGTCGCCCCGGCGGCCTGGGTGTGGCCCCCGCCGCCCCAGGTCTGGGCGACAGCCGCCACATCGATTCCGGGGCTTGCGCGCAGGCTCAGCTTGATGGTCTGGTCAGGCCGTTCTTTGAACAGGGCGCAGACGCGAACGCCGGCGATCCGCTGCATCCGCATGATCGTATCATCGGTGGCCTCATCGCCCGCGCCAGTCGCGGCCAGGTGAGCCAGGCTCACCCGGGCCCAGGCGAGCGGCCCCTGGCGGCGCAGGTCGCTCAGCACCAGCGCGGTGAGGCGCATGGTGCTCTCGGGGATGCTGAAATAGACGGCGCTGATCACGGCGCGCAGGTCGGCGCCGGCGCTGAGCATGGCGGCGGCCGTCTGCAACGTCTGCGGGGTAGTGCTGCTGGTCTGAAAACTCTGGGTATCGGTGATCGTGCCCAGATAGAGGCAGGTGGCGGCCTGCGGGCTCAGCGGGAGGTCCATTGCGCGCAGCAGGCGGAAGAGCAGATCGGCGGTGGAGGCGGCCTGCGGGTCGATCAGGTTCAACTGCCCGCCGCCCGCGTTGGTCACGTGGTGGTCGGTGATGATCAGCGGCCGGGCGAGCAGCGCGGGCAGGTGCGTGTCGGCAAGGGCGCCAACACGCGCCGGCGTGGCGGTATCGAGCATCCAGGTCAGGTCGGCAGCGGGCAGCGGATCGCCGGGCTGGTAGATATCCAGCCACTCGGCGCCGGGCAGCGCGTGGCAGTACGATGGTGCCGGCCCGGCGAGCAGGCAGATCGGCTCCCTGCCGGCTGCACGCAGGGCGTGGGCGGCCCCGAGGAGCGACCCGACGGCATCGCCGTCGGGGTTCACGTGGGTGAGCAGCAGGACGCGCTGCGCCTGCTCGATCTGCTGGCGAAACGCGGGCGCGGCCGCGGTGACATCGGTGTAGATCATGGTCTGGTGATACGGTAGACGCAATGTCCGGAGCGCTTCTTGATGGCCTTGAGCTTGAGGTTGTGGCGTGGCCCGAGGCGGGGGATGAGGTGGTTGAGCCCGCTGACCACGACAAACCAGTACTCGCCGCCCGGGCTCAGGTGCGCGAGCGGGCCGAGGATGAACTCCTGCTCGATCGCCAGGTCGCCGATCTTGGCGGGGATGTTCGAGACGATCAGATCGTAGGGGTCGGGTGGGACAGCCTCGAGCCCGACGCTGCCCAGGACGATGGCGTTGGTGATCTGGTTAAGGGCCAGGTTATGGCGGGCGTAGCGCACCGCCAGCAGGTCCTTATCGGCCAGCACCACCGTGGCCTCGGGGTAGCGACGGGCGAGCACGATGCCGATCACTCCGACCCCGCAGCCCAGGTCGAGGATGCGCGCCGGCGGCGCAGCGGGCTCCAGGCTGCGCAGCAGCAGGTCCGTCCCCTCATCGACCTGAAACGAGGAGAAGAGCGTATGGGCCACGTCGAAGACGAATGGCTCACCGCGCAGGGTGTAGGGGATGCGCTTCTTGTAGTAGGCGTCGAGGCCGTCCATAGCCTGCATTGGAGTCGGGCCACAGCACTGGCCGCAGCCGCACGAGCGCGGAGGCTGGCCGTGGCGTTGCTCGAGAGGGGGGCCTACGCCTCCTCATCGAGCTTCGGCGGGTTGGCCTTGCGCTGCTCCTCGACCTCGCGCAGCACCTCCTGAATGCGCATGCTGTAGTCGAGCGACGTATCGTGGATGATCTGCAGCTCGGGGATGAAGCGCATATGGCGCATCTCCTCAGCCACCCGCTTGCGGATGAATCCCTTGGCATGTTCGAGGCCGGCCAGCGTCTCGGCCTGCTGCGCCGCATCGCCCATGATCGAAACGCGCACCCTGGCCCGCTGGAGGTCTGCGCTGACCTCCACGCCGGTCACGGTGGCGAAGCCGACCCGCGGATCCTTCACCTCGTACTGGATCACCTCGCCGATGATGCGCTGCATCGTATCGGCAACCTGCTGCAGGCGTTGTTTCGACATAGCCAGGCCGCCTTAGAAGCTACCCTCGACACGCTCCTGGCGATAGAACTCCATGTTATCGCCGACCTGGACATCGGTGAAGCCCTCGACCACCAGCCCGCACTCGTAGCCAGCAGTCACCTCACGCACATCGTCCTTAAAGCGCTTGAGGCTACTGATCCTGCCATCGTGGATCACGGCGCCGTTGCGCAGCACGCGCACACTCTGGCCGGTGCGCGTCACCTTGCCATCGGTGACGTAGAGGCCCGCCACCACCTCGCGGCTAGGCAGGCGGAAGGTATTGCGCACCTCGGCGTAGCCCTCAACCACCTCCTTGAAGGTCGGCGCGAGCATACCGGTCATGGCCTTCTTGATGTCATCGGTCAGCTGGTAGATGATATTGTAGAAGCGGATATCGATGCCCTGCTGTTCGGCGGCGCGGCGAGCCGCCGGGTCAGGCCGGGCATTGAAGCCGATAATGATCGCCTGCGAAGCGGCTGCCAGGTTGACATCGCCCTCGGTGATTGCGCCGGTACCCTTGTGGATGACCTTGATCTGCACCTCATTCTGCGAGGCATTGAGTTGGGCGAACTGGTGCTCAATCGCGCCGATCGAGCCCTGCACATCGGCTTTGACGATAACATTCAGATCTTTCACCTGCCCCTGCTGGACCTTGCTGAACAGGTCCTCGAGGCTGGTGCCCCGGGTGGTCGAGGCCATGGCCTCGAGGCGGGTCTGGCGAGTGCGTTGCAGGGCAATCTCGCGGGCCACCGCCAGGTCGTCCATCACCTGGAGGATGTCACCGGCCTGAGGCACGCCTTCGAGGCCCAGGATTTCAACGGGTGTGGACGGCTCGGCGAAGCGCAGGCGTTTGCCGCTATCGCTGAACATCGACTTGATCTTGCCGGCGACCCCACCGACGAGCACATTATCTTCGGGGCGCAGGGTGCCATTCTGGATCAGCACGGTCGCGACCGGGCCACGGCTCTTGTCGAGCTCAGCCTCAACGATCGTCCCCACCGCGGGTGCGTTGGGATTTGCCTTGAGCTCCTGCAGGTCGGCGACGAGCAGGATCATCTCGAGCAGGCCATCGATATTGATTTTGGCCCGGGCCGAGACCTCAACCGAGGGCACATCGCCGCCGAAATCCTCAACGATCACATCGGCGGCCGCCAGCTGCTCCTTGATCCGGCCAGGGTTAGCGGTCGGCAGATCGATCTTATTGATCGCAACGATCATGGGCACCCCGGCCGCCTTGACGTGGGCGATCGCCTCGCGGGTCTGCGGCATCACACCATCATCGGCGGCCACGACCAGCACCACGATATCGGTGACCTGGGCGCCGCGGGCGCGCATGGCGGTGAAGGCCTCGTGGCCCGGCGTATCGAGGAAGGTGATCTTGCGATGGTTGATCTCGATCTGGTAGGCGCCGATATGCTGGGTGATCCCGCCGGCCTCGCCTTCGGCCACGTGGGCGGAGCGGATCGCATCGAGCAGTTTGGTCTTGCCGTGGTCGACGTGACCCATAATCGTGACGACCGGGGGGCGTGGGCGCATCTCGTCGGGGTTCTGCGCGGTGAGCACATCTTTGATATTCTCGACGATGCCGGCCAGTTGCTCGGGCACTTTTTCGACGGTTTCGATCGAGAAATCGGCGGCGATCAGCGCAGCGGTTTCATAGTCAATCTGCTGGTTGATATTGGCAAGCACGCCGCCCTTCAGCAGTGCTTTGAGGATCTCGGAGGCACCGATCCCGGTGGCCTCGGAGAATTCGCGCACGGTCATCACACTGGGCAGTTCGACGGGGCCACGGGGCCGCACCGCAACCGCAGGGCCAGGCCGGCCCCCGCGGGCAGGCCGTCCACCGAGGGCGCCCTCGCGATCCTCGGGGCCGCCACCCGGCCCCCGGCGGCCACCGCCGCCCCCGGGCCGGCCACCGCCGCCCCCGGGCCGGCCACCGCCGCCCCCGGGCCGGCCACTGCCGCCACCACCAGCAGGGCGCCCGCCGCCCCCACCGGGCCGGCTGCTGCTACCGCCACCCCCGGGCCGGCTGCCGCCGCCCCCGGGCCGGCTGCCGCCGCCACCACCAGCAGGGCGCCCGCCGCCCCCACCGGAGGGCCGGCTGCCGCCGCCACCACCAGCAGGGCGCCCGCCGCCCCCACCGGAGGGCCGGCTGCCGCCGCCACCACGGGAACTCATCTGTACAACGGTTTGCTGACGAGGATCTTTTTTCGGTAGCATTTCTATGTTCCTTTCCGGCCCGGCGACATCCGCGCAGCCGTCTGGCTGCATGTCCCTGCGGGCGCAGGCATTTCCGTGATCGTACGTTCTTACATCGCTGGCTCCGCTGGCTTCAGTGCGCGGCCAAAGGCCAGAAGTTGCTCCCGGTCCACCGGGTCGAGCTGATCGAGGTGGAGCGCACGTTCGAGCGACCGCCGCTTCAGCGCCAGTTCCCAGCAGGTCGGATCGTGGCAGAGGTAGGCGCCTCGTCCGTGGCGCTTGCCGGTGGGGTCAACCACCACATGGCCGTCCGCATCGCGCACCAGGCGGATCAGCCCCCGCTTGGCATCGGTGCGGCGGCAGGCGATGCACGTCCGCTGGGGGACGGGCTTTGGCCGCGGGCCACTGTGTTGCTTGTTGCTCCGTGCTGCCATCGTGGCGTGTGACTACTCCTCGTCACCCTCGGCATTGCCTTCCACCAGAATGTACGACGCGATCAGTTTGTCGTGGAAGTAGATGTACAGTTTCTGCGACGTGGCGCGGAGTTGCACCGTCTCGCCGATCAGGTCGTTGCCCAGCGGGCCGTAGTGGGCGTTCTGGTACACGATCGTGCCATCGGGGCGCACCTTACGGCTCTCGACTTTGGCCGAGGCCAGTTCCACCTCGGTCTGCATCTGTTCGGCCTCGGCATAGCCGCGGGCCTCGGCGGCGGCGCGCTCCTCCTCCAGCAGCGCAGTGGCGCTCTTGATATCGATCCGCCAGCCGGTCAGCTTGGCAGCGAGGCGCACATTCTGGCCCTCCTTGCCGATCGCCAGTGAGAGTTGCTTGTCGGGCACGATCACCAGCGCGGTGTGCTCGTCCTCATTCAGGTGCACCTCAACCACCTGGGCCGGCGAGAGGGCATTGGCAATGAACTCCTTCGGGTCGGACGACCACTGGACCACGTCGATCTTCTCGCCGTTGAGCTCGTTCACAATGTTCTGGATGCGAATACCGCGCATACCGACGCACGAGCCGACCGGGTCGATCCCCTCCTGGCGGGCGGCAACCGCCACCTTGGTGCGCAGGCCCGGCTCGCGAGCGATCGACTTGATCTCGACCGTACCGTTGTAGATCTCGGGCACCTCCATCTCGAAGAGGCGCAGGATCAGGTTCTTGTGCGTGCGCGAGGCGATCAACCGTGGCCCGCGGTCTTCCTTGCGGATCTCCATCAGGTAGACCTTGAGCCGCTGGCCGTGATAGTAGCGGTCGTTGTCGACCTGCTCCTTCGGCGGCAGAATGGCCTCGGCTTTGCCCATCTCGAGGATGACGTTGCCCTTGGCCATGCGCTGCACCGTCGCGGTGATCAGCTCGCCCTCGCGGTCCATGTACTCGCCGTAGATATGCTCGCGCTCAACCTCTTTGATCCCCTGGAGCACCACCTGCTTGGCGGTCTGGGCGGCGATGCGCCCGAAGTCATTCGGGGTACTCTCCACCATCACCGTCTCGCCGAGTTGCACGTCGGGCTTGTACTTCTGCGCCTCGGTGAGCTCGATCTCGAAGCGGTCGTCGAACACCTCGTCAACGACCTGCTTCTCGGCGTAGACGCGCGCCTGCCCGCTCACCGGGTCGAGCCGCACCGTCACCTCCATCGGCGGCGGATTGTTGCCCAGGGTGCGCTTGTAGGCCGTAATGAGGGCCTTCTCCATCACGTCGATGATCGACTCTTTGGGGATCCCGCGCTCCGCGGCGATCTGTGAGATAGCAGTGTAAAAATCGCTCTTCATAGCGTACTCGCCTAGAACTAAGAAAAGTGGGGGCTACCCACTTTTCACAACGTCCGGCATAGACCGTGTTTCCGGCGTCAGGGCGACGTCGGGGCCGGGTGCGAGCCGGCCGCGTCGCGATCACCAGGAAGCGTGCTCACCGACGGTTCATCGCAGGTGTCCCTGTACGGCCGCAATAACTGGTGGCCGATCCGCAAGAACCAGAGCTCAGGTGATAGACGGGCGCGCACAAGCGCCAGCTATCAGCCTGCGTACCGCTGTCAGTATAACATCTTCGATTCTTGATTGCAAATCATTCGATCTTGGGATCTCGGGATCTCGGGATGCGGGGGCATTTGTGAAAAGAATCATCCGAAACTGGTATAGACGTGGTGCACGCTTTTGGGTATACTAGAAGCAAGATAACGACGCGCGCCGACCGGGGCGTCAGTCCGATACGTAGGTGGAAAGGATCTCCTGATGACTGCACTGCTCGTGATCGCCATCGCTGCCGTTCTGGCGCTCGGCCTCGGCGTGACGCTGCAGAAGGTGGAGCAGGCCCCCGCCCGGCTCTACATCGAGCCCACCACCCGCCTGATCCGCCGCCGCCGCCGCTAGTCTTTGCACCCCGTAGCGGTTCTGCACGTCAAACGGGCAGAACGACCGGCCATCTCCGCGTCCAGGTCTGACGCTCTCCTCACCCGGGTATTGGTAGCATTGGTCGGCACCAACGGGCTTGCGCCTGTGTTGGCATAGTGCCGCATAGCCTCCACCCGGACCTGTCGCTCTCACAGCGCACTCACGACGGCTTCATTGCACGGCTCCTCGGCCTTCCTCTATCCTGATGACGGCGGTGGCGGAACTTCCGCCGCCGCTGTGTCGTCATAAAGCATCGGCAATTCGTCGTATGAGGAGTGCTGGTTGTGTCCCGAGCTGTCCCGCGCCTCCGCTGGTTGCTGCTGCTCCCCCTGCTGGTGCTTGCTGCCCTGGCGGGCCGCCCGGTCGGCGCGGTGCCTGCCGTCGCAGCGCCGATCACGCTTGTCGCCCGCCCGGCGTACGAGGGTGTCTTCCGTCCCGGGAGCTGGCTACCGATCATCGTTGAGTTGGAGAATACGGGGGTTGACCGCACCGTCGAGGTGCGCGTCGCTGCACGGAGCGGCGCCCAGTATGGCACCGTGGTTGAGTTGCCCAACCGTGGCCGCAAGCTGGTCACCGTGTATGTGTACCTGACGCCCGCCTCACGACGGCTGAACGTTCAGGTGCTCCACGAGGGCCAGGAGCTAGGCTCCCAGCGCATTCAGCTGCCCCCCGCCAATCCGCGGGCGCACGTCGTCGCGGTGGTGGCGGGCGACGCGCCGCCCATGCGGCTGCTCGCTGGCGGCGACCTGGTGGCAGCTGCGCTGCGCCTGGCCGATCTGCCTGAGCACTCGCTCGGCCTGAGCGGCTTCGATACGCTGCTGCTGACCGATGACACCGCGAGCGGGCTGAGCGCGGCGCAGCGGGTGGCGCTCACCGAGTGGGTGCAGCGCGGCGGCCAGTTGCTGCTTGCTGGCGGGCCCGAATTGCAGCGTACGCTCGCCGGGCTGCCCCCGGCACTACGCCCGGTCGTCGTTACGCCTGGTGAGCCCCTGGCTGCCAGCGCGCTCTTCGGCGAGTCGGCCAGCGGGGGCGCGCCGGTGCCAGTGGCCCGGCTCGCTCCGCAGGCGGCTGGCGGCGCGCCCGCTCCCTACGCCATTCCGCTGCCACCACCGCTGGCCGGCAGTGGGCTGGCGCTCGAGCAGAGCGTGGGCCGTGGCGTGGTGACGGTGCTCGGCCTGCCGCTGAGCCATCCGGCGGTCGCCGGCTGGGCCGACGCGCCGCTCCTCTGGGAGCGGATCCTGCGACCGCGGGCCGAACTGCCGCCTGGCTTCGCGCCCGAGGCACTGAACCTGGACGCCTTCGTCGAGGGCAACCTGGCCGCCAGCCTCACCAGCCTGCCCGCGCTGGAGCTCCCGCCGCTCGGCCTGCTCGCTGGCCTGGTGCTCGCCTACATCGTCCTCGTCGGGCCGGGAACGTACCTGGTGCTGCGCCGCTTCGACCGCCAGGCGCTCGGCTGGATCGTTGTGCCGCTGCTGACCCTGCTCTTCGCCGCGCTCACCTACGCAGTGGGCTATCGCCAGCGCGGCGGTGACGTGGTCCTCAACACGGTCACGCTGGTCGAGCCGCTGGATGAGCGCGGCACGGCGGCGCGGCTGCGCTCGTTCGTCGGGGTGTTCTCCCCTGAACGGCGGAGCTACACCCTGCGCAGCGACACCGCCGACACGCCGGCACCCTTGCTTCGCCCGCTCTCTATCCAGGGTCCCTGGGATCCGGGCCCCGCCGGTGGCGGGCTCTTCCTGCAGGATCCAGCTCGCGGCGCCGAGGCTCGCGATGTTGAGGTGGCGCAGTGGTCGATGCGCGCGTTCGCCAGCGACGTGATCACGGGCGACGTGGGCCTCCGCGCGCGTCTGGTGATCGATGGTGACCAGCTGATCGGCGAGGTGGAGAATCGCGGCGCGTACGAACTGATCGACGTGACCCTGGTGCAGGGCGACCAGCTGGTGCGCCTGGGTGACCTGGCACCGGGCGAGGCGCGCCGCGGCGCGTTGACCCGCCGCCAGGTCGCCCAGCCGGACATGTTTGGCCCGACGCTGCCGATGAGCTACCTGCTCTATGGCGAGGAGATGGAGCGGCTCAGCCGGTCTGGCGGGCAGCCGCTCCCGCCGGAGATGCAGCAGCGCGTCCGGATTATCGATGCGCTCTATAGCTACGGGCCGCCCGTCCGGAGTGGCCAGCCGGTGCTCATTGCCTGGGCCCACGCCCCGGGGATCCAGCTGCAGCCAGCGACGGTGCGCACCGACACCCAGCAGACGATGCTGTTCAGCGCGACGCCACAGATCGCGCTGACGGGGGCGGAAACCAGCCTGCCACCGGGCTGGCTGGCGCCACGCATCGAGGGTGACGCCACAGCGGCCTGTTTCGGCGGCATGGGCATGGGCCTGCTGCCCCAGCTGGAGCCGGAAGTGCTGCAGTTGCTGCTCCCCCGTGACCTGTATGGCTTCCGCCCTGCTGAGCTCACGCTGCTCACCAGCTCCGACGGCCCCTGGTCCGACGATCTGCAGGTTGAACTCTATGACTGGGGCAGCGCGAACTGGGAGACGCAGCAGCTGCACCAGCGGGCGCAGGCCGTCGCGGAGCCGGAGCGCTTCCTCAGCAGCCACGGGATGCTGCGCGTGCGGCTGCGCAGCGAGCGCGGGCTCGCGAACGCCGGCTGTGTGTATGTTGACGCCCGTCTCAGAGGAACGATGCCATGACCCCGGCGATCGAGACGATTGACCTTACGCGGCGCTACGGCCGCATGGTGGCCCTGGACAAACTCAACCTGGCGGTGGCCCGCGGCAGCATCTACGGCTTCATCGGGCCGAATGGCGCCGGCAAGACCACCACGCTGCGCCTGCTGGCCGGGCTGCTGGAGCCAAGCGCAGGCGAGGTGCGCCTGATGGGACAGAAGTTGCGCATCGGCGGGGCGCAACGGCTGGTCGGCTACATGCCCGACTTCTTTGGCGTCTACGATGACCTGCGGGTCTGGGAATACCTGGACTTCTTCGCGCGCTGTTATGGGATCGAGGCGGCACGGCGGCGACGCACGGTGAACGAGTTGCTGGCGCTGGTAGACCTGGAGCACAAGCGGATGGCCTATGTGCAGAGCCTGTCGCGGGGCATGCAGCAGCGGCTCTGCCTGGCCCACGCGCTGGTACACGATCCGCCGGTGTTGCTCCTCGATGAGCCGGCGAGCGGCCTCGACCCGCGCGCGCGGGTCGAGTTGCGCGAGTTGCTGCGGACGCTGCGCGACATGGGCAAGACGGTCCTGGTCAGTTCACACATTTTGAGCGAGTTGGCCGAGGTCTGCACCGAGATCGGGATCATCGACAGCGGCAAGATGGTGGTGAGCGGGCCGGTCGACGCGGTACGCCGGCAGCTGGAGGGCGGCGCGCGGCTACGCCTGCGGGTCGTGCGTGGCCAGGAGACGGCCGAGGCGACGCTGCGCGCGCTGGTTGGCGAACCGGCGCCGGAGCTGCCGCGCCTGCGCGGCGTACGTTACGACCCCGCTGACGAGCGGGTATTGCTGGTAGAGCTTGAGGACAGCGACGAAGAGCGCCAGGCGGCGTTGCTCACGCGCCTGGTGCAGGAGGGCGTGGTGCTGAGCGAATTCCGGACACAGGCGGAGAATCTCGAGGAGCTGTTCCTGCGGCTGACGGCCGTTGACTGAGCGAGGGGGAGCGATGCAACGCCTACGATCCTGGCGCCCGCAGCTCAACCCGATCATCGTGCGCGAGGTACGCACACGGATGCGCGGGGTGCGGCCCTATGCTGTCCTGACCATCTTCCTGGTCCTGATGGCGCTCACCGGGCTGGGCATCTACCAGCTGATGGTCCAGCAGGCGCGGTTTGGCGGCACCCTGTTGAGCGCCCAGGTCGGTCAGGCGCTGTTCAAGGGGCTGGCCTTTGTCGAGTTGCTGCTGGTCGTCTTTCTGGCGCCGGCGCTGACGAGCGGGGCGGTGAGTGGCGAGCGCGAGCAGCTAACCTACGACATGCTGATGGCCACACCGCTGCGCCCGGCGCAGATCCTGTGGGGCAAGCTGGTAGCCGCCTTGAGCTACCTGTTGCTGTTGATCTTCGCGGCAGTGCCGGTCTTCAGCGTGGTGCTGGTATTTGGCGGGGTAGAGCTGGCCGCGTTGCTGAAGGCCCTGGCCCTCCTGGTGGCGGCGACGGTCTGTTTCGGGGCGGTGGGTCTCTTCTGCTCCGCCCTCGTGCACAAGACGGCGCGGGCGACGGCGGTGGCTTACACCCTGACGCTGCTGCTCGTGGGGGTCCCGCTGCTGCTGGCCTCCGTCTGGGGGCAAGTGACGAACCCGCCGGGGCAGGCGGTGCCGCCAGCGGTGCTCTATCTGCAGCCATTCAGCGCCCTGCTCTCTGTGACAACGATTGCGCCGACGGGCGACCCGGCGCTGCCATTCTTTGGCTACGGCGACCCGTTCAGCGGTCTGCCGCTGCTGAACATCTTCGCAGTGGGCGTGGTGCACTATGGGCCGGCAGGGCCGGTGGTGCTGCCGATCTACCGGGCGACGCTCCTCGCCTACGGGCTGCTGACCGTCCTGCTCTGCTGGGCGGCGACGCACCTGGTCTTACCGAACCGGCGCTGGCGCCCGCGCTGGAGCGACCTGGGCTTCCTGCTGCTCATCGTGATCCTGCTGCTGGTGGTCTACGACGCCCGTAGCTGGTGGCACGTGCAGCCGCCGCGGCCGTTCTGAGCATGGCTGGAGCCGTGGTGAGCAGTGCTGCGTCACTGGCTCACCAAGCGCCGAGCGCCGTGGTGCTGCTCAGGCCAGGCTGCGCAGCACGCCGACCACGCGGCCCTGGATGCGCACATTGTCAGGGCTGGTATAGATCGGCTCCATCGTGCTATTGGCCGGCTGGAGGCGCACGCGATTGTCCTCGAGGTAGAACTTCTTGAGGGTCACCGCATTCTCATCGACGATCATCGCGGCGACCATCTGGCCGTTCTCGGCCGTCTCCTGGCGGCGCATCAGCACAATATCGCCATCATCGATCAGCGCGTCGATCATCGACTGGCCACGCACCCGCAGTGCATACACATCGCGCAGCTTCTCGGGTTTGGCGATATCGGCGGGCACCTCGATCTTCTCGGCGGACGCCACGTCGACCTGCTCCGGGTCGGGCAGGGGGGAGCCTGCGGTGATCACACCTAGCAGCGGCACCGTATGGGTGCTGGCGCCAACCTGGCCGGGCATCGGCAGCATGTTGGGCAGCGTGATGCCGCGCGACACCTTGCCGTCGCGGCTGATCTTGCCCTTGTCCTGCAGGGCCTTCAGATTGTAGGCCACGACCGATGTCGAGCTGATATCCAGATCGTTCTGAATGTCGCGGATGGCGGGCGGGTAGCCGTTCTTCTGCATAAATTCCTGGATGTAGTTCAGAATCTTTTCCTGACGCGGCGAGAGCTCGTTGGCTGAACGCATATGCCCCGATCCTTTCCCTGGCCGCAGCCCGGATGGGGCCTACGGCGAACTACCACCTGGCTGTGGTTCTCGACTGCACCCCATGCACCGGCACCTGCGACGCACGGCGCGGCCGGTCATGGCGCAGTAGAACTTATGTGGTAGTATAGCAGGCAAACACTTGTGCTGTCAAGCGTTTGTGTGATTCGGCAGCCTGGCGCTCGCCGTCCGGCCTACGCATTCGCCGGGGCGGCGTTGCCGGCCTCCTCGGCCGCGCGGCGCACATCGACGAAGAGCAGCAGGATGAAGCCGGCGACGAAAAAGATGATCAGCGAGATGATCGCGATCCGGTAGCTGCTGGTGATCTGGTAGGCCAGGCCAAACAGGAAGGGCGCCAGCCAGCTGGTGCCCCGTTCGCTCACTTCGTAGATGCCGAAATACTCGGCTTCCTGGCCCCTGGGGATCATCAGCGAGAAGACCGAGCGGCTGATCGCCTGGCTGCCGCCGAGCACCAGCGCGATGATCCCGGCCAGCAGGAAGAACTGCGCCGGTACGCCGGCCGGCATGAAGTAGCTGTAGATCACGGTTCCGCCCCAGATCAGCAGGCTGAGCAGAATGGCTCGTTTCGCGCCGATCCGCCGCGCCAGCCAGCCAAAGCCCAGCGCCCCGAAGAAGGCCACAAACTGCACCAGCAGGATGGCCTGGATCAGGATGCCCTGCTCGAGCCCCAGTTCCTGCGCCCCGAACTGCGAGGCCAGGGCGATCACGGCCTGGATGCCGTCGTTGTAGAGCAGGTAGGCGCCGAGAAAGAGCAGTGTTTGCCGGTAGCGGCGCATCTCGCGAAAGGTGTGGCCCAGCTGCTTGAAGCCGATCGTCAGGTAGTGCTCGCCTGAGGGCAGCCGCTTGATCGGCTCGCGGCGGCGCAAAGTTACCAGGGGGATGATCGTGAAGATCGCCCACCAGAGCCCGGCGGACGTCAGACTGATGCGCACCGCCAGGTCGGTGCGCAGTCCCAGGGCCTCGCGGCTGTTGAAGAGGACCAGGTTGGCCAGCAGCAGCAGCCCGCCCCCCAGATAGCCCAGCGCCCAGCCCCGCGATGAGACCGTATCGCGCCGGTCGGGGCTGGCGATCTCGGGCAGAAAGGCGTTGTAGAAGACGATCGAGGCGCCGAAGGCCAGGTTGGCGATCAGAAACAGCGTGCCGCCAAGCAGGTAACGATTGCCGTCCAGGAAGTACATGCTCATCGTGGCGATCGCCCCAATGTAGGCGAAGATCGCCAGCATCTGCTTCTTGGCGTGCGAGTAGTCGGCAATCGCGCCGAGCACCGGCAGGAAGAAGACCTGCAGCAGGACCGACAGCGAGACCATGTAGGGGAAGAAGGCACCCGCAGCGACCGGGATGCCGAGCGGGTAGACCAGGCCGCGCTCGTCGGCTGCGGCCTCGGTGATCGAGGTGAGGAAGGGTCCCAGGAAGACTGTGACGACGGTGGTCGAGAAGGCCGAGTTGGCCCAGTCGTAGAAGTACCAGCCGATCTGCTCGCGTGGATCGTCAATCGGGGGCGCGGTCACGCGCTGGGCGGTCATAACGGTGCTCTGCTCCTCTCCTCGGCTGTTTGTCTCAAGCGCCATCCCGGGCTGATTGGTCGGTCACCATGCCAGCAGGCTCAGCCCCAGGACGATCAGTGCGCTGCTCACCGCGGCGGCGCTGACCTTGCCTGTCCGCAGGTAGACCCAGCCCGCCGCGAGGCCGGCGCTGCCGGTTGCCAGTGGCCCCGGCGCTGCCGAGCCCGGTGTCAGCCCGGCCAGCACGGCGATCAGGCTGGTGATGCCCAGGGCGATCCACGGCGCCCGCGTCCCGGCGCGCGCGGCCAGCGCGCGGGTCAGGCCATGCTGCAGCCCGCCACGGAGCAGCAGCTCCATTGGCAGCGCCACGAAGAAGTAGCTGCGCAGGATCGCCAGCACAACGTCGCCGGCCCCCGGCAGGCGTCCGCTGAACAGGGGCGGGCCGCGCAGCAGGGGGGCGACCAGCAGCACCAGGGCCGTCGCTAGCCCGCCGGCGATCAGGGCGTCCCGCAGCTCACGACCACTGAGGTGCCAGGTGTAGCCGAGGCCCGGCCAGCCCCGCGCCGCGAAGAGCAGCAAGAGCAACGGGACGACCGCAAGCTGGAAGAAGCCGACCAGCCCGCCCTGCTGCGGCAGGGTGAGCGGCGGCAGGAGCTGCAGCCACAGCGAGAGCGCCAGGTAGGTCAGCCCCACCCCGTCGAGCAGGGTCGGCTCGCGGCGCGTCCCCCCCAGGCCGAAGGCCAGGGCCGGCACGGCCGTGAAGAGCAACGCCGCAAGCAGTCCGGTGGCGGTCAGTTCGCGTACCGCGAAGGCGTAGGCGCCGTAGAGGGCGGGGATGAGCGCCAGCAAGGCGACCAGCGCCCGCCGATCGCGCCGCACCACGCGGCCCAGCCCGTCGTAGAGCGCGGCGCACCCGGGCAGCGTCATGCCCAGCGCCAGCACCGTAAAGCTGGTCAGGCCGGCCCAGCGCTCGGCTGGCGGCATGGGTGTGGCGAAGCTGTGCAGCGCGAAGCTGCCGATCAGCAGCAGCGCGCCGATGAGCGCGGCGAGCAGGCCCTCAGGCAGGCCGAACACGTCGGTAGGATGGGAGTGGTCCTGCTCGCGCGACAACGGCACGCTCCTACAGCACCCTGCGCAGCGTCAGTAAGCCCGGGCGTTCCTGGTTGGCAGCCTCGATCGCCTCGGCAGAGCCCAGCACCGCGATCGCGCCGTGGGTGCTGGCGGCCTCGACTGCGTCGGCAAAGGCGCGGAAATCGGCCGCGCTCGCGTCGAGGATCTGCTCGCGGATGCTCTGCCGGTAGGCGTCGGTGACGCCGGTCAGCCGGCGCACCAGCGCGGTGTAGCCCTTCGCGTCGGGGAGTTGGTAGCTGTCGATGCTGCCGATCGTGCCGATGATGCTCCGCTCCACCGTCAGCCGGTCCAGGTCAACGCTCCGCAGAAAGGCCGCGGTGCCGTCGTAGACGTCCAGCGTGCGCAGCAGGTTCGGGTCGCGATACGAGGTCCAGGCAAAGATGCCGGTGCTGCGGTCATAGCCGCTGTTCACCCCATAGGCGCCGCCCTGCACGCGCACCTTCTCGAGCAGGTAGGCATTGTAGAGGAAGCGCGTGACGGCGCTGGCCGCCCCGCCCACCGTTATGCCGAGCGCCTTGAGGTTGGCGCCCTTGGCGACGTAGTTGACCCGGGCGGGGATGCTCAGGCCCTCGTTCGGCCCGCTCGCGGCCAGGTGCCAGCTGGCCGGCGTGTAGGCGCCACCGGGCAGTTCGGCAACGAACTCGTCGAGGGCCGGGGCGACGGCTGCCAGGTCCTGGCTGTCAAGCGTGAGGTTGACCACCAGCGCGGCCCGGTTGATCAGGTGGCGCCACACCTGATCGAGCTGGGCCAGCACCGCCGGCCAGTCTTCGTTGACCCGGCGCTCCAGGTCGCGCACAAAGAACAGGCCGCTGATGCCGCTCATCTGCTCGTCGGCCCACTCGGCGGCATCGAAGCGGGCGGCGAGGCGCTTGTGGGCGTAGTGGTTGCCGCTGGGCACCAGCGCCGACTCGCGCGCGGCCTTGGCACGGGTGACGATCTGGCGGAAGCGCTCCTGGTTGTCGAGTTGCACCGTGAGCAGGATGTCGCGCATGATCGCCAGCATCGCGCCGGCCTGGGCCAGGGTGCTCTTGCCGCGCACCAGCAGGCGGCCCACCGGGTCGCCGCTCTGCACATTGGTGGCGGTCATGGCCGAGGCGGCGATCCCGCCCGTCTCGCGGCCGATGCGCTGCACCAGGCGCACGAAGTCCTCCTGCGCCGTGCCCAGTTCGGTGAGCGCCCGCGCAAAGAGCGGGACGAAGGGCAGCAGTTCGGCGGGCAGGGCGCGCAGGTCAAAGGCCAGGTCGAGGTAGACGATCCCATTGGTGAACAGATCGTGGTAGAGGAGCGGTGCGTCGGCGGCCATGCGCTCCTCGCTGGGGATACGCTTGCCGTGACGCTCGAGATCCTTGAGCGTGAGGGTGGGGATCCTGGCGATATCCTCGGGACGGTCGGGCTCCTCCTGGTGGCGGCGCAGTTCGGCGTTCTCGCTGACGATCCGCTCCAGGTCGGCCTCGCTCATCGCGGCGCGCACGGCCGCAAGGCGGGCCCGCTCATCGGCGGCATCACGCTCGGCCTGGGCCGGATCGGGGCGCAGCAGCACCCGCACGCGGTGGGGGTTGTCGAGCAGCGTCTCACGAATGAGGTGCTCGAAGAGCGGCTCGCCGGCGGCCACTGCGGCCTTGATCGCGGTCAGGGGTACGTCAAAGCGCAGGGGGGCCAGCGGGTCGCCATCGTAGAGCCAGGTGCCTAGCGCGCGCAGCATCAGGCTCAGGCCGCGGGGGAAGGAGCCGGTATTGTTCTCGCGCAGCGCAAACTCGACGGTGTTGAGCGCCGCGGCCACCTGCTCCGGGTCGATGCCCTCGTCTGCGAGCCGGCGCAGTGTTTCCAGCACCAGTTGCTCGACCTGCGCGGCGTCGGCGGGGTCGATGCCCTTGAGGCCCACCGAGAAGGTGTGCTCGCGGAGGCCGTCGTTGTAGCCGCCGCCGGTGAGGCTCTCGCCGAGCCGCGAGTCCATCAGCGCCTTGTAGAGTGGCGCGGCCGGCGTGCCGAGCAGGATGTAGCTGAGCACATCGAGGGCCAGGACGCGGGTGATGTCTGGCTGCTCGCCGATCACCCAGTTGATGGTGACCATGCCCTTCTTGCCGCTCTCGTCGGCAGGGGCGGCGTAACGCTCCTCAACGACGCGCGGTGCGGCGAAGCGAGGCTGGAGCTCGATCTGCGAGGGGCTCGCCATGGCCGTGAACTGGCTCAGGTAGGCGTCGAGGATCACGAGCCGCCGCTCCGGGTCGTCGTCGCCATAGAAGAAGATGCGCGCGTTGGAGGGATGGTACAGCGTCTCGTGGAAGCGCTTGAACTGTTCGTAGGTCAGGTCGGGGATGTGCTTCGGGTCGCCGCCGGACGAGACGCCATAGGTGGTGTCGGGGAAGAGCGCCTGCTGGCTGTAGCGGTAGAGCAGGCTGTCGGGTGAGGAGTAGGCCCCCTTCATCTCGTTGAAGACCACGCCCTGGTAGACCAGCGGCTCGTCTTTGCCCGACAGTTCGTAGCGCCAGCCTTCCTGCTTGAGCACCTCGGGCGTGATCCGTGGGAAGAAAACCGCGTCGAGATACACATCGACCAGGTTGTAGAAGTCGGCGAGATTGGTCGAGGCGACCGGGTAGACCGTCTTGTCCGGGTAGGTCATGGCGTTAAGAAACGTCTTGACCGAGCTTTTGACCAGTTCAAAGAAGGGCTTCTTCACCGGGTACTTGCGCGAGCCGCAGAGGACCGAGTGCTCAAGAATATGGGCAATACCGGTGCTGTCGGCGGGTGGGGTGCGGAAGGTAATGCCGAAGCACTTATTTTCGTCATCATTTTCAAGAGAGAGAAGCTGGGCACCGGTCGTGGCATGCTGGTAGAGCCGCGCGCGGGTATCGAGTTCATCGATCCACTCATCGCGCAGCAGCTCGAAGCCGTGGGTCAGGGTCATAGGGACTACCTCGCTTTCGCTGGGCCAGGGCGGCTCCTGTATTGTACCAGAAGGGCAGCGGGCAGCGAGGTGCGGGGCTCAGGCGGGCGCGGCGAGTGCTGCGGCGATCTCGGCGAGGATGGCGCGCTCTTTGGCGTTCACCTGCTCACCGCCGATGCCCATGAAACCACCTTCACTGGCGGCCTGGGCCACCGCCTCGCCCAGTTCCACCAGCCAGCTGCGAACGTCGGCAGCGATGGCAGGCGGAGCTCGCTCCGCCAGCAGCGTGGCGGCCTCGCGGCAGGCGGCCACCGCGCGGGCCGGGTCACGGCCCAGCGCGAAGATGTCCACCTGTGCAGCCGCAGCATCAGCGGGCGCCTTGCCCATGTAGGCGTTGAAGCGGTCACGCAGGGTCAGCAGCAGGGCGGCGATCAGCGGGTTCTCGCGATGGGTCTCGGCGGCACGCTCGAAGGCCCGCACGGCGGCGGCCACCTCCTGGGAGATGCCCAGCGGCCCGTTGGGGCTCGCGCCGATCACCGCTGCGATCACCCCGACCGGCGCGGCGACGATCGACGCCCATTCCTCGTCCGTGTACGCACTACGTTCAGTCATCGTTCCTCGATTGTGAATGCCTCGGGGTGCTCGTGCAACCAGAGCGCCAGCCGGCGACCCTGGTTCAGGACCTCGAGGTGATAGCTCGGGTCGGCATCGGAGGTGCCGAGGACCCGGCGCAGGTTGCCCTGCAGCCAGATGACCTCGACGAGGAGGGGCAGCGCCTTGCGCTCGGCGCTGTTCAGCGGCGCGATGGTATGGTAGCCGCCGAGCAGCAGGCTGGCCCGCTGCGGGTCGAGCGGTCCGGCATACACACCCCAGGGGAACCAGTCCGTCGGGGCGGCGCCGATGGCGAAGTCCACCAGGGCATCGGCCAGGTCGACGATGCGCGCATCGATCGTCACCTGGTCGAAGTCGATCAGTGCGGCCACCGTATCACCACGGAAGATCACATTGTCGCGGTGCATATCGCCGTGGATGAGCAGGCGGGGCAAGGCGGCGTAGGCCTCTTCGGGCAGGACGCGGCGCAGATCGCTGGTGCGCCGGTCGTACCAGTTGAGCAGCTCGGTGAGCTCGCCCATCACATCGCGTTGCATCAGGCGTTCGATCAGCGCCACCAGTGAGCCGGGGTTATACCGAGCCGGCTCGGGTGGCGGCACGCAGGGGAAGTCTTCGACGGCGCGGTGATAGCGGGCGAGGATGCTGCCCGTGCCGCTGATATGAGCCGGGCGATCAATGTTGAATTCGTCACCATCAATGAAGGTGAAAACTTCAAAGATCCGGCCATCGATCTCGACGGCGTTATCACCATTGGCAGCCGGCACCAGCCGGGGGCTGGGGAAGCCCCGGGCGCGCAGCCAGTTGAGCAGGTTGTGACGCAGCCGGAGCGCGCTCCGACCGGTGGCGCGCTGGTTGCGGCGCATCACGTAGCGCCCGATGCTCGTCTCCACGAAGGCCGTCTCGTTGACCACGCCGTGCGATGCCGGGCGCACCGAGCGAATTGTACCGAGATCGTAGTGGTTCAGGGCGCGCGTTACGTCGGCGGTTGTGAGCATGGCTCTCCTCTTCTGCCTCTCGCCATACGCCTGCGGTGTCTGGCGAGAGCCGGGTACGGGTGGCGCTGCCGCCCGCACGTACAGGCGAGAGGTTCAGAATACGCCGCTATTATATCGACGCCAGGTACAGTCAACCGTTCCGCCGCTCTAATCGCCGGCGCTTGCGCGTTGCGATCTTCTATGGCACAATCGTTCGCGCCGGCCCCTGCTGCGGGCATCCGGCGCATGCTCGACGATCCGTGTGCGGCCGTAGGGCCAACGACGGATGGATGAACCATGGCGAACAGCGGCCAGACGGTACGGCTCGGGCGGCATGCGGCCCCCGATTGCGGCGTCGCTCCCGGCGACGTGCTCGGCGCGCGCTTTCGCCTCGAAGCGCTACTCGGCCACGGCGGGCAGGCGGTGGTCTTCCAGGCCGCCGACCTGCGCCAGGGCGGCGCGCCCGTGGCCCTGAAGGTGGCCCGGCGCGACCTGGCGGCCACGGCGCGCCACGAGGCCGAGACGGTGCTGCGCTGGGAGGGCGGCCTGCTGCGCCGCCTGCGCCACCCCGCACTACCGCGCCTCTTCGGCCAGGAGCATGGCCCCCGTGGTACCTGGCTCGCCCGTGAGCTCGTCGCTGGCCAGACGCTCAGCACCCTGGCCCGCCAGGGCCCGCAGGATTGGCGGCGGGTCCAGGCCTGGGCGGTGCACCTCTGTGACCTGCTCACCTACCTGCATACCCGCCCGGTGCCGGTAGTGGTCGGCGATCTGAAACCGGCGAACCTGGTGCTGCGCCGCGACGGCAGCCTGGCGCTGATCGATCTGGGCGCGGCCCATACGCTCACCCGCCGCCCGCCCCGCACGCAGCGACCGCGCCACGGCACGCCCGGCTACGCCCCGCCTGAACAGCTGGGCAATTGGGGTCACGACGAGCGCGCCGATGTCTTCGCCCTCGCCGTAACCTGCTACGAACTGCTCACCGGCCTCGATCCGGCGATCGCGCCGCTACAGTTCGACCTCGATCGGCTTGAGCGGGCCGCGCCGCGCCTCGCCAGCGGCCTCCGCGCCGCCCTGGCCCTCGACCTGGCCGAGCGCTGCCCCACCGCCGCGGCGCTGCGCGCCCGCCTCGCTGCGCCGGCCCCGGTCCGCCCGCTCTTCCTCGGCGTCAGCCTGGCCCTGGCCGATGAGCGTGACCTCAACGCCGCTGTGCAGCACAGCCCGCGCCTCCTGGAGCCGGCGGTGGCCGACGGGAGCCTGGAGCGCTGGCTGGCGTCTCACCCCGCTGCAAGCCTCGGCGCACTGCGCTACCGCCTGCGGGCGGCCCGGCGCAGCCTCCCGCCGCGCAGTAGCCCGCTCGAACTCCTGCTCACCGCTCTGGCCCCGCCTGAGGGCAGCCAGTTGCTGCAGTTTGCACCGGCGCAGCTGGCGTTTGGCGACATCCCGCTCCGCGCCTGGCGCGTGTGGAGCCGCCCCCAGACGCTGACCCTTCACAACGCGACCGTGGCCCCCCTGCGCTGGGAACTGAGCTGCCCGGCCCAGCTCGATGCCGATGTGCGCGTGCTTGTCGCGGGCAAGCCGCAACGGCGGGCCGCCGGTGTGCTCGGCGCAGGGGCCCGGCTGCAGCTGGAACTGGTCGCGATGGGCACGGCCGGTGCGCGCACCGGCACGCTGCACCTGCGCTGCGGCCAGCACAGCTGGAGCATTCCCTGGGCGGCGCTGGCGTGCGCGGGGGTGCCAGTGGGCAGCCGGCACATCGCCCGGCTGGAGGATCTCGACCTGGGGCGCCCCGACCTGGTGCCGGCCATGGAGACCCTGCTGGTGCAGGGCGCCCTCACCCGCTGGCTGCGGGCCACCGGGCGCAAGGCCCTCGCCGCCGAGCTTGAGGCCGCGCTGGCCCACAACCCCGATGAGCTGGGCCGGCGCCTGCTGGTGAGCCGTATGCTGCACACGCTGGCGCCCGACCGCTTCCCGCTGCTGCGCCTGCGCGGCATCGCCGAGAGCAGCGCGCGCCCGCTCGTTGCCGGCGAGCCGACCTACGCCCTGCTCGAAATCGACAATCTCGGCGCCGCCGCGCTGCCGCTGCTATGCCGGAGCCGCAGCGCCTGGGCCCAGGTCGCCGCTGCGCCGACCGCGCTTGGCCCGGGCGAAAGCGGGCGGCTCGCGATCCACCTGCACCCACCGGCCAGTCTGCGTGGTCCGCAGACGGTTGCACTGGAGGTGGAACTGGGCGCGCTGCCACTCACAATCGTCCTGCCGCTGCAGGTCAACCCTGAGCGCTGGTGGCAGCGCCTGCGCCGTCTCCTGGGCGGCGCGTAGGGCACGGCATTGTGCTCGCCATCCCGCTCTTCGCCGCCGGCCGGGTCGCCAGCGAGCAGGCTGTTACCCCACCCTTCTTCATCATTCTGCTCGCCTTCGGCATCGCGCTGCTCGGGGGCGAGCCGACCCTGGAAACGCTGGTCGCAGAGCGGCACTCAAAGCCGGAACCGCCCGGGCTCTGACGCTGGCGGGGGGAGGGTAGGGCCTCTCAGGGGTAGAGTTTCTGGCGGATGGCGTCCTGATGCGCTGCTTGCCCTCACCCCCCTCCCCCCCTCTCCCAACCTGGGAGAGGGGGGTATGTTGTTGGCGTTGCGGTGCGCCAGCTTCGCTGGCGCACCGCA
>Ga0272446_1002916_pt1 | contig 22439 bp, 30 predicted proteins | sample YNPCB0061_FD_194587 | JGI IMG/M metagenome (GOLD analysis project Ga0272446, IMG submission 194587) | Hot spring microbial mat communities from Yellowstone National Park, WY, United States - YNP-CB-006-1 | ecosystem: Environmental > Aquatic > Thermal springs > Hot (42-90C) > Sediment | place... | reverse complement strand
GGAATCCAATGCAATATCCTCCTTACGTAAATTGTTGAATCAATTATAATTGCTCCATGAACGCACATATAGAAAGTTTACATCTTGATGTACGATCTGCAGTTCAGAAAATTGATCAAATAAATGAGGAACTTCATAATGCACAACCGCATCTTTCTTCGTTACAACAAGCAATAGAAGCAGTACAAAAACTCCCTTTAGAAATTCAAGAAAAAATAAATTATTTTGATGATAAAAATTTTTTAGAAAAAAAGAATCAAATACGACAAAGTCTAATTGCGCTCTTAGAAAATGAGAGTTTATCAGAAAAAGAACTCTCTCTCAATGCACGTCTTAAAGAGGCGTCTGTATACCACGAATTACATGCGATTTCTAAAGAAACTGAATCCGAAACACTTGAAACTTTACGTACCACACATATCCCGCATATAGAAGAATTACTGCGTCAAGATGCAATGGTGAGTTTACAAGAAAAGATGCGTCCGGGAGATTTACTTTTCGCCACTGTAAATCCCATGTTGAAAGATTTGAATGATACATGGCTTGGCTCTCAACAAAAAGCGAATGAATTTGTTATCTCTATGAATAATTACGTTGCTGATTCTATATGTGCTACTCTTAAAATCCCAGAGTCTCTTAAAAGTGAAATAGTGCTCGGGGGGAGTTTGAAAGAGCAAAAGTATCGTATACCATTTGAAGTATTTGTACGGTATGCTGAAGATAATAACTTATCTCTAGAAGAGGCACGTACCGCAATTGACTCTCAACTAAAAAAATCGCTTGGTGTTGAGTCATGCGATATGAAAACAGCAAACCAACATGCATGCCGCGCGATAATGGAAGATTTGGCAAGAAGAATGGAAGAGAGAATTGTCACAGAGTTTGGTGCAAAAAGTGTGACCGAAGCCCTTGCTTCAAAAAACGATAAGCTAAGGAAAATAGCCTTACTTATACAACGCATTCATACAAATCCCTCCGAAGAATATCGTTTCCTAATGGGTTCTGCTCCTTATATACATGACAACTCTCACACAGACACTGATAGTTTTAAATCACTTGATTTGTGTATTGCAAATGCAACACGCGAAGCACGTCGCATGGGTGCGATACAGAGATTTAATGAAATTATGGTGGGGGAGCAATCACTTTCGGAAACCGTTACAGAGTGTATGGAGGCATTACATACACATGAACAATCTCTTCCATTTTCACAAGAATTAATCACGCAAAGTATAATTAAAGAAGAAATAGAAAGGCTTTTGGGGTCTCCCGCTCGTATTACGGTAGACAATGTGACTTATGATATTTTTTCCACGATTGATACAGTTTCCTCTCAATCATCTCTTTCGCATCTTTCTTTTGTGGTGGATGGTGTACCAGATTGTGGTTCTATATGGATTATGAATCCTGAAGTTCAGCGAGCTATTCGTAAATCAAAATGGAAAGAAGAGTCACTCAGTTCCATTTCTGACTTTGAGACAAGAAAAAAAGTTCTTGCGCTTTTACGCATACACCTCTCTTTAACTAACATTCCTGACTATGTGAGGCCTTTTACTGCTGACAAAGTAGAGAATGCGGCGAAACTTCATAATAAAAAAATTTCACTATTGCGTGAGTTAGATGCAATGAAGAATGGAGCACCTATAGAAATACAAAAAATTACATCAGCTGTGTCCTTAGCGTATCAAGATACTAAGTCGGTTGAAACTGAATTTGATGTACCTTTTAAAAATAGTTTCGAGAATGCGAAGTCGTTTAATGCGCGTGCATCACAGTTCTCAGAAGCGCATTATATATTTATGGATGTATATGATATGGGATTAATGAATAATATTCACTATCAGGCATATATGGAAATTGCACATGCTCTCGGAGAGGAAGAAGCAAAAAGAAGATTAGGAAACCCTGGGGATGCAATTACAAAAAAAATGTTGGCTATTCGTCACACAGCTTGTGACGAGATAAAGAAACTATTCAATAATGATGAAAAAAAATTTAACGAAAATTGCGCGATCCTCCTAGGAGGAGATGAAGTAATTTTTGCAATTCGTGGAGGGGATGAAGGTTTAAGAAATATCCCAGAATCATCATTAAAAAAACTTAAAACCGAATTAAAGGTACGTATTGGTGTGACTAAAAATTATCGCATGCCAGCTGATGATACCTCAGATCGCCTTCGTATGAAGGGTCATCTTGATATCCTTTCACAGACTGAAGAAGTTGCGGGAACAGCAAAAGAGATTGAGGAAGTGAGAGTGCGTATTGAAAAGCTTCTTGATTCTTTTGAAGAAAGAAAACATCAAAATGAAAGTGAGATTTTTTTATTGCGTGAAAATCTGAGAAAAATATTTCCTGAAAATATGTTAAAGAATACACCACCTCCAGCAAATAGAGAGACGCTTTCGGAAACTTTAAAAATTTTAGGTATTGATAATTTTATTTTGTACGCCGCACAAAATACTACTGATACACCAGCGTCTCCCAAAATCACTTTTTCGCGTTACGGTCAACACTCGGATGAGTTTGCTATCGCGCCGTATGATGTCTATAAGCAGATTGTTCGTACTGTTGAAACTATACTCTCAGCTTCAAAGTAAAAACTTCGCTTTCAAGTATAAAAAAACGGGGATTTCTTTTCTAGCTTCATTTTCTTCTTTTGCCCTTGTTCCTACGCTTTTTTTGTGTGAAGTCCATTCCTCAATGTGAATGATACCTAGTCCTGCGGTTCGAAGCCAATCCATGTATGTACTTAATGAATTATGAAAGCTATAGCTGTGTGCGCTCTTCTTTTTTCCAGGGTGATGTATAATAGTAATTCGTAGTGGTGTGAGATATGTAAAGAGTATTCTTCCTATTTTTTTTCTTTTCTCATCATAACTCCAATCTGCGTATTGGGGAATACGAAAGCAAGGATGATTAAGAACTAAGTGAAGCGTACCAGATTGTTGTAATGCACGAGAGGCTTGTTGTAGCGCAGATGCTCCATCATCCATATTTTGTAAAGAGAGTAAAAAAACTGCATCGGTAAATTTTTTAGGTGGTAAAGTAGCAATCTTGGTTGCATTCGCGGAAATGTATACATGTTTTTTACTCATATCATTCTTACGCGCAGCTTGAAGTAACTGTGGGGCATTATCCACACCTGTATAGGAAACGGAAGGGGAAATTACGCGGGCGAGTACCCCACTACCGCACCCCATTTCTAAAATTGATCCCTCTGCTGAAGTAGGTAAATGGGGGAGTAAACGAGGAAGTATTACATGCGTATGATAATCATGACCTCGATTTCTTGTGAGTTCGACATACCATTTATGATCACGATTCCATGAAGTGCTTGAATGATTTGACATATTTTTACAGTATCCTTTTCTTGTTTTTTTGCCTATAGGTGTCTTAGGGCAAATAAAAATAAAAGCATGCAACAAAACGCTCTACTATTAGTTTTATAGCAAAATTATGTTCCAATTTTTTTTATACATGTTTTAAAAATTTGAAAACAAAAAAAACTATGGTACACATTAAAAAAAAAAGGAATGATCAATTTCTCACAAAACCCAGAAGCTTTTAAATTGTGGATATACACTTGGTTTGGACTTAACCTCAACTGCCCAACTACTCCGAGTAGTGATGATAAGTTATCAGGTTGGAGAAAACTTCCATGGCGCGAGACCAATGATATCTATGCGATTGTAATTTCAGAATTCATGCTCCAGCAAACACAGGTAATGAGAGTAAGGGAGTACTATCCACGATGGATTATGCAGTTTCCAGATTGGGCTGCATTAGCTTCTGCGTCTCGTGCGGAGGTGCTTTGCGCATGGCAAGGATTAGGGTATAACCGTCGCGCACTTCGTTTACAAGATTGTGCACGTATTTTAATAGAGACTTATCAAGGAAAAGTACCTCAAGACTATGATACACTATGCGCTCTTCCCGGAATTGGCCCAGCAACAGCTGCCGCAATTCAAATTTTTGGATTCAATAAACCTTCTCTTTATATCGAGACTAATGTACGTGCCGTTTATTTACATCATTTTTTCCCCAATGCAATTTCAAGGATAGATGATAAGAAAATAATTCCCTTTATTGAAGCAACTCAGGATACCAAACATCCCCGTTTGTGGAATTGGCTTATTCTTGATTATGGAGCATGGATTAAAAAACATTTTCCCAATCCTACACGCACAAGCACTCAGTATCGCAGGCAGTCATCGTTTAAAAATTCACGTCGATATTACCGGGGACAAATTTTAAAGAGGGTATTGCAGACCCCTCTCTCAATTCAAAGTATCGTAGACATTTTTCCTGAAATTAATATAAATGAAGTAATAAGAGATTTACAAAAAGAAGGGTTTATATTGGTAAAGGGTACTACCATTTACCCTTCTAAATAAAAATTCCACCATTTTGGTTCGAGAATCTTGTAAATTCCTTCTGTGGTCAGTATGACTTTGTGACCTTCTGCACGCAAAAGTGCTGCTTGTTCTTCAGCAGTATGTTCGGGATGAATAATCGAAACTTCTCCAAATCGATTTATAACACGATGCCACGGAAGTTCATAACGATTACGCCGCAGCTCTTGAACTACTACTCTGCTTGCACGGGGAGAACCTGCACACGTAGCGATAGTGCCATAACTCATTATGAATCCAAACGGAATAGTTTTAATCAACCTTCTAATTCTCTGTGAAAGATTATTTTGAAAAATAGAGTTATGCACTTTTGATTCCATTGAAATATTTTTTTAGGTCACTTTGATCTATTTTATCGTACCATTTTTATAGTCTGATGGCATATAGAGAGTTTAAAGAGTGGTTAAAATCTTTTCATGCAGTTTTACTTTATGAAGAATAACCTTTTTGAATGATGATTCCTTGATCTGAATTACAAAAGACTTTTTTCCCTGAGTCATTTATAACATCGGATTTATGACAATTTTACATTGATTTAATTTATGAATCTGAGTGGGAATGGATTCATATCCAGCCTGAAGTATGGAAACAAGCTGAAGTCTTGCAAAGTATTATCTGATGTTCAGTATTTTTTGAGATATTAAATTTAGCATACATGAAAAAAGAAATGATTTCTTATTCTGACTATAATATGCGTAAACCTAGGTGTCATGTTTTCCAGATATGTAGTAGTTCCACTTCTGTTTTTTGTACAAAGGTGTTCTATAATCTTAAAAATTTATATCACTGATTCTTACTGATCTAAAGAATGAAAGATAAATTTTTTATACCAGGCAGAAATTTCTTATTTAACTCAATTCGAAGGGAGTGGCCTCATCTTTCGCGCCAGGATAAATAAAAACGTGACTATGATTGATTTGGTACATTGTCCGAGGGGGAGCCTAACTACGGATTCTGATCATTTTAGATATACCGCATAGTTCTGTTTTTACTCACTGACCTTATCCTAACCAAGGTTTGAAATTGTCTTGTGTATAAATGCTGACGGGAGCATATAATATTCGTGCACTAAGTAGTGTAGTAAGCGCATAAAGTAATTGCCAAATCACGCCACGGTTAATTGAATGTTGTACGTTGCAATTTTATTGGCATGAATATAAGGAATTACTACAGATTGAACTACGAGAATCATTTGTGAATATATTTTGCATATTCAAACTGTAATTCTTGATCAACAAAAGGATCTTTCTCAGAACTTACGTGATTGCGATAGTAGCTATGTAGTACTGCAAAACTTGCTCGTGCTCTTGCTTTCTCTGCAAAGCTTTTCCAGAAATATAAACTACATTTCTGTATAGTCATACCTTGCAAGTGCAAGAAAGAAGGCGTTTTATCGCGATGAAGATATAAGGTACCAGTAATTTTTTATCCATCATTTATACTCGATTGCTCAATGAAAATGCCCTAATTATGATCGTTCTTGCGCCAAATTAAAGTCTTTTTATTTGGTGTGGTAATTCTCAAACAATCAATTTTTATTACACAAGAATAACCAGTAGAGTTGCTTGATGCATCATATGTAAGTGAGGACATATAGAAATAAATGAATTAAAAAATTTACATCATCACAAAAAAAATTCTGAAATACGATGATGTATATAACCCATTGCGAGTAAAAAATAGATACAAGTAGATTACAACAAAACAACTGCTAATTCGGATTAAATATTTTTATACTTACAACTCGAATTTTTCATGAAAACAACTGTGACGAAGGATTTGGATAATTTTTCTACTTCCCTCGAAATAAATATCATGTTCTTTAATGACACCATGAATACTACTGTTGCTTACTGCACGGCCATTGCCTATATAAAAACCAATATGTGAATGTAGCTCGCCCTCAACCTTTTGAGGTTCCCATATCACCACATCACATATTTCGAGACCTTCTTTATCTGCAACAAAATTCCACCCATGGGACAGAAGATCTTTAATTGTCGCCTGTACCGTGCCATGCATTCTTTCACTTAATCCACAAATTGTTGTAAGACTTGATACAAAAAAAGCACATGATAAAGCTCCATTTTTCATAACATCAATGTCTTTCTCAGGAAAGCGACAATAAAAATTTCTAAACAAATTACTACCAATACTATTGCGAATCATCGCATATAGACTTTTTTGTGCAAGGCGAATTGGGAAATTCATAAATTTACTATAGGTAAACTTTTAAAAATTACTAGAATTTTCAACGGCTTAAGGCCGTGCTAGAGTAATTCAATGATAGCAAACTTTTTAAGCGATCCTGTTTCTGTAATTCTCACACTTGCATCAGTGATTGCTGCACTTTCTATACACGAGTTCGCACATGCATGGGTGGCTTGGAAACTGGGTGACACCACTGCTGAATCAGAAGGAAGGCTTACGTTAAATCCTCTGGCACATATCGATCCATGGGGATTTTTATTCCTAGTGCTTGCCGGTTTTGGTTGGGGAAAGCCGGTCATGGTCGACAATCGAAATTTCAGGTGGAAAAAGTGGGGAACTGCTGCGGTTTCTTTTGCAGGTCCATTATCAAATTTTTTATTTGCAGCTGCGATTATGGGCACATTAGTTATTCTATCTACTGCAGGACTTTCAATAATTCAATCATCTCAAAATTTAGGAATAGAATTTATTTTTCGTCTTGCATTGATTAACGTGATGTTAGGGGCTTTCAATTTACTCCCCATTCCTCCTCTCGATGGATCAAAAGTATTTTATGCTATCGCAAATATCCCTATTGAATGGCAAGAAAAAGCAGAACAATACGGTCCTTTACTACTTCTTGCAATTATTTTAATTGATATAATTTTTAGTGTTGGAATTTTAAGCCCATATTTAACTGCGGTGGTGAGGGGATTCTTTTCTTTGTTTGGGGTATAAGTTGTTCCAATTTAAAAGAACCGCGTGGAAGGAATAGACTAAATTATAGTATTGGCAAGGTCAGTTGGGTCTTGGGGAAAAGTAATGTTCAGCCAAACTACCAGTTGGTATAGGATTATAGAAAAGCCCAACTATTTGATTTTTAAATTTTACTCACCTGTCTTGAGAGAATAATAAATAGCAGCTTTCTTATCTTGATTCCGAGCTACGCGTGGGTACATATCGCTTTGGTAATCATTTTGGTGTTTCAGAGTAAAAGGGATGACTGTCTCAATTACATTTTAATCTCAATTTATTAGTAAGTGGAGCATTTTTTTCTTAATATTTCTTGTTTAAGACCGTGCGATACAACAAAGAGCTGTAGCAGTGAACATGGCGATGAGTTTAGATACCCTCAACTGAGTTTTGTGGGTAATAGACCATTATCATAGGCAGAATAATCAGATAGTGTACACTTTTCTACACATTCAGATGCGTCTTCAACCTATTTTTCGATCTTCTACTCTTCAATTCAAAGATATGCTTAAACTAAAATTTTGTTTTTATATGTTACTATTTCATCTTAGTAATTAGTAATAAGATACCTGCTTTATGCTTTAATGATTATTATCTAGGTGATTTCTTGCTAATCCATACAATTTAGTGTAAAGTTTTACTAACTTCTGCTACCTGAATTGCAACCGCTCCGCGGACCCGGTATCAGAGCCTCGCTTTTATTTTCTGGTGAATGCGCAGTCCATAGCGCGTGACCAAGGTTACCCTCTCATGCCTACTGTAAATCAATTAGTCCGACTAGGTCGTACACAAACTACTTATAAGTCGAAAACACCTGCACTGCAGGCGTCTTTAAATGTTCTCAAGCGCGTTCGTCATGATATGCCCAAGGGCGCACCATTCAAAAGAGGGGTTTGTTTGGTAGTGCGTACCACAACTCCAAAAAAACCGAACTCTGCATTACGCAAAATTGCGCGTGTGAGATTATCTAATGGAATGGAAGTTACAGCCTATATTCCTGGTGAAGGCCACAATTTGCAAGAACACTCAATTGTTCTTATTCGTGGTGGTAGAGTAAAGGACCTTCCTGGTGTGCGATATCACATCGTGCGAGGAGTGTACGACACGCAAGGTGTTGCTGATCGTAAGCAAGGTCGTTCGAAATATGGCACAAAACGCCCTAAGATTAAAAAGTAATTATATCAACTCTCATTTCCCTTACTAAAACAATATGCGTGGAAAAAGAGCTCCTAAGCGTAGTATCGCTCCAGACCCTCAATTCAATAATCCAATTATTGGGAAATTTATTAATTATGTAATGATGCGAGGTAAGAAATCGCTTGCACAAACAATTGTATATAAAGCATTTTCTCAAATTTCCGAAACCACAAAGACCGACCCTTTAGAGGTCTTTGATCAGGCTCTTAAAAATGTTATTCCCACTGTTGAAACTAAATCACGACGTGTCGGAGGTGGTAATTACCAAGTACCAGTACCAGTATTAGGTGATCGTCGTTATGCGCTTGCATTTAGGTGGATTCTTGCTGCAGCGCGTTCAAGCAAGGGTCGCCCTATGTATCAAAAACTTGCGCAGGAATTAATGCTTGCTGCGAAAAATGAGGGAGCAGCCGTAGCAAAACGTGCTGATGTGCAACGAATGGCGGAAGCGAATCGTGCCTTCGCTCACTTGGCCTAATGCTGAGTATGCACGTTTACCTCTCTCATCTAAAAAAAAGTATCGTAATTGCTTGCGTAGGTATTGCAATTATCGTCGTGAATATTGCATATGCTATGCCAATTCGCGAAATTCAATCACCTCATGATGATGCAATTCGTGCACAATTTCGATTGCCAGCGACTTTTGTATTTGACCTACGAACATCTCGTCAAAACACAGGGTACATTTACCGAAATTCAAGAACCGGTGAGGTTCTTACTATACGTTTTGTAAATCGAACTACATCGTGTTCTCAAAATTTATCTAAATGTGAATCAGAATTTTCCAGAAGATTTGGAATATTGGGTGGTCCACAAAATCCTTCATCATTATTAAGTTTTGAAACTCTTGTAGGGAGGTGGTTTGGCGTAATACCACATATTGTCTCAGCTGATAGGCGAAGTGCATATACGTGTAGAGTGGATAAAATTCGTAAGATATGCGAAACTATACTCATTGACGCAGCTCGTGGGGAGGCAATTAGTTTTGCTTATCAGAGACCGCGATCAGAGACACGTAATTTACTTGATTTTTCTCAGCTTTTAGCTTCCTTTTCAATTATATCTCCCGTTGTTGATAATTTTTCAATCCCGACGGGCTCGAACCAACGTATGCCACAACGTTAAAATCAAATCAACTCACTATTAACTTATCTCCTTAACAACTTTCTCATGCCCCGTGAATATAGTTTAGAAAAAACAAGAAATATCGGAATAATTGCTCATATTGATGCCGGAAAGACCACTGTATCAGAGCGAATCTTATACTATACTGGAAAAAAACATAAAATCGGCGAAGTGCATGAAGGTCAAGCCACTATGGATTGGATGGAACAAGAGCGTGAGAGAGGAATCACAATTACTGCTGCTGCAACTACATGTTTTTGGAGAGATGTACGTATTAATTTAATTGATACTCCAGGCCATGTTGACTTTACTGTTGAAGTTGAGCGTTCCCTCCGTGTATTAGATGGCGGGGTGGTGGTTTTTGATGGTGTTGCAGGTGTGGAGCCACAATCTGAAACCGTGTGGCGTCAAGCTGATAAATATTCTGTTCCTCGTATTTGTTTCATAAATAAAATGGATAGAATGGGCGCAGATTTTTATAAAGATTTGAGGTCAATTCATGAACGTCTATCAAAAAAGGCTTATCCAATACAATTGCCAATCGGAGCCGCAGAAACTTTTCAAGGAATAATTGATCTCATTACTGAGAGAGCGTTCTACTATCTCGATGACTTAGGTCAAAATGTAGAAGAAAGAGATATTCCTACCGATATGGTAGATATAGTAAAAAAATATCGTACAGAATTGATTGAGGCGGTTGCAGAAAACGATGAAACGTTATTGGAGAAGTTTTTGGGAGGACATGTTTTGACTGTAGATGAGATTAGAGCAGGAATTCGCCGAGGTATAATTAAGAACGCGTACTATGTAGTACTGTGTGGTTCTGCGCTTAAGAACAAAGGAGTTCAAAAATTATTGGATGCGGTGGCTGATTATTTGCCAAGTCCGATCGATGTCCCTTCACCTTTAGCAACCATGGTAGACGATGAATCAGTTTCAGTCGCAATTGAGCCTAGAGATGATGCACCATTCACTGCGCTAGCTTTTAAAATTGCGACTGATCCTTTTGTAGGAAAACTTGCATTTTTTCGGGTATATTCAGGTTCAATAAAAGCAGGTTCATATGTTGTTAACACTTCTACTGGAGAAAAGGAAAGAATCGGAAGAATTGTTCGTTTACATGCTAATTCACGTGAAGATGTAGAAGAGGTATTTTCTGGAGAAATTGCAGCAGCAGTAGGTTTGAAGGGCACCACTACAGGGAATACTTTATGTGGAGAAAACCGCTTAGTTCACCTAGAATCAATTAAGTTTGCAGATCCAGTAATTGATATGGCGATTGAGCCAAAAACAAAAGGGGATCAAGAAAAAATGGGTATGGCATTATCAAAATTGATGGAAGAGGATCCTACTTTCCGAGTACATTCAGACCCTGAAACTGGGCAAACAATTATTTCAGGAATGGGAGAACTTCACTTGGAAATTATGGTCGATCGCATGAAAAGAGAATTCAAAGTTGAGGCTAATGTAGGCAAGCCTCAGGTCGCATATAAAGAAACTGTAAAGGGTTCGGCAGAAGGTGAAGGAAAATATATAAAACAGTCGGGTGGAAGAGGACAATATGGACACTGTAAAATTAAATTAGAGCCAAATGAACAAGGGAAGGGGTATGAGTTTATTGATGATATTAAAGGAGGTATCATTCCTCGTGAATTTATAACGCCAATTAACAAAGGAATCTCAGAAACAATTTTAAATGGGGTGTTAGCTGGATTCCCAATTGTGGATGTGAAAGTCACTGTTTTTGATGGATCATATCATGACGTCGATTCATCTGAGGCGGCATTTAAAATGGCAGGTTCTCTGGCATTTCAAGACGCTTTCAAAAAGGCCATGCCTGTACTCTTAGAGCCGCTCATGAAAGTTGAGGTTACTACTCCTGAAGAATATATGGGCGATGTGATCGGAGATTTAAATGCAAAGAGAGGACAAATCTTAGAAATGAGGGATAGAGCAGGAGTAAAAGTGATAGAAGCCCATGTTCCTCTTGCATCGATGTTTGGATATTCAACTTCTCTTCGGTCTATGAGCCAAGGACGAGCAAGTTATACCATGGAGTTTTTACGTTATGAGGAAGCTCCTAAGAATATAGCTGATGAAGTAATTGCCTCCCGAGGCAAGAAGTAACCTTTTGCTGAACAAATAATGCCAGACTAGAGTCTGGCATTATTGCATAAAAAATCACTTATTATAAAAATTCTATAATTTAAGAACAAATATTTAGCGCTTATGATGGTTTAAAACAATTTTCACATATAATACCAAGTATTTGATAAATGATACTGTTAAAAAAATAAAAATTTAAATTTAAAAACATCTATTTATTTTAATAGTATGTATTTATGTACTTAAGCATTATGAGATTGTGTAAAGAGTTAAGCAAAATTTCTCTTTTTCATGTACATCTCTTTTACACATCTTGATATTTTTTAAAAAAAAACTTAGTACTTAAGTATGTCTACATCCATTTCAAACGAATTAGTTCGCTTAGTTCAATTTGTGCAAGCTACTGGAGATACTGTTGTGGTCAGTTTGGCTGATGGTCCGGTGGCTTTAGTACCACTAGAAAAATATCAATCTTTGGTATTAGGAGAAAACACAGTCTCTTCCTCATCATCTGCCAATCAAGTCAAAAATACACCTAAAACAGCTCCAATTTCTAGAACACGTCGTCAAATTAACGAAGAATTTTTAGTTGAGCCACTCGAATAAAATAAAAAAATTTGTTTAGTAACAAAAAAATTAAAAAAAAGATATTGCCAAAATTCAATTCACTTGCTACCATCGTAACATACTGGGCTTGCCGACCCCATCTTTAAGCATGGGTTCACTCGGCGGTCGCAGTGCCCTTACTTTACACTATTTATTTCAACACACATGGCTGACAAGTTTGTCCGCTCCAAGCCACATGTCAACGTCGGAACTATTGGCCACGTTGACCATGGCAAAACTACACTTTCCGCCGCATTGACCCACGTTGCTGCAGCGCAAGGACAAGTGGCGAAAGTCAAAAATTACGACCAAATTGACTCTTCTCCAGAAGAGAAACAGCGTGGCATTACAATTAATACTGCTCACCTCGAGTATGAATCCGCTACTCGACACTATGCACATGTAGATTGCCCTGGCCACGCTGATTATGTAAAAAATATGATTACAGGTGCTGCGCAAATGGATGGCGCAATTTTAGTAGTCTCAGCAGCTGATGGTCCGATGCCTCAGACTCGCGAACACATTCTTTTAGCAAGCCAAGTTGGTGTGAAACACATTGTAGTGTTTTTGAATAAAGTTGATATGGTTTCTGATCCTGAGCTTATCGATTTAGTGGAGCAAGAAGTGAGAGATTTGCTCACTAAGTATGGTTATGATGGAGCAAAAACTACAATTGTTCGTGGTTCTGCACTCAAAGCACTAGAGAATCCATCTGGACCTGATGCGAAGCCTGTTCAAGACTTGATTAGCGCGTTGGATACCTCAGTGCCTGATCCTATTCGTGAAACAGATAAGCCATTTTTAATGCCTATTGAAGATATCTTTTCTATTGAAGGCCGTGGAACTGTGGTAACCGGACGTATTGAGCGTGGAGTAATTAAAGTAGGTGAAGAAGTAGAAATCGTTGGTCTTCGCGATACAATGAAAACTACGATTACTGGAATTGAGATGTTCAATAAATCCTTAGACGAAGGAATGGCGGGTGATAATGCAGGATTGTTACTTCGAGGTACCAAAAAGGATGAAGTTGAACGCGGCATGGTGCTTTGCAAACCTGGTTCAATTACTCCTCATACTGAGTTTGAGTCCGAAGTATATGTTTTGACTAAAGATGAAGGTGGTCGTCATACCCCGTTTTTCAAGGGATACAAACCTCAGTTTTATATCCGTACAACTGATGTCACTGGAGAAGTTGAATTACCGTCTGGAGTTGAGATGGTTATGCCTGGCGACACTGTGAAGTTTACTGTGAAGTTGATGGTTCCTGTTGCTATAGAGCAGAATATGCGATTTGCTATTCGAGAAGGTGGTCGCACCGTCGGTGCAGGTGTGGTAACAAAAATTATAAAGTAAATTTCTTTTGCCGCTACTTACAAAAGTCAAGGTATAGGAACATTAAATTATGACCGAAAAGAAAAAAGGCGAAGGAAGTAAAATTCGAATTAGAATCAAGTCTTTCGACCACAAAATAATTGATCAGTCTACGCGTACTATTATGGATGCTGCTGAAAGATCAGGAGCCCATACAGTTGGTCCTGTCCCTTTGCCGACTGAAAAGCGTATTGTTACTGTCAATAAGAGCACTTTTGTACACAAAAATGCTCGTGACCAATTCGAGATTCGAACACACAAGCGTTTGATTGACATAATGGATCCCACACCAAAGACTATTGATGTGCTTTCCAATCTTAATCTTCCTGCAGGTGTTGACCTAGAAATAAAAATGTTCTAGCATTCATTTGTCTAAATTCCTACTTCACTACTGCGTGCCCGAAAGTTCACTATTCATTTGTGAAGACTTCGGGCCGCGAAGAGGTAGTACAAAGACTTACTTAATTTTTTTAACCCCTCACCACTTTGTAACAAGCCGTGAATTGTAGTCTATCCCCGTTGACCTATGCTGAGGTATGTCAGCGGTGTCGTAGAACGCAACTCACGGCTTTTTCATTTCGTTACTCACACACATTATGAAAATTGCCTTTGGGACGAAAAAGAATATGGGTCGTCACTTTAGACCTGATGGTTCTGTAGTTGCGTATACTGCTGTACAAATTTTGTCTGCATGTGTGACTCGGATTCGCACCATGGAGAAAGATGGATATCATGCTGTTCAGGTTGCTGTGGGTAATGGTAAATTACCGCCTTCTGTCAAAGGACAATTAAAGGCTGCAGGAATTCAAGGTGCCCGTTACCTTGCTGAAATCCGTACGAATGAATCAATGCCAGTTTCGGTTGGTTCACATATTGATTATGTTGCATCATTGATGCCAGGGACTACAGTTAATGTCATCGGCACTTCAAAAGGTCGCGGATATCAAGGTGTAGTAAAGCGCCATGGATTTCGTGGTCACCCCACTACTCATGGCCATAAAGACCAAACAAGAATGCCTGGTTCAATCGGTGCAGGTGGAGTACAGCACGTCTTCAAAGGCATGAGAATGGCAGGGCATATGGGTGATTCGCAAGTCACTATAAAGAATTTAGAAATCGTTGCATTTGACTCTGAGACTCAGACCGTACATATCGCAGGTGCAATTCCAGGTGCGCGTGGTTCACAAATAATTATTAGTAGCCCCTCATTTAAACCTGTCTTTGTGGCCACTACTGAAGCTGAGGCGGGAACAGAAAATTCCACTGAGAATGGAAGCGACGAGACAGTACCTGCACCTGTTTCTGTAGAAAGCACTACATAACTTTGAAACCCATGTCTACACCATCTACAGTGAGCTTACCTTTATATAATTTTTCCACTGGAAAGGAAGAAGGGAAAAAAGAACTCGATGCGCGTGTCTTTGCCGCCAAAATATCTCCTTCGGCAGTACATCAGGTTGTGGTATCACTTGCATCAAATCGTCGAAAATCAACTGCACATACTAAGACGAAGGCAGAAGTTTCTGGAGGCGGAAGAAAGCCTTGGAAACAAAAAGGAACTGGGCGTGCACGCCAAGGCTCAACTCGAAATCCTCAGTGGCGTGGCGGAGGTAAAGCTCACGGACCTCGTAATGAAAAGAATTACGAAATGAAAATTAATAAAAGTATGATGCGCGCAGCACTGAAATCTGTGTTAAGTGATCGTGCAAATACTGGTTTAGTATTAGTAAATGACTTTGCTTTGGAATCAATTCAGACAAAGACTGCAATGCAGAAATTATCTGCATTACCTATGCCAGATACTTCAACGTTGCTTATTGTTTCAGAGAGCAATCCTACACTTGTGAAATCAATTAGAAATTTATCACGAGTTTCTATGGTCAGAGCTTTGGATGTGGGAGTGGAACAACTTTTGCGTCATAAGCGAATTATTATGGCATCTACGGCTGTAGATCAGCTCACTGAACGATTATTATCTACCAAAGCGTAATGATTGATTTTATGAATAAAAAAATGAATTCCATCTCTTCGAATCATCCTTTCCAAATTCTTCCTTGGCAGACAGAAAAATCCTTGAATTCTGGTGCATATGTATTTCTTGTGCCAGAAGCAGTAAATAAAGTAATGTTTTCTCAGTTTGTGAAATCAACCTTTGGTGTTGCGGTTAAAAAAGTAACCATGGCACGTACCCATCGAAAAATCTATCGGCGTGGGCGAAGTATTACTGAACGGCCTGGAAAGAAGAAAGCATATGTAATTCTTCCTAAAGGAAAGTCTATTGACTTATCTGCGCTCGCAGGGAAACCAGTATCGAATGATAACACTTAATTTATGTCAAAACTTATTTCTTATCGTCCATTAACACCAGGTCGGCGTCACGCGGGAGTGATTCGACTGCCGAAACCAATTGAAAAAGCACCTCGAGCATTAACTGTAGGAAAACGAACTCAAGCAGGTCGTAATAATACGGGCAAAATTACAGTACGACATCAGGGTAGTGGAGTGAAACAACGTATCCGTATAGTAGATATGAAGCGGGAAAAATTTGGAATAACAGCACGTGTGAGCGATATCCACTATGATCCTAACCGCACAGCGCATATTGCTTTGCTTTCATATCGTGATGGAGAGAAAAGATATATATTAGCTCCGATGGGATTACAAATAGGCGCAACAATAGTATCTGATACATCAGCAGTGCCGATTGAGGTCGGAAATCGGATGCCTCTCGCATTTATACCTGCAGGTCAATCTGTTCACTGTATAGAGTTGTCCCCGGGAAAAGGGGGTAAAATCATTCGTTCAGCGGGCTCTGCAGCGACTTTAATGAACGTAGAGGGTGACTGGGCACAACTGAAAATGCCTTCTGGAGAAGTGAGAATGTTTCCAAAAGATTGTATGGCTACTGTTGGTCAAGTCGGTAATGCTGATCACCGTAATGTGCGACTCGGTAAGGCAGGTCGTATGCGAAAATTAGGAGTTCGTCCTCGCGTACGTGGAAAAGCGATGAACCCTGTTGATCATCCGCATGGTGGAGGAGAGGGTCTTCAACCAATTGGTATGAAAGGTCCAAAAAATGTTTTTGGTAAAAAAGCATATGGTGTGAAAACACGCCGTGCTGGTCGCCTCTCAGACCGTTTAATTCTTAAGAGACGTGTTAGAAAGCACGCGTAATAACGAAACATTCCTATGTCTCGATCCCTTAAAAAAGGTCCTGCAATTGATGAGCGTTTGCTAGGCCGAATAAAAAAGCTCAAAGCTGGTGATAAAACGATAGTGAAGACTTGGTCAAGGTGGTGCGTAATAACTCCTGAAATGATCGGCTTTACTATCGGAGTTCATAATGGAAAAACTCATCTCCCAGTATTTATTGTTGAAAATATGGTAGGTCATAAACTTGGAGAGTTTTCTCCAACCCGTAAATTCCAAAGACATGGAGGAAAGATGGCCAGAGAGGTTGCTTCCGCCTCGGTTTCAGCTAAGAAGTAATTCATAGAATTATGTATACTGCTCAATTACGCAATTTAAGACAAGGTTCGCGGAAAGTTCGGCTTGTAGCCAATTTGATTAAAGGCCAACCCGTAACTATTGCAGAGCGTCGTTTACAGCTTTTGAATGTACGACCTGCACAACCGCTTCTTACTCTTTTACGGTCTGCTCTTGCAAATGCCGCGAGTGCGGGTGCGGATACGAGTGCATTGGTGATTAGCCGCATTACGGTTGGACAAGGACAGTCTTTTAAAAGAATTGCTCCACGCGCGTTTGGAAGAGCATTTCCTATCAAACGGCATGCAAGCCATGTACATCTCACTCTTTCTCCTAGCGAGACTAAAAAGTCTATTCGTCGCTCTTCAGTAAAAAATAATTAACACGACTATTATGGGACACAAAGTTAACCCCCTCGCATTTCGTCTAGGATATATTTCAGAAGCTACTTCAAAATGGTTTAGCAAAAATAAGTATGCGGATTTTTTGCATAATGATCAAAAGATTAAAGATGCTGTGCGCGAAGCATGGAAGGACTCGTTAGTGGATATGGTAGAGATTGAACGTGGTGGAAAGAATCTGGTCGTTTCTGTTACAGTTGCAAAACCCGGAGTTGCGATTGGAAGAGGGGGAGCAGGTGCTGAGGAATTAAAGCAGAAAATAGCAAAGATATCTGGAATGAAAATACAAGATATCACTCTTAATGTAAGAGAAATTAATGAACCCGCGCTTTCAGCAACAGTGATAGCACAACAAATGGCAGAAGACATTGAAAAACGAGCCGCATTCCGCAGGACAATGAAAATGGCTATTGAGAAAGTAATTAAAGCAGGAGCAAAAGGAGTGAAAGTTACAATGTCGGGAAGATTAAATGGCGCAGAAATTGCCCGTACCGAAACACTTGCCCAGGGCAAGGTTCCTCTCCATACACTACGAGCAAATATTGATTTTTCCCGTGCAGCAGCATTTACTACCTATGGTGCTGTTGGTATCAAGGTGTGGATTTACAAGGGTGAGATTTTTAAGTAAAAAAATATGCTGCTTCCAAAAAAAGTTAAACATCGCAAACACCATCAAGGTCATTTTCGTGGAATTGCAACCAGTAAGACCGAGCTTTCCTTCGGATCCTTTGGGTTAAAGGCCATGACTCCTGGTTGGATAACTTCACGGCAGATTGAATCGGCTAGGAGAGCAATGACACGATTTGTTTCACGTGGAGGAAAAATATGGATTCGTATATTCCCTGATAAACCTATCACTTTTCATGGTAATGAAAATACCATGGGGGGAGGTAAGGGTTCTCCTGAATATTATGTTGCGGTGGTTAAGAGGGGGACAATATTGTTTGAAATAGATGGGGTGTCAGAAGAAACTGCTGCTGAAGCCATGCGACTAGCGGCACATAAACTTCCCACAACTTGCAAATTCGTTAAGAAATAATCATATGGTTAAGACTAATGTGAAAAAAGTTAAAAGGGTAGAAGTAGCAGCCGTTTCAAATCGAACTCCTGTACAAATTAGGTCTCTTGAGGGAATTATATCTGGAATACCTGATCGTACCACTGCAGTGGTAACTGTGTCACGTACTTTGATTCACTCAAAATATAGAAAGCGCATTATACGATCGGCAAAATACCACGCACATATTCCGGAAGGAGTGAAAGCAATTCTTGGTTCAAAAGTACGTATTTTTGCAAGTCGACCTCGCTCACGCACTAAGCGCTGGCTCATTCGTTCAACATAAGAATTACTATGATTCAACTTCGTTCAATGCTGTCGGTTGCAGATAACTCAGGAGCAAAACTTGTCCAATGTATTCACGTGCGAGGTGGATATAAAAAGCGGTATGCGCGCATTGGTGATTTGATTAATGTAACTGTAAAAAATGCACAACCTCATGCTATAGTCAAAAAAAGTGAAGTTCATACTGCGGTAGTAGTGCGACAGCGTAAAGAATTGCAGCGTAAAGATGGATCGACAATTCGATTTGATGATAATGCGGTGGTCATAATCGACAAAAGGAGTATGGAGCCAAAAGGCTCACGTATTTTCGGTCCTGTCGCTCGTGAACTGCGTGCAAAGGGTTTTCAAAAAATTATTTCACTTGCGTCTGAGGTACTTTAATTTCACACTTATGAAACTTAGAAAAAACGATCTAGTTAAAATAATTGCAGGAGCTCATAAGGGAAAAACCGGTAAAATTATCCAGGTGCTACCTCGTGAAAATAAGGTAGTAGTTGATGGAGTTAATATGCGTGTGCGACATATGAAATCTCGACGTAAGGGTGAGCCAGGCCGAAAAATAGAATTTTTTGCACCAATAGATGCCTCAAATGTAGCTTTTCTTTTATCTGATGGAAAAATAACACGACTTGGGGTAAAGACTCTCGCTGATGGCTCACGTGTCCGTGTTGCTGCACGTACAAAAGAAACGATAAGTCAATAACAACATGAATATGAATACTCAACATCCTCGATTGCGCACACTATATCAAGAAACCATTCGCCATAAGTTAAAAGAAAGTTTAAAACTAAAAAATATTATGGCTGTTCCTCGAGTAAGTAAAATAACGGTTAATATAGGTTTAGGCGCGTCAAAAAAAGATCCTAAAATTGCTGAAATCGCCTTGCGAACTCTTGAACGAATTACTGGACAGAAACCAGTAATGACGAAGGCTAAAAAATCAATTTCTGGCTTTAAAATCCGCGAGGGGATGGCTATTGGTGCAATGGTCACACTTCGTGGTAATCGTATGTATGATTTTATGGATAAATTAGTAAATTTAACTTTACCTAGAGTACGTGATTTTAGTGGACTATCGACAGGCTCATTCGATGCGCAGGGAAACTATAATATTGGGATTAAGGAGCATGTCGTGTTCCCAGAAATACGTTCTGATGAAGTTGAAAAAATACACGGTTTACAAATTACTATCTCTACAACCACCACATCAGCAATGCAAGGTTTTGCTTTGCTTGAAGCGTTTGGTTTCCCTTTCAAGAAATAATCTCAGATTTATGGCCACACAAGCACAAATTGCAAAGTCATTAAAAAAACCAAAGTTTTCTACACGAGTAGTCCGTCGCTGCTGGCGTTGCGGGCGTCGAAACGGATATCTAAGTCACTTTGGTATTTGTCGTATATGTTTCCGTGAATTGGCGGTGACAGGGCAAATGCCAGGTGTTCGTAAATCAAGTTGGTAACCACACACATATGATGACCTCACCCATTGCAGATTTATTAACTCGTTTACGTAACGCTTCTCGTGCTCGAAAACTAGAAGTTATATTACCTGCCTCTCGGATAAAGAAAGAAATTCTCCGTATTCTTAAAAATCATAACTACATTGCTGATTACCAAGAAGTAATGCAAGGAAAGTTACCACGATTGAAAGTTGAACTTCGCTTTTCATCAGAAACTATGTTGCCTGCTCTCAATTATATTGAATTAATTAGTAAGCCTGGTCTCCGCCATTATGTCTCTAAGGATAAAATTCCATTAGTACTAAATGGACATGGGCTTGCTATCATCTCAACTTCAAAAGGTTTAATGACCGACAGGGAAGCTCGTCGGGCAGGAGTTGGGGGAGAAGTTATTTGTCATGTATGGTAACCTAAAAACATATGTCACGTATCGGAAAAAAACCTATCAATATACCTGCAGGAGTGAGTTTTGCATTGTCAGATAATTTGATTACTGTAAAAGGACCTAAGGGGTCTTTGCAGATGAATCTTCCTCCTTATGTGATTACCACACAAAGTGGAAATACTATTTCTGTTGCCTTGAAGAAAGATGCACCACGTCAAGCAACAGGTCAATGGGGTCTTGCCCGGACTCTTATTGATAACTTAATGACAGGAGTTACTCAAGGATTTTCAAAACAATTAGAAATAAATGGAGTCGGATTCAAAGCGGCATTGCAAGGTAAAAATCTTGTTTTGAATGTCGGATTTTCACATCCTGTTGAATATCCCATTCCACCTGGGATTGAAATTAAAGTTGAAAAAAATATTATTACTATCTCTGGTGCAGATAAACAAATGGTTGGTCAAATCTCCGCAGAAATTCGCGCAATTAAAAAACCAGAGCCTTACAAAGGAAAGGGAATAAAGTATTCTACAGAAACTATTATTCGTAAAGAAGGTAAGGTCGTTAAGGCCGGATAACCCCCTCCATATGAAACTCACACGTACTTCCACATTAGAAAGAAGACAGCGACGTATCAGAAAAGTCATAAGTGGCACTGCAGAGAGACCGCGCCTCTCTGTATCACGATCAAATAAGCATATAGTGGTACAAGCTATTGATGATACAAAAGGAGTTACTATTGCTCATGCGACTGACATGGGATTATCTCAAAATAAAACAGATAACGCAAAGAAAGTCGGTGAGATTATTGCTGAGATCTTACTTAAGAAAGGTATTTCATCTGTAGTGTTTGATCGTCGCGGTCGTAAGTATCATGGTCGTGTAAAAGCAGTTGCAGATTCGGTGCGCGCGGCAGGAATAATTGTATAATCATTTCGCATATGTCAAACGAAACAAAAAATGTAAACGCTCAAGAAATAAAGTCTTCTCGAGAAGGCAAGGGCAAGAAAGAAAGTGGTCGACGCGAAAGGGGGGTTCGTCGAGAACGTGAACAATCTGAATTTGAAGCACGCACTATAGAAGTCGCTCGTGTGACTCGTGTGATGGCTGGTGGAAAGCGTATGCGTTTTCGAGCACTCGTAGTGTTAGGAGACCGAGCAGGGCGTATTGGCTATGGGCTCGCGAAAGGGGCGGATGTTACTGTTGCAGTAAATAAGGCACAAGCTGCGGCTAAAAGAAAAGTGGTAAAAATTGCTTTGCATGAAGGTACTATTCCGCATGCAGTAACCAAAAAATTCAAGGCAGCAAAGCTGCTTATGAAACCTGCTCCTGACGGTACTGGAATTATTGCTGGTGGAGCGTTTAGAACCGTATTCGAACTTGCAGGTGTACGAAATGTTGTAAGCAAGTCTTTAGGTTCTGGAAACAAAACTAATGCGGTAAAACTCGCAGTTTCAGCGCTTAATTCTTTTAAAAAGAGCGGAAGTAATCCCGCATAACCATGATGCTATGTCTCTTACACTCTCACAGTTAAAGCCTGCTAATAAATCTCGTACACGACGTACAAGAATAGGACGCGGAAATGGATCCGGAATTGGAACGTA
>Ga0272446_1002915_pt1 | contig 22445 bp, 20 predicted proteins | sample YNPCB0061_FD_194587 | JGI IMG/M metagenome (GOLD analysis project Ga0272446, IMG submission 194587) | Hot spring microbial mat communities from Yellowstone National Park, WY, United States - YNP-CB-006-1 | ecosystem: Environmental > Aquatic > Thermal springs > Hot (42-90C) > Sediment | place... | reverse complement strand
CGTCACCAACCGCACGTCGACCTTGATGGTCTTGATGCCGCCGACGCGCTCGAACTCCGATTCCTGCAACACGCGCAGGAGCTTGACCTGCATCTCGACGGGGATCTCGCCGATCTCGTCGAGGAACAGCGTCCCGCCGTCGGCCAGCTCGAACCGCCCCGGCTTCTGCCCGACGGCCCCGGTGAAGGCGCCCTTCTCGTACCCGAAGAGCTCCGACTCCATCAGCGTCTTCGGGATCGCCGCGCAGTTGATCTTGATGAAGGGCCCCTCGCGCCGCGACGAGTTCTGGTGCAGCGCGCGCGCGATCAGCTCCTTGCCGGTGCCCGACTCGCCGGTGATCAGCACCGTCGACGGCGTGTCGGCGACTTTGTCGATGACAGAAAAGATCCCCTCGAGCACCGGCGACCGCCCGACGAGGCCGTAGCGCCCCACCGACGACGCGTCGCCGCCCGTCGAGAGCGCCGCCCGCGGCGCGCGCCGGTTGATCTCGTGCTGCTTGAGCGCCTTGTCGACGATCTGCCGGAGGTGCGTCTGCTCGAACGGCTTCTCGACGTAATCGAAGGCCCCCAGCTTGACCGCCTCGACGGCGCTGTCCACCGACCCGTGCGCGGTGATCATGATCACCGGCACGTCGGGGAACTCGGCCACCACCCGTCGCAAGAGGCCCATCCCGTCGATCTTCGGCATGCGCAGATCGGTGATGACCAGCGACACGCTCGAGTCGATGAGCCCCAGCGCCGCCTCGCCGTCCGCCGCCTCGAGCACCTCGAAGCCGTCGCGCGCGAGCACCGCCCCCATCACCTTGCGGAGGTTGAGCTCGTCGTCGACGATCAGCACGCGCGGGCGCGTCTTCACGACTGATTCCCTACCACATCTTGCTTCGCCGTCGTGCGACCCGTCGAGGTAATCGACACGTCGTGCTCCGTCGGCAACACCACCGTGAAGGTCGCGCCCGCGCCCGGCCGGCTGCGCACCTCGATCGTCCCGCCGTGGTTCTCGATGATGCGCTGGCTGATCGGCAGCCCGAGCCCGGTCCCCTTCTCCTTCGTCGTGTAGAACGGGATGAAGAGGTTCTTCAGCACCGCCTGCGGGATGCCCGGCCCGGTGTCGCGGAAGCGCACCTCGAGCAGCTGCGCCGGCCCGCCGCGCCGGTTGCCCTTGCGCAGCGCCGTCGAGATCTGCAGGCGTCCGCCCTTCTCCATCGCCTGAACCGCGTTCAGCGCCAGGTTGAGGAACACCTGGCGGAGCTGCTCGGCGTCGGCGCGGACGCGCGGCAGCTCGTCGGTCAGCTGCAGCACGATCTCGACGGGCGGCTTGGGCGCCGCCTCGCCGTCGCCGCCCGCCGTGGTGATCGGCGGCGGCGTGATCAGCTGCGCGGTCTTGCGCACGACCTCGTTCACGTCGAGCGGTGCGAGATCGCCGCGGAACGGCCGCGCGTAGTCGAGGAACTGGGACACGACGCGGTTCAGGCGGTTGGCCTCGTCGACGATGATGGTGAGGAACTCGCGCGAGCCGTCGGCCGCGGCGTCGCCCTTGCCGTTCGACGACGGCTCGGCGTCCGTCGGCGGCAGCAGGAGCTGCGCCGCGCCCTTGATCGCGCCGAGCGGGTTGCGGATCTCGTGCGCCAGACCGGCCGCCATCTGCCCGAGCGCCGCCAGGCGATCGCGCTCCTTCATGCGGTCGTACAGCTTCGAGTTCTGCATGATGATGACGAGCTGCGCGGCCACCTGCGCGAACAGGTCGATCTCGTCGGGGGAGTAGGCCTCGCGCAGGCGCTCATCGCGCAGCGCGAACAGCCCCAGCACCTGATCCTCGTCGAGGAGCGGGATGCACAGCGCGCACTGCATCTCGGCGAGCGCGCGCGCCATCGCGTCCAGCGACTCGGTCTCGCCCGCCTGCGCCGAGCGCTGCAGGTGCTCGCGCTCGAGCTGCTCGAGGGAGACGGCGCGCCGCTCGCGCTGCAGCCGCTCGATGAACACGCGCCGCGCGACCGCGTCGATGCGCTCGGCCGGCTTGGGCCCGACGTGCGCCACGAGGTCGTACCCCGCGCCGTCGGCGTCGACGAGGTAGATGGCCGCGTGGGTGGCGCGCCGCGCCTCCTCCACCGTCGACAGCGTGAGGCGCACGCCCTCGCGCAGGTCGATCGTGTTCGCGAGCAGCATGCGCAGCTCGTCCAATCGGTACTTGAGCTCGTACCGCTCGCGGAACATCCACTTCTGGATGGGCCCCTCGATGCCGTTTCGCAGCGGCTCGAGGAGGATGATGATCACGAACGACGCGACGATGGTGTTGAAGAACGACACGCCTGGGTAGGCGGGCGGCACCCACGCGACGAGCAGGCCATAGATCGCCGCCAGGATGAGGATCAGCGCGCCCAGCACGATCATGCGCCCCAGCACCTCGTTCACGTCGAGGAGCCGGTAGCGGAAGAGCGTCTGGGAGATGAAGTACATGTAGATGATGGTGATGATGTTGCCGACGGCGGCGAGCGCCGGGCCGGCGACGGGGATGGGGTCGGAGGCGACGAAGGTGATGGCCGCCACGCCGCCCATGCAGAGGTAGGCGAGCGAGGTCTTCTCGCCGGGCTGCAGCGTCGCGCGGTATTTCCGATAGACGGAAACCATCGAGGTGTAGAGCCCGATGAGGACGAAGGCGACGAGCGGGACCTTGAACCACCAGGTCGATTGAATGCCCAGGCGGCGGAAGACGACCGTGTAGGTGATGGCGATGAGCCAGCCGATGGCGATGCCGGCCAGCGACCGCGGCGTCACCTTCATGCGAGCCTGCTGCTCGATCTCGTTGGCGGCGAGGAACGAGCGGAAGAAGCGCGCGGTGACGACGGGGATGGCCACCGCCGCGTAGAAGGTCAGGAAGACCGCCCACTCGGCCGACAGCGTCAGCTTGAGGAACGTCGCCAGGTGCCAGATCGACAGCGTGAACGAGAGCGCGGCGAAGCGGCGATAGGGCGGCTGGCGGCGATCGCGCAGCAGCACCGACGAGCCGATCGCGAAGTTCACGATCGCCGCGAGCAGCGCTGAGAGCGATTGGATGTTCATGGCGGACCGCCCGGAAGTGTATCAAAGCCTTCTTTCGCCGCCGCCGCGCGTCGGGGCTATACTCCGAGCTGGATGGTCCCGCCCGCCGAGACGCAGGCGGCCCTGCGCCGCCTCCCCAAGGTCGACGAGGCGCTGGCGTCGCCGGCGATCGCGGCCCTCGCGGAGCGCGCCCCGCGGTGGGCGGTGGTGGCGGCGGTGCGCGACGAGATCGCGCGCCTCAGGCAGCGGGTCCTCGACGGCGCGGCCACGCCTCCGCCCGGCGACGACAAGCTCCCGCTCGACGCCGGCGCCGTCGCCGCGCGCGTGACCGAGCGGCTGCGCCCGTCGCTGGTGCGGGTGATCAACGCCACCGGGGTCGTCCTCCACACCAACCTCGGGCGGGCGCCGCTGGCGCGCGAAGCGCTCGAGCGCGTGGTCGAGACCGCGCGCGGCTACGCCAACCTCGAGTACGCGCTCGACGCGCGGCGGCGCGGCTCGCGTCACGATCACGTGCGCGCGCTCCTCCGCGAAGTGACGGGCGCCGAGGACGGCCTGGTGGTGAACAACTGCGCGGCGGCGGTGCTGCTGGCGCTGGCGGCGCACGCGGGCGGGCGCGCGGCGGTCGTCTCGCGCGGCGAGCTCGTCGAGATCGGCGGCTCGTTCCGCATGCCCGACGTGATGCGCGCGGCCGGTGTGCGCCTCGTCGAGGTCGGCACCACCAACCGCACCCACCCGCGCGACTACGAGGCGGCGCTGGCGACGGACGACACGATCGCGGCGGTCCTCAAGGTGCACCGATCGAACTTCGTGCAGGAGGGGTTCGTCGCCGAGGTGTCCGCCGCCGCCCTCGCCGCCATCGCGCACGCGCGCGGCGTGCCGCTCCTCGTCGATGCGGGGGCGGGCGCGCTCACCGACGCGCTCGGCGGCGAGTGGGCGATCCGCGCGCTCGTCGAGGCCGGCGCCGATCTGGTGCTCTTCTCGGGCGACAAGCTGCTCGGCGGCCCGCAGGCCGGCATCCTCGTCGGGCGCGCCGCCGCCGTCGGGCCGCTGCGCGCGCACCCGCTCCTGCGGGCCCTGCGTCCGTCGCGCCTGGTCCTCGCCGCGCTCGAGGCCACGCTGGCGCTGCACCGCGACGGGCGAGCCGCCGAGGAGATTCCGTCCATCAAGATGTTGTCGGCGCCGCCCGCGATCCTGCGCGCGCGCGCCGAGGCGCTCCTCGCTGCCGTGCGCCCGCGCGTCTCGCCGTCGCTGGCCGCCGCGCTCGAGGTGCGCGAGAGCCGCTCCGCCGTCGGCGGCGGCGCGCGCCCCGGCGACGAGCCGCCCAGCTTCGCCGTGACGATCGGCGCGCCCGCCGACCCCGACGCCGTCGAGGCCGCGCTGCGAACGAATGACCCGCCCGTCATCGCCCGCCTCGACGAAGGGCGCCTCCTCCTCGATGTCCGCACGATTTCCGAGTCCGAGCTTCCCGAAGCCGCGAGCGCGCTGGCCGCAGCGCTCTCCGTCGATCACGATCAATCACGCAAGGAGATCGACACTTGGTAGAAGGCAGCGTCTTAGTCCTCAACCGCCATTACCAGCCGGTCCACGTGACCTCGGTGAAGCGCGCCTTCACGCTGCTCTACATCGGCGCGGCGCGCGTCATCCAGCCCGACTTCTCGACCTTCGACTTCGAGAGCTGGGCCGCCCTCGGGGAGGCCGCCGCCGGCGACCACGTCATCCACACCATCGGCCGCGCCATCCGCGTCCCGCACGTCGTCGTGCTGCAGATCTACGATCGGCTGCCGAAGACCAAGGTGCGCTTCTCGCGCATCAACATCTACGCCCGCGACGAGAACACCTGCCAGTACTGCGGCCGCCAGCTCCAGCGCACGCTCCTCAACCTCGACCACGTGATCCCGCGCGCGCGCGGCGGCCGCACGACGTGGGAGAACGTCGTCTGCTCCTGCATCGAGTGCAACTTGAAGAAGGCGGCGAAGCTGCCGCACGAGGCGGGGATGAAGCTGCTCCGCCCGCCGGTGCGCCCGAAGTGGACGCCCAGCTTCCGCCCGCCCGGGCAGAAGACCGCGCACCGCGCCTGGCTGCCGTTCCTCGGCGTCGTCGACGCCAGCTACTGGAACACCGAGCTCGTCGACGACGAGTAGCCGGTAGGGTACGCTCCTGCCGGTGGAGCCTCGCGACCGCGACGAAAGCGAAGAGATCCAGGTCGGCCTGCCGCTGCCCGAGAAGTCGCACCGGCGCATCATCGCCGTCGGTGGCGGCAAGGGCGGCGTCGGAAAATCGCTCCTCGCCGCCAACCTCGGGATCTACCTCGCGCAGCTCGGCAAGAAGGTCGTCCTCATCGACGCCGACCTCGGCGGCGCCAACCTCCACACCTTCCTCGGGGTCGAGCGCCCGTCGGTGACGCTGGGCGACTTCTTCGACAAGCGCGTCGCGCGCATCGAGGACTGCATCGTCGAGACGTCGGTGAAGGGGCTCGGCCTGGTGAGCGGCGAGGGCGATCCGCTGTGGGCCGCCAACCCGCGCCCGGCGACGAAGAACCGCCTCATCAACCAGGTGCGCGAGCTCGACGTCGACTGGCTGATCTGCGATCTGCCGCCGGGCTCGGGCTTCATCGCGCTCGACTTCTTCCTCGTCGCCGACGTGGGCCTCCTGGTGGTCAACCCCGAGCCGACCTCCGTCGAGAACACCTACCGCTTCATCAAGTCGGCGTTCCTGCGGCGGCTGCGCGACGTGCGCGGCCTCGACGGGCTCGGCGCCGATCGCACCTCGGAGGGCGGCATCCCCGCGCCGCTCGACCTCTATCAGGCGGCGCGCGCCGACGGCGACGAGGAGCTGGCCAAGCGCGTCCTCGACGAGATGCAGCGCTTCCGGCCGCGACTCGTCGTCAATCAAGTCAGGACGCGCGGCGATCTCGATCTCGGGCCGCAGCTCTCGTCGGCGGGGCGGCGGCGCTTCGGCGTCTCGCTCGAGGACCTCGGCGCGCTCGAGACCGACGACGCCGTCTGGCAGGCGGTCCGCAAGCGCCGCCCGCTGGTGGTGGAGTTCCCCGAGTCGCGCATCGCGAAGTCGATCGAGCGCATCGTCCGCAAGCTCCTTCAGCCCGAGCACCACCACGCCGACCCGCCGAAGCCGCCGCGCCCGACGGAGGAGCAGACGCTGTACGAGGTGCTGGAGATCGACCCCGGCGCCAGCGACGAGGAGATCCGCCGCGCGCACCGCCGCGCCAAGGACATCTACGCCGACGAGTCGATGGTGGTCTGCGGCCTCTTCACGCCCGAGCGCCTCGCCGTCGTGCAGGACCGCATCGAGAAGGCGCACGACACGCTCCTCGATCCCGACAAGCGCAAGGCGCTCGACCTCAAGCTCTTCCCCGACGGCATCCCGTCGCGCCCGACCCCGGCCTCGGGGATCATCACCTCGGCGACCGGCTTCTCGACGAGGCCGGCGCCGGCCATCGCCGGCGGAGCGTTGCGCGAGCGCGCCGACGCGACGCCGCTCAAGGTGAAGGTCGAGCTCCCCGAGCCGCCGATCACCGCCGACACCGAGTTCACCGGCGACCTCCTGCGCCAGCTGCGCGAGGCGCGCGGCATCGAGCTCATCGAGATCTCGCAGAAGACCAAGGTGGGCGCCGGCCACCTGCGCGCCATCGAGGAGGAGCGCTGGGCGGCGATGCCGGCGCTGGTCTACCTGCGCGGCTTCCTCGTCGAGTACGCGCGCTTCATGCGGCTCGACGTCAACCAGGTCACGCGCACCTACCTCGCGCGCTATCACCGCGCGCGCGCCGCCGCCGAGTAGCCGCGCGCCTACTTCTGCTCGACGGCGGCCACGCAGCGCGCGCCCTCGGCGGCGCTCGCGTGGTAGTGGCTCTTGCGCGGGCGCGAGACGCACTCGGTGCAGTGGCCGCGGGACGGCGCCTCGAGCGCGCGGCACTCGGCGACCGTCTTCTTGGCGTCGGTCGTCTCGTGCGCGCTCGCCGTCACCGGCATCAGCAACCCGCCGAGGCTACAGGCGAAGAGGCACCCGCGGAGGAGGAGGCCGGTCGACGTGTCCATGACCGTTCGACCAGGCTCGGCGCTCCGGTATTCACGGCCCCGAATGGGCGACGTTCTCCTACCCGCGCCCTCGTTTGACGTCGGCGCGCGTGACGTCTACGATCGCGAGACCATGCAGCCCATCGACAAGCCGGATCGGGCCCGCCAGCTGGCGCGCGCCATCGCCTCGGACCTCACGCTCTATCACGAGAAGGAGATCGTCGAGGGGATCGAGAACGACACGCTCTTCGAGGTCATGAAGGAGCACATCGAGGAGGGGCGCACGCTCTTCAAGAGCCGCGTCACCCCCGAGATCTACGAGCTCAACCTCTACGACCGCGCGATCGTCGACGTGATGATCAAGTCGAAGGGGCACGTGAAGTCGAAGATCTGGTAACGCACGCCCCGCCGCCCTCTCGCCTTTCTTGATAGACGACAACTCCCCGGCAGCGACGGACGACGACGACGACGACCTCGACGAAGACGAGGTCGCGCCGCCGCCCGCGCACCTCGCCGCCGCCTACGACTTCGTCGTCGACGACGCGGGGGAGGGCGAGCGCCTCGACATCTGGCTCGCCGCGCGCGGGCTGCCGATCTCGCGCTCGCAGATCCGCCGCCGCATCGACGAGGGCGAGGTCACCGTCGGAGGCCAGCGCGCCCGCCCGGCGCGCAAGCTCCACCGCGGCGAGAAGGTGCGCTTCGTCCCGCCGCCGCCCGCGCCCGTCGAGGATCTGCCCGAGGACCTGCCGCTCTCGATCCTCTACGAGGACGAGCACCTCGTCGTCGTCGACAAGGCGCCAGGGATGGTGGTGCACCCGGCGACGTCGCACCAGAGCGGCACGCTGGTGAACGCGCTGCTCCACCACTGCGGCGCGTCGCTGAAGGGCGTCGGCGGCGAGCGGCGCCCCGGCATCGTGCACCGCCTCGATCGCGACACCAGCGGGGTGATGGTCGTCGCCAAGGACGAGCCGACGCTGGTGGGGCTCCAGCAGCTGTTCCTGGCCGGGAAGATCGACGGGCGGCTCGAGCGGAAGTACCTCGCGCTCGTCGAGGGCGTGGTGGCCGAGCGCGGCACCTTCCGCACCAAGTACGGGCGCGACCCGCGCGACCGCAAGCGCTTCAGCTCGCGCGTGACGTCGGGGCGCCACGCGATCACGCACTGGGTGGTGCGCGAGCGGCTGCCGGGCGCGACGCTCGTCGAGGCGCAGCTCGAGACGGGGCGGACGCACCAGATCCGCGTGCACTTCAAGGACGCGGGCCACCCGCTCGTCGGCGACGTGCAGTACGGCAAGCTCCCGCGCGAGCCGCGCCTGCGCGAGGTGGCGCGCGCGCTCGGGCGTCAGGCGCTGCACGCCTACGTGCTCGGGCTGGTGCACCCGGCGACGGGCGCCTTCATGCGCTGGCAGACCGAGCCGCCCGCCGACTTCCGCGCCGCGCTCGACGCCCTGCGCGCGAATTCTCGCTAGACACGAACAATCAGGGGATGGGGAAGTCGCAGTCGAACCAGACGCGCACGGCGGCGTTCGGGTCGGCCTGCACCGCCTGGCAGGTGTCAGGGCAGAGGACGAGGCGCTCGCCGCCCTCGATGTAGAAGCGCCCCGCCGCGCAGGTGGTCGCGTCCTGCGTCTGCACGAAGCTCTGCGCCGGGCCGCCGGTCGAGGGTTGGTACTCGACGCGTGCCGTCGTCAGATCGACCGTCGCCGGCGCCGCCACCGTCGGGACGGTGAGGGTGCAGGCGACCTGGGAGCCGGTGATGATGCCCTTGGCGATCGCCTGGAACACCGTCGCGAACTTCGACGGGTCGCAGACCGGGAAGCGGAGCCCGCCGGTCAGCGTCGCGAGGTTCTGGTAGGCGGTGCCCGAGTTCTCGCTCAACGGGCACTTGTCCCCCTCGGCGACGATCGGCTCCGTCGGGAGGTAGGCGTCGGTGGGGTTCGGCTTCGCCGCGATGCCGGTGATCGCGTGGAAGATGTAGTTGCGGTTCGAGGCGGTGCCGAACTGCGCAGGCGCGCGGCTGAGGAGCGCGGCGTCGAAGTCGGCCCACTTCATCGTCAGCTCCTCGTCGTCGGTGATCTCGACGAAGATCTTTCCGGCGTTCGGGCGCAGCCAGCGCGACCACTCCGGCCAGCTGTCGAGGATGCGGGTGAAGGAGTCGTTGCTGCCGATGGCGACGGAGTCCTGGAAGTAGCGCGCGCCGTTCGTGGGCGTGCGCGGCAGCGGCGGGACGCAGCTGTCGCCGGAGAGCGGGGTGGCGATGCAGATCGCGCGGTTGACCCTCACGTCGCCGAAGAGCGAGATCATGATGATGCGGTAGTCGAGGCCGCTCGCGCCGATGAGCTGCGCGAAGCTGGTGTTGAGGTTCTGCTGCACCGCCTGGATCTTGTCGGTCATCGAGCCGGAATTATCGATGACAAAAATGATGTCGACGGGCTTCTTGGCGAGCGTGCCGATGGAGCTGACGGTCGCGCAGGCGGCGTCGCGATCGGGTGTGGGGGCGGCGCCGTCGGTGACACCGAGATCGGGGGGGACGCCAAAGTCGTTGGTGCCGGACGGCAGGTCGCCGTTGGTGTTGTCGTCACAGGCAGGGGCTGCGGCGGCGCACGCCGCGAGGACGAGAGCGCGCACGAGCGACAGAGAACGCATGATCGCGTCTTAGGCGCGAGCGAGCGCTCCGTAAATCAGGTGGCGACCCAGCTGAGGTGCTGGCCGATCTGGCCGCCGTCGCGGCGGAAGGAGAAGAAGCGCTCGACCTCGCACATCGTGCAGGGCGGCGCGGCGTCGACGCGCGCCGGATCGAGCCCGGCGTCGACGAGGATGGCGCGGTTGGCGAGGCGCAGATCGACGTGCGGCTTCTCGCCGGCGCGGCGCGTGACGGCCGCCGGCGTGAGCGCGTCGAAGACGGTCGCCACTTCCTCGCCGACCTCGAAGCAGCGCGCGCAGATCGACGGGCCGAGCGCCGCGACGAGGCGATCGCGGCGCGCGCCGAGCGCGACGAGCGTGTCGACGGCGACGGCGGCGATGCGCGCGGCGGTGCCGCGCCAGCCGGCGTGGACCGCGACGGCGCGGCCGGCGTCGTCGGCGATCACCAGCGGGACGCAGTCGGCGGTGTAGACGCCGAGGACGCTGCCCGGGAGCGCGGTGGCGATGGCGTCGGCCTCCTCGGCGGCGAGCGTCGCCGGTGGGTGCGCGTCGTCGACGACGAGGACGCGCGCGCCGTGGACCTGCCGCGCGGTGGCGAGGCGCGCGAGGTCGAAGCCGCCGGCCGCGGCGAGGCGGCGGCGGTTCTCGGTGACGTTCGCCGCGTCGTCGCCCCACTTGCCGCCGACGTTCAGCGTGGCGTAGCGCCCCGTCGAGACGCCGCCCGCGCGCGTCGAGAAGCCGTGACGGACGCCGGCCGCGTCGAGGAGCGGCGAGGTGACGAAGAGCGCGCTCACGAGCGCCCCCCCGAGGCGGTGCGCGCGCCTCGCGGGAGGAGGGCGCGGAGGCGCTGCAGCCCGTCGGCGTAGCTCTCCTCACCGTCGGGGAGCGGCGGCGTCTCGAGGTAGCCGGGGATCTCGGCGAGCCGCTCGTCGACGAGGAGCCGCTTGAAGGGCGCGACGCCGATGACGCCGTGGCCGATGGGCGCGTGGCGATCGACGCGCGAGCCGAGCGGCCGCTTGGAGTCGTTCAGGTGGAAGGCCTCGAGGTGGCGGAGGCCGATCACGCGATCGAACGACTCCATCGTCGCTGCGTAGCCGCGCGCGGTCGTCCAGTCGATGCCCGCGGCGAACATGTGCTGCGTGTCGAGGCAGACGCCGAGGCGGCGATCGGCGGCGGCCTCGAGCATCGCCGCCAGCTCCTCGAAGCTGCAGCCGACGCACGAGCCCTGCCCCGCGGTGAGCTCGAGGAGCAGCCGCACCTTGGGGCGCGCGCCGACGGTGCGGCAGATCTCGACGAGCGCGTCACCGACGCGGCGGAGGGCGACGTCGCGCTCCTGGCCCATCGCCGCGCCGGGGTGGACGATCACCTGATCGATGCCGAGCGCGTCGGCGCGCTGCAGCTCGTCGATGAGCGCCCCGACGCTGCGGTCGCGCACCTCGCCGGGCGGGGCGGCGAGGTTGATGAGGTAGGAGGCGTGCGCCGCCGTCGGGAAGCGCTTGCCACCGAGCGCGCGCCGCGCCTTCTTGAACGCGGCGATCTGGGCGTCGTCGAGCGTGGGCGCCGCCCATTGGCGCGACGAGCGCGTCCAGACCTGCACCGCCGATGCGCCGTCGCGGGCGCAGCGCTCGAACACGCGGTGGCAGCCGCCGGCCGCGCTCTCGTGGGCTCCGAGGATCACGAGATCCTCGCTCCGCGTCGCGCGACCCCGCTCGCCCGCGCCGTGCTCGTCCGCATCGCTTCAGTCGCGCGGTGTCGCGCCGCTCCGCTGGTCACGGGTGCAGCGTAGCAGAGCGCGCGCCGTGCGCCGCGCGGGCGACGCGGGCGACGGCGCGGGCGAGGCGGCGCACGCCCTCCTCGAGGCGGTCGGGCGGCTCGGCGGAGAAGCAGAGCCGCAGCGCGAGCGGCGCGGGCGTGCGGCTCGGGCGGAAGAGGCGCCCCGGGTCGAAGGCCACGCCCTCGTCGACGGCGGCGCGGAGCAGGGTGACGTCGTCGAGCGCGTCGTCGGAATCGACCCACACCGAGAAGCCGCCCTCGGGCATCGCCACGCGCCAGCTCGGCAGGTGGCGGCGCAGCGCGCGCACCAGCCGCTCGGCGCGCCGTCGATAGAAGCGGCGCAGGCGCTCGAGGCGCGCGTCGAAGCTCTCGACCGCGCGCGCGATCGCCGCGTCGTCACCGTCGGCGCCGAGGCCCAACGCCTCGACGAGGATCGCCTGCGCCAGCGTCGACGACTGCAGATCCTGATCGCGCTTGGCGCGCAGGACGCGCCGCTGATAGCGACGGGGCGCGACCAGCCAGCCGACGCGCAGCCCGGGGCAGAGCGTCTTCGAGAAGGTGCCGATGTGGAACACGCGCCCGCGCGCCTCGGTGACGAGCGGCGCGGGGGGCGCGCCGTCGAAGCGCAGCTCGGCGTAGGCGTCGTCCTCGAGGAGCGCGCGGCGCGACGCGATCAACCGCCCGCGCGCGGCGCGATCGAGGGCGCGGCCGCGCGGGTTGGCGATCGCCGGCATCACGTAGGCCGCCGTCGTCGACGGGGCGTCGAGCCCGGCGACGGGGATCGCCCCGAGCGTGCGGAAGGCGTCGAGCGCCGCCGGGTAGCTCTCCTCGTCGGTGGCGATGCGCCCGCCGGGGCCGACGATCGCCTGCGTGGCGATCACGATGGCCTGCTGCGCGCCGCTCGTCACCACCACCTCGTCGGCGTCGATGTCCGCGCCGCGCGCCGCCAGCCGCGCGGCGATGAAGGCCCGGAGCCGCGCGTGCCCCTCGGGCCAGCCGTACTGCAGCGCGCTCGGGTCGCCGATGGTGCGCAGGAACGCCGTCGCGAGGGCACGGCGAGGGAACTGCCGCGGCGATGGCAGGCCGCCGCCGAGCGCGATCACGCGCGCATCGCTGGCGGCGCGTCGCTGGAGCGCTTCGACGATCGGATCCACGGATCCCACCGTCGCAACTCGCGTGCCCGCGCCGCCGCGGCGAGCTCTACTTGCGGCGGCGTGCGTGGTGCCGCGTCTTCGGCGGCTCGGGCTTGTCGTCGCCCTCGTCGCCGTCGCTGTCTGCGTCGGCCTTCGGCTTCGCCTTCTGCGGCGGCGCTACCGGATCGGGCGGCGCCGGGTTGTCGACGGGCTTCGGTCCGACCGGCACCCCCATCGGCGTCAGCCGCTTGATCTGGCTGCGCAGCTTCTCGGTGGCGGCCGAGACGTCCACGCTCACGCCGTACGGCAGCACCGTCGACGTCCCGTCGCCGAGCTCGGTCTTGATGATGCGGGGCTTCTGATCGGAGTCGCTCACGGGGTCGCTCGCTGCTGTCCCCGCTTCATCGCCGAGGGCGTCGCGGGTTGCGGTGTCGGGCGGCGCAGGGCGCCGAGCAGCTCGCACACGCCCTCGACCGCCTGGCCCAGATAACTACGCAGCTGTGCGACCCGCGCCACGTCGAGCTCGGCGAGCAGCTTCTCCTCCGAGGAGCAGAGCTGGATCACGGCGACGGGAACTCCGCCGGCCGCGTCGTCGAAGGTGGGGATCGACACGAGCGAACGATACCACGTCTGAAACGGCGGCTGCCCCGCGGGAGAGGGCGGCCGCTTGTCCGAGAGCACACGATGCAGCGGCGCGCCGATCACCAGCGCGTTCTCGACCTCGGGGATCACCGCGCGGTCGTGCTGCGGCACGAACGGCCGCGGCGCCTCCGTCGCGCGCCCCGCCACCGACGAGAGCGCGCGGCGATAGGTGCCGTCGAGCTGCGGCAAGAAGAGGTTGAGCTCGACCCGCCCATCGAGCCGCAGCTCGTCGACGAGGCCGTTGCGCGCGCTCTCCAGCGCCTGCGTCCCCAGCGTCTGCACCTCGGGATCGTCGAAGCGAACGCCGCCGTACGTCTGGCGCGCCCACGCGACGCGCAGCTCGCGGTGGCGCGCGTCCCACTCTCCGTCGGAAAATCGGATCCGCCGCAGGAGATAGTTCAGCCGATCCCAGCTCCCGATGCGGAGGATCTTCACCCCGCGCGCCTTCCAGAAGTCGTGCTCGTCCTCGTCGACGAGGCGGGCGGCCTCGATCGCCTCCGGCCGGTCTCCGTCGGGGTGACGGTGCTGCAGGATGACGAAGTGCTGCGGCCCCTCCTCCCGTCGCGGCGCATCGCTGAGGTAGGCGAAGAGCCGCCGCACGTTCGGGTCGGTGAGGCTCATCCCGATGATCATCACGCTGCGCGAGTCGAGGAGCGCGAGGAGCTCGCGGTTGGTCCAGGCGGCGTGGTCGTTCGAGAGGCGGCTGTAGTCGAGATCGGAGAGCACCAGCTCGCGCGCGAGCCGCGACTTCGCCGACTGCGGCGCCTCGTAGGGGAAGAAGCCGTGCAGGTGGACGACGCGCGGCCCGTCGGGGACGAGGCGCCGGCCGGAGTGGATCGCGACCGGGCGCTGGCCGCTGACGACGCCGAGCGCGCGCTCGAGGAGATCGTCGTAGTTGGTCGTGTGCAGGCAGGGGAAGGGCGGCTGCGACTCGACGGCGAGGCGGCACAGCGCGTAGTGCACCTCCGTCGGGGCGTAGGCGCGGAGCGACGGCCAGTCGTAGAGCGCGCCGCGCACGACGACGTGGAAGTCGGCGCCCGTCCGCCGGCGCACGAAGTCGACGGCGGCGAGCGACTGCCCCTGGAGCTGATCGAGGTAGGCGCGGCTGAGCGCGCGCGTGGTCGCGTGCCCGCCGAGCGGCGCGTGGGGATCGCCGTCGACGCCGTCGGCCTCGGGGGCGTGGCGCTCGAACGCACGCTCGACGAGGGCGTTGTTGAACGCGCTCCAGCCAGGGAGCCCGATGGCGGTCGAGAGCCCGGCACCTACGAGGAATCCGAGGCGCCCACGTTGGTGGGCCTCCTGGGCGTCGGCGAGAGCGTCGCGCGCTAAGGTCGAGAGGGAAGCGGGGTTGCCGCGAAGCGGGGCCACACCGGCATCGTACCCGGCGGGTGTGACGGCGCCACTTCGCGCGAGAGCACATCACCCGCGCCGCGTGTCCCCGTGGGGCGACGCGGCGCGGTGTGGTTGGGTCTAGTCGTCTTCGTAGTTGCCGCGGCCGTCGTCGCGACGCCGGCGATTTCCGCCGCCGCCGCCACCACCGCCACCACGGTCGCCGCCGCCACCGTAGCCGCCGCCGCCGCCGCCGCCGTAGCCACCACCGCGGCCACCGCCGCCGTAGCCACCACCGCCGCCGCGACCGCCGCCGTAGCCGCCGCCACCGCCGCCGCCCCCATACCCGCCGCCGCCCCCGCCACCGCGAGCCGGCTCGCGCGCTTCGTTGACGACGATCGTCCGGCCGCCGAGGTTCTGGCCGTTGAGCTCGTCAATCGCCGACTTCGCCATCTCCGCAGACGCTACCTCGACGAAGGCAAAGCCACGAGGACGCCCGGTATCGCGGTCAGTGATGATCTTGACCTGCGTGACCTGACGGTTCCCGTTGGCCTCGAAGTACTGCTTGATGGCCTCTTCGTCGATGCTGTAGGGGAGGTTGCCTACGTACAGCCTGGTCCCCATCTCTCGAGCCCCTTTCCGAATCCCACGGCAATCCGAAGCGTGCGGGAGCGAAGGCGTGGATCGTCGACTCTGCTCTTCTCCAGCGAACCGCTATCACGAAAGTCGGGATCTCGTTTGACCGTACGCCAAACGCGCAAGAGTGTCAACGGGGGCTCGTGCGACGCAAGTTTTCGCGCACTGCGAATCGATTCCGCGTACACCCAATCGATGCGTGTCGAGGGGCGTGCAGCCGTGTGGAGGTTCGTCGGGCTGGTGGCGGGGCTCGTCGGACAGTCGGCGGTCTCGCTCGCGGCGCCGTCGACGATCAAGTCGCCCCCGGGGGCGCAGTTCCGCGTCGAGACGCTGAGCGCGCCCGGGCAGGTGGTCGGCGTCCACGTCGAGGATCTCGACGGCGACGGGCGCAAGGACGTGGTCGCGGTGGTGACCGGCCAGCTCGCCGGGCAGGCGGCGCAGGCGGGCGGGCGGCGCGAGCGGCGGGTCTGCGTGTGGCTCGACGAGGGGCGCGGCGCGGGCTTCGCGGCGGCGCCGACGCAGGTCCTCGAGCCGCCGCGCGGCGCCGCTTGGATCGACGTCGCCCTTCTCGAGGCGCCAGCGGGCGCGAAGCGCGCGTCGCTCCTCTATGGAGACGATCGCGGCGTGTGGGCGTCGCGCCTCGCCGACGACGCGCGCGGCCGGCGCCGCTTCGGTGCGCCGACGCTGCTCGTCGAGGAGCGCGGCCTCCTCGCGCTCGCCGACGACGACGCGCTGCCCTTCTTCGACGTCGCGCGCGACTGGGACGGCGACGGCACGACCGAGCTGCTGCTCCCGCTCGTCGACGGGATCGCCATCTGGGCCGCGCCTCCGCCGGCCGCCCCCGCCGACGGCGGCGTCGCCAGCAGCGACGGCCGCTGGGCGCGCGCGGGGCTCCTCAAGCTGCCGCCGAGCGCGGCCTACTTCGTCCGCGCCGAGCTCGACGAGCCGCGCCTCCGCAACTTCACCGCGCGCGCCGTCTACGAGATCCCCGAGCTCGTCACCGCCGACTACGACGGCGACGGGCGCCTCGATCTCTTCGCCATCCACGAGGACGCGGTCACCGTCTTCCGCGGCACCGGCGGCCCCACGCGCTTCGCCACCGCGGCGAGCGCGCGCCACCTCCTCGGCGTGCGGACGCCCGACGAGGCCACGCGCGCGACCGCGCACGTCCACACCTCGGTGCGCGATCTCGACGGCGATCGCGTCGCCGACCTGGTCATCCACAAGATCTCCGGCGGGCTCGGGCAGATGAAGACGCAGGTCGGCGTCTACTTCGGGCGGCGCGGCGGCGGCTACGATCCCCGGCGCAGGTGCTCCAGCGCGACGGGTACGGCGGGGCGGCGTCGTTCGGCGACGTCGACGGGGACGGGCGCCCCGACCTCCTCTCGGCGCGCGTCTCGGTGGGGCTGGGCGAGATGGCGCGCGCGCTCATCGCCAAGAAGATGCGCGTCGGCTGGGAGGTTCGTCGCAACCTCGGGCGCCGCTTCTCCGACGGCGCCGATGCGACGAAGGAGGTCGACTTCCCCGTCGACACCTCGCAGCTCGCCGACGTCGAGGGGCCCTATCCGTCGGTGGCCGGCGACTTTGACGGCGACGGCCGGGCCGACTTCTTCTCCGCGCACGGGACCGACGCGTTCGGCGTGTGGCTCGGCGGCGGGAAGAAGCTGATCGCGGACGCGCCGAAGGCGATCGTGAAGATCCTGCCCTCGCGCCACTACCGCATCGTCGATCTCGACGGAGATCGAAAGAGCGACGTGGTCGTCTTCTATCGCCAGCGCGACGCATCGGCGATGACGATTCAGGTGCTCCGGAACACCGGCGCGGGGTGGTGAGCGCACGCCGCGCCGTGCTAACGTCGAGCCCATTCGATGGACGTCCGCTGCGAAAAGTGCCTGACGGTCTACGACTTCGACGAGTCGCAGGTGGGCGCGAGCGGCGTGACGGTGAAGTGCACGCAGTGCGGAAACCTGTTCAAGGTGAAGCGCCGCGAGAGCACCGGCGAGCTTCCGCTGGGCGCAGCGATCGCGCGCGGGAACGCGACGCCCCGGCCGCCGGCCGCCGCACCGTCGGCGCCGATGCCGCCGTCGCCGTCGCAGCCGGTCGCCACCTCGTGGGCGGTGCGCCTCGCGTCGACGGGCGAGATCTTCCGCTTCCGCGAGATGACCACGCTGCAGCAGTGGATCGTCGAGCGGAAGGTCACGCGCGACGACGAGATCTCGCGCGACGAGCGCACCTGGAAGCCGCTCGGCGGCATCCCCGACCTCGAGCCCTTCTTCCGCACCGTCGCGCAGGCCATGGCGCTCGAGGCGCCGTCGTCGCTGCCGGTGGCCGACTTCGACGCCATCCCGCCGACGCCGACCGCGAAGGCGCCCACGCTGCCGCCCGCGCCGCCTCCGCAGCCAGCGCCGCCGTCGTCGCCGCCGCCGCGCCTGTCGCCGCCGAGCGCCTTCGCGCCGACGCTGCCGCCGCCGCCGCGCGCCGGCCGCGAGCCGACCGGGCCCCACTCTCTCGGCACGCCGGCCGCCGTCGTCGGCGCGGCGCCCTCCGGCCCCATCTCGCTCGGCGACGCCCCGCGCGGCGGCTCGGGCTTGACGGCGATGGGCTCGGCCAAGCTGCCGCTCCCGGCCGTCGTCGACGAGCTCGCCTCCGCCCCCGACGACGACGACGAGCTCGCCCCCGCGCGGCGCCGCCCGAAGTGGCTCTTCATCGCGATCCCCGTCGGGCTCGTCCTGGCGAGCGCCGCGGTGGTGGTCGGCCTCGGCGGCAAGAAGCTCTTCGGCGGCGGCGCCGGTGGCACGGGAGCGACGCACGGCAAGGGCGCGGCGCTCGTCGACTCCGGCTTCGACAAGCTGCGCGCCGACGGAGACGACGCCTTCCGCCAGGCGACCGAGCTCTTCACGCAAGCGCGCGCCGCCGATCCCGAGGACGCGCGCGCGCTCGCCGGCCTCGCCGAGACGAAGGCGACCTGGGCCTTCTACCTGCGCGAGGACGCCCACCTTCTCGACGCGCAGGGCGCGCCGGCGCAGGCCATCGCCCAGACGCTGCGCAAGCAGGCGCAGGCCTACCTCGACGAGGGCAAGCGCGCGGCGACCGACGCGCTCGCGCACGCGCCCGACGCCGTCGAGACGAACCGCGCGATGGGCGATCTGCTCCGCGTCGACGGCGCGCCTGCCGCCGAGGTCGAGCGCTACCTGAAGCGCGCGCTCGACAAGGCGCCGAGCGATCCCGAGGCGACCTACGTGATGGGCGCGCTGCTGCTCCGCGAGGGCAAGAGCGACGACGCGAAAGGGCGCCTCGAGCAGGCGAACACCCTCGAGCAGGCGGCGCGCAAGCAGCCGCTCCTCCGTGCCACCTATCTCCTCGCCAAGATCGCGCAGGCGGGCGGCCGCCGCGACGACGCCAAGCGCCTGGTCGCCTCGATCCTCGCGGTGAACCCGCAGCACGAGCGCGCCAAGGCGCTCTCGGCGGCGCTCGACGCGGGCGCGCCGCCCGTCGCTGCTGCGCCCGTCGCTCCGACTCCGGCGGCGCCCGCGCCCGCCGCCGCCACGACGCCGCCGCCGCCCGCACCTGCGCCGGCCACGACGTCACCGCCATCGCTGCCGGCCCCGCCGCCCGCGTCCGCCGACGGCGCCTCCGGGGATTACAACAAGATCGTGGCGCAGGCGGATCGCCTCCTCGAAAACGGTCGCGGCGAGCAGGCGCGCAAGCTCTACGAGAAGGCGCTCGCCGCCCGCCCCGACGGCGTCGAGGCGGTGACCGGCCTCGGCTACTGCGATCTCGATCGCGAGCGCTTCATGGCCGCCGTCGACCACTTCAAGCGCGCGCTGCAGATCGCGCCCGAGTTCGGCGAGGCGCTGATCGGCCTCGCCGAGTCGTACAAGGTCCGCGGCGACAAGGCGCAGGCGATCGACTACTACCGTCGCTACCTGAAGGTGCAGCCGAACGGGCCGCGCGCCGCGATGGCGCAGAAGAACGTGCGCGAGCTCGAGGCCAAGGTCGGCCCGGCGCCCGCGACGACCACCACGACGACTACGACGACGGCGCCGGCCGAGGCCGCGCCCGACCGCGGCGACAAGAGCGAAGGCGGCGAGGCGGGCAAGAGCGACGAGGCGCCGAAGGCGCTGCCCCGACCGCCGCCGCCATCGTCAGATCAGCCCCCGCCGTAGGAGACAAGAGCTCGTTTCGCACCAGACCGATTGGGTTCAAGGGAGAGAGAGATGTCGTCGACGAACAAGCCGTCCAACACCGAGGAGGAGTACTTCGCTCGTGAGGAGGCCGCCCGCCTCCGCAACCTCGCCACCGAGCGCTCGCGCGCCATGCAGTCGGACGAGGCGCAGAAGCTCAAAGAGCTGCACTTCATGCACTGCCCGAAGTGCGGGATGAACCTCGACACCGTCGCCTTCCGCGGCCTCACCATCGATCGCTGCTTCCACTGCGGCGGGACGTGGCTCGACGCGGGCGAGCTCGAGCAGCTCGCGGGCAAGGAGCACGGGTTCCTCGACACCGTGCTCTCGGTGTTCCGTCACAAGGCCAAGTAGGTGATCCAGGCGGCGAGCGTCGGCCACACCTGGTCGGCGCCCGCCGCGCGCAGCGCCTCCTCGTCGTACGAGCCGGTCGCGACGGCGATCGCGGTCGCTCCGGCGGCGTGCGCGGCGGCGATGTCCTTCGGGGTGTCGCCGACGACGAGGATCTCGGCGCGGGCGAAGCGCCGCCCGGCGCGCTCCTCGCCGCGGCGGATGCCGACACGCACCAGCTCGGCGCGCTCGCGCGCGTCGGAGCCGAAGCCGCCGAAGGCGAACCGGTGCCAGAGCCCGCCGCGCGTCAGCTTCACGCGCGCGCCGTCGACGACGTTGCCGGTGGCGAGGCCGATGGTGGCGCCGCCGCGCTCGAACCAGGCGAGCGCCTCCTCGACGCCGTCGTGGATCACGTAGCGCGAGCGGGCCAGCTCACCCTCGAGGTGGGCGACGTAGGCGGCGAACACGCGCGCCGCCTCCTCGTCGGAGATCGGGCGCCCGAGGTGGCGCTCGGCGACGTGCTCGAGGATCAGCGGGTCGGTCATCCCGTCGAGCCGCAGCTCGACGAGCGCGCCGGCGACGCCGAGCACCTCGTGGCAGGCGCGCTCGAAGGCGCGTCGCCCCGAGCCGTCGCCGGAGATGAGCGTGCCGTCGATGTCGAAGAGGACCAGCGCGTCGGGCGCGACCCGTTTCATGTCAATCAGGAAAGCGTGCGCGCGTGCAGCGCGCGCAGAAGGACGATGAGCCGCGCCAGCCCCTCCTCGTCGGCGGGCAGGCGTTCGGCGCGGTAGCGCACCCCGCGCTGCGGCCAGACGCCGAGCCAGCCATCGACGAGCGCGCTCGCCGCCGCGCGGGTCTCGCCGTCGAGGAGCGGGGCGCCCACGCCGCGGCGGTCGTAGACCTCGAAGGCGCCGTCGAACGCGGCGTCGTCGGTGGCCACGCGCGCGTCGCCCGCCACCGACCCGAGGTGGCGCGCGCCCAGCCGCACGATGGCGAAGGGGGGCTCGCGCGGCGGCGCCTCTCCGACGGTGACCTCGACGTCGCGCACCGCGCCGCCCTGGCGATCGATGCGCGCCGACACCGGGGCGCCCGCCTCGGTCGCCGGCGAGTAGAGCCGCGCCACGTCGTCGCCGTCGGGGCCGCTCAAGGTGACCTCGCGCGCGCCGATCGCCGCCGCGGCCGCGCGCACGATGCGCTCGAACGCCTCGCGCGTGAGGCGCGGCCCGTCGGGGCGCACCATCGACGCCGCCAGGCAGAGGAAGCCGAGCGCCGAGGTGGCCAGCTGCGCCGGCAGCTCGAGCGCGAGCCCGCCGAGCCCGACGAGGAGGAGCCCCACGCCGCGCAGGCGGTGGACGCCGCCGACGCCGACGAGGCGCAGCCCGGAGAAGAGCGGGGCGCCGATGGCGCCGAGGAGCAGGAGCTGCCCCCAGAAGGTCATCGGCACGACGACCCCGAGGCCGTAGGCGACGACGCGCCGGGTGGTGTCGGCGTCGAGGCGCATGGAGAGCGCGAGCACGACGATGACCAGCGTGGTGACGACGCCGATCCCCAGCGCGGCGCCGCGCCGGATGGGTCGCGTCGGGACGAGCAGCGCGCCTCCGACGGTGAGCGAGGCCAGCGCGGCGAGGTCGACGAGCTCGGCGGCCGCCGGGATGAGCTCGACGGAGAGCGGGAGCCGCGCCGCGAGCTGCGGCGCGAGGCGCAGCACGACGCCGATCCACAAGAGGACGGCGCCGAGCTTGGCCCGCCCCGGCGCGCGCCCGGCGATCGACGCCAGCGCGAACAACAGCGTCAGGAAGAGGTAGCTGAGCTGGAGGTGGAACGCGAGCGGCGGCGGCAGGCGGAAGACGACGCCCATCGCCGCGAGGGCGATGAACACCGCGCCGATGAGCGGAAAGCTGGCGCGCGCGGCGCGACGGAACTCGTCGGCGCGGACGCAGGCGCGCACCAGCCCGGCGGCGAGGGTGAAGATCGCCAGCGACGAGAGCAGCTCGAACAGGAAGAGCCCGCTCACGTCGAGCGCGCGTGTGAAGCCGCTGCGCGGGAGCAGGAAGTCGACACGCAGGAGGCGCGAGACGATGCGGTTCAGGACGAGCTCGAGCGCCGCGACGACGGCGACGAGCGCCGCGATCGAGAGCCCCCGTCGCGAGGCGGTCGGCGACTTCGTCGGCGCGGCGTCGGCGGCAGGGGCCGCGGGCGCTGCGGCGGGGGCGGAGTCGGGCACCGTCCATGGGTAGCCGGGGAGGAACTTGCGCGCAAGGATGTAGCCGCATATCCTACATGTACCTACCATGATGCTCGCCACCGCGACCTCGATGTTGGCTCTCGTCGTCGTCCTCGATCCGGGGCACGGCGGCTCGAACACCGGCGCCCCCGCGCGCGTGGCGGGCGTCGCCGAGAAGCAGCTCACGATGGCGGTCGCGCGCCAGGCGAAGCGACAGCTCGAGGCCGCCGGCGCCGTCGTCGTGCTCACGCGCGACCGCGACGAGTACCTCACGCTGCGCGAGCGCGTCCGTCGCGCCAACGCCGCCGGGCCGACCTGCTTCGTCAGCATCCACGCCAACGCCTCGCCCGAGCACGGCCGTCGCGGCGTCGAGACCTACGTCCTCGCGCGCGAGCCCGTCGAGGTCGAGGCGCGCCGCGCCCGCATCGCCTCGGGCGACGCCGCCGGCGTCGGTGGGCTCCTCGCCGAGCTCGCTCTCGTCGAGGGGC